>ERZ1066122.734-NODE-734-length-32380-cov-8.502119_pt1 | contig 32380 bp, 24 predicted proteins | sample MGYA00382769_ERZ1066122 | MGnify/ENA primary metagenome ERZ1066122 (study PRJEB33369, sample SAMEA5778352) | biofilm metagenome | biome: Industrial cooling water; feature: Water cooling tower basin; material: Biofilm | place: United Arab Emirates | collected... | reverse complement strand
GGGTGCAAGGCCGATGGACGAATGGACGGTGTTCCGGCTCGATGGCGATGCGCTGTCGGCGCTTGCGGGCGAATAAACTATCGCCGCGCTCGCCATTCTGCTTGAAGCGCGGGGATGACACAGCGCGGGGCAGAAACAATCGAGGCGGAGGCGCTTGCCAAACCCGCACGCCCTGCACAGCGCGACCTGACCATCGGCCCTGTCACCAAGACCCTGTTCCTGTTCGCGTTGCCCTCGCTTGGCGTCAACATCCTGCAATCGCTGAACCATTCGGTGAATTCGATCTGGATCGGGCGGTTCCTGGGTGAGGAGGCGCTGGCGGCGTCGTCCATCGCCGGTTTCGTCATCTTCCTGATGTTTGCGACGCTGTTCGGCTTTTCGATGGCGACGACGATCCTGGTCGGGCAATTTACCGGTCGCCGCGATATCGAAAGCGTGCGGCGCACCCTTGGGTCTGCGCTATCTGTGTTTCTCACTATCGGCATCCTGTTTGCAGTACTGGGCTGGCTGAGCGCACCTGCAATGCTGCGACTGCTGGCGACGCCTGCGGATGCCTATCCGCTCGCGCTTGCCTATCTGCGCATCATGTTCCTGTCGATGCCAGCGAGCTTCGTTATCGTCCTGTTGGCATCGTCGCTGCGCGGTTCAGGGGATTCCGTGACACCGCTGTGGAATGCTGCGCTGGGTATCGCCATCGATATCATCCTGAACCCGATGCTGATCCTGGGCCTCGGGCCTTTCCCAAGGCTGGGTATAGCAGGTGCGGCCTGGGCCACGGTGATCGCGGGCCTGGTCGGTCTTTGCGCGCTGTTGGGCCAAATCTACGCACGCGACCTTGTCATCCGGCTGCGCGGCGCGGAGCTGGGCTGGCTGAAACCCGACATGGCCTTTTTGATACCGATCGCCCGCATGGGGCTGCCAATGGGGCTGTCGATGATCATCATGTCGGGATCGTCGCTGGCGATGATCGGCCTTATCAACCGCGAAGGCGTCGATACGACCGCAGCATTCGGCGTGATGAACCAGCTGTGGAGCTATGTGCAAATGCCAGCCGTTGCCGTCGGCAGCGCGGTCAGCGCGATGGTTGCGCAGAATATCGGTGCCAATAAATGGGAGCGGGTCGGGCGCATCGTCTGGTCGGGCGCGGGGATCAATGTCGCGATGACGGCAAGCCTTTTATTGGTCATCACATTGTTCGATGCGCCGCTGCTGCGCCTGTTTCTCGACGCTGCAAGCCCCGCCATTCCGATCGCCATTCACATCAACCATCTGGTCGGCTGGACATTCCTGCTGATGGGCGTCTCGATGGTGGTGACCTTTGCCGTGCGCGCCAATGGCGCGGTACTCGCGCCCCTCCTCATCCTGATCGCGAGCGGGGTGATAGTCCGCTTCACCGTCGGCTTCGGCTTTTACGACCGGTTCGGCGCGGAGGCGATCTGGGCATCCTATATCGCGACCGGCATCGTCTCTGCCATATTGTCGCTGGGCTATTATTGGCACGGCAGCTGGCGAAAACTGAAAGCCGTGGAGTAGCCGCCCTTTATCGCGGCGCAAAATGGCGTTAGGGTTGGAGGCAGGTCGCCATTCGCGCGGCGTTCAGGGGAAAGGCGATACCGCAAGGGCCATGGAGATTTACCTTCCCATTGCCGGATTGTCAGTCAACGTCCTTGTCATCATCCTGCTGGGCGCAGCAGTCGGCATGCTGTCGGGCATGTTCGGCGTCGGCGGCGGATTTCTCACCACGCCGCTGCTGATCTTTTACGGCATCCCGCCGATGGTGGCTGCCGCCTCCGCCTCGACGCAGGTGACGGGAGCGAGCGTTTCGGGCGTGTTCGCGCATATGAAGCGTGGCGGCGTCGATTTCCACATGGGCGCGGTTCTGGTCGTCGGGGGCTTTATCGGCACATTGTTCGGTGCGGTCTTGTTCGAACTTCTCGAGGCATGGGGGCAGATCGATACCGTGATTAGCATCCTTTATGTTGTGATGCTGGGCAGCATTGGCGGGATGATGATGCGCGAAAGCCTGACGGCGGTGTTGGCGAGCCGCGAGGGGAAGCCGCTGCCGCCTGCCAAGCGGCGCCACCATCCGCTGGTCGCCAACCTGCCGCTGCGTTGGCGCTTCTATCGCTCGGGCCTTTATATTTCACCCATCGCGCCGCTGCTTCTGGGCTTTGTCACCGGCATATTGACGATGCTGCTGGGTGTGGGCGGCGGATTTATCATGGTCCCGGCGATGCTCTATATATTGGGGATGAGCGCCAATGTCGTTGTCGGCACATCGCTGTTCCAGATATTGTTCGTCACCATGTCCTCGACCATGGTGCACAGCCTGACCACCAAGGCCGTCGATATCGTGCTTGCCGTATTCCTGCTGATCGGCAGCGTTACCGGCGCGCAAATCGGGGCGCGGCTTGCCCAGCGGATGAAGCCTGAATATCTGCGGCTGTTCCTTGCCGGCGTGGTGCTGCTTGTCGCGATCCGCATGGCGCTTGGCCTCGGCTGGCGGCCTGATGAAATCTACACGGTGCAGCTGCTATGATGTTGCGGCTCATCCTCGCGGCCCTGATCGCCTTTTGGCCAACGCAAGGGTTTGCCCAGACGGCCTTGCCTAAGCTGGTAACCGATGTGTCGCAGCGCGAGATCAATATCCAGTCGCGCTTCACCGGCGAAACGCTGACATTGTTCGGCGCGATCATCTATCCGCGCGGGGTAATCCCTGAGGGCGATGTCGATGTCGCGGTGGTGCTGCGCGGCCCGACCGAGCCTGTTACCGTGCGCGAAAAGCAGCGCGTGGCGGGCATCTGGATCAATGTCGACAGCATCGATTTCCGTTCGGCCCCGACCTATTATGCCATTGCCTCGTCGCGCCCGCTCGACAAGATTGTCGATGCGAAAACGGCGGCGATTTACGAACTGGGGCTTAACCGCCTTCAATTGTCGCCGACAGGCGAGATCGATTCTGCCGAACTGGGGCGCTTTCGCACTGGCTTTGTCGATCTCAACCGCCGTGATGGGCTGTATGAAGAGGCACCGGGGACAGTCGCGATGACCGACCAGGTGCTGTGGCGCGCGCGCCTTGCGATCCCGTCGAGCGTTGTCGAGGGCGATTATGTCGCCGAAACGCTGCTGATCCGCAACGGGCGGGTCATCGTTGCCAATGACAATGTCACCGTCACGATCCGCAAGACCGGGTTTGAACGTTTCATAACCCTGCTCGCGCAGAATTATTCGCTCTTTTATGGCGCAATGGCGGTCATGATCTCGCTGCTGCTCGGCTGGATCGCCGGTATGGCATTTAACCGGTTATAGCGCGGCGAGTAGCACCCACCCGGTCGGCTGCTTATCAAATCTTTACCATCTGCCGCTACGCCAGAGCCCGTCATGACCAACGGGACCACGTAATGAGCGATGCAATGAACGGCCACGCATTCGGGACGGCGCGTGCTGTCGAGACCGAGGGCAATGCGCAGTCCGCTGCGGCTAGCGCAAATGGTGCGCCCCAGCCGATCTCGCGCGCGCAGATGGCGGGGGGGTCGCTGCACCAGATCGGCACCGTGATCGAAATTGCCGGTTCGGGCTCGCAGATCAGCCTTGAGGCAAGCATCGTCAACCAGTTGATGGGGCATAGCGACCCAAGCATCGCTACCGCCGGCCAGGTGGGCAGCCAGGTCAAGGTGCGCGTCGGCAATATCTGGCTGCTTGCCAGCATCCGCACGCAGAAACTGCACCCGCGCGATCCCAGCATGATAGTCGCACAGGTCGATTTCCTGGGCGAAGGCGATGAGGAGCGGCTGACGGGCAAAATCTATAATTTCCGCCGAGGCGTCACCCGCTACCCCGTGCCGGGATCCGATGTGTTTGCAGTGTCGAGCGCCGACATGAAGCAGGTCTATGCCGCCGATGGCCGCGCCAATGTCGGCATCGGGACGGTGTTCCCGACCAAGGATATTCGCGGCTCGCTGTACATCGACGCCATGCTCGGCAAGCATTTTGCGCTATTGGGATCGACCGGTACCGGCAAATCGACCAGTGCCGCGCTCATCCTCCACCGCATTTGCGACATGGCTCCCGAGGGCCATATCGTGATGATCGACCCGCACGGCGAATATTCGGCGGCGTTCAAGCATAATGGCGCGCTGTTCGACGTGAACAACCTCGCGCTCCCCTATTGGATGATGAATTTTGCCGAGCATTGCGAAGTGTTTGTCACTTCGAAGGGCGATGAGCGGCAGATGGATTGCGACATCCTTGCCCGCTGCCTGTTGCAAGCGCGCGCCAAGAACCGGATCGCCGAAAGCATCGGCAAGCTGACCGTCGATGCCCCCATCCCCTATCTATTGTCCGACCTGACGACCATATTGATGAACGAGATGGGGAAGCTCGACAAGGCGTCGTCGAGCGCGCCGTTCCTGCGGCTAAAGGGCAAGATCGAAGAGATGAAGGCCGACCCGCGCTATAACTTCATGTTCTCCGGCATGCTGGTGGGCGACACGATGAGCGATTTCATCGCCAAGATTTTCCGCCTGCCATCGCACAACAAACCGATCTCGATCATCGACGTGTCGGCGGTGCCGTCGGACATTACCGCCACGGTGGTTGCCGTGCTCAGCCGACTGGTTTTCGACTATGCGATCTGGTCGCGCAACGAACCGCAGCGCCCAATCCTCTTGGTATGCGAAGAGGCGCACCGTTACATCCCGTCCGACCGTGTCGCGGGCGACAGCGCCGTGCGCACTATCCTGGAGCGGATTGCCAAGGAAGGCCGTAAATATGGCGTGTCGCTGGGGTTGATCACGCAGCGGCCATCGGACCTTGCCGAAGGTGTGCTGTCGCAATGCGGCACGATCATTTCGATGCGCCTTAACAATGATCGCGACCAGGCCTATGTCCGCGCGGCAATGCCCGAAGGCGCGCGCGGCTTTCTCGACGCGATCCCTGCCTTGCGCAACCGGGAATGCATCATCTGCGGCGAGGGTGTTTCGATCCCGATCCGCGTTGCCCTCGACACGCTCGAAGAGGAAAAGCGCCCCGCATCCGAAGACCCGCTATTCTCCGTCCTGTGGCAGGAAACCGGCGGCGAGGAGCAGATATTGGAGCGGGTCATCCGCCGCTGGCGCGCGCAGGGGCGTTAATGCTAATGCCCGGGCAAGCGGCATGACGACGCCAGCGGCCTTCCCGACACGACCCCTGCAGGGCGGGCTCCTTTTGGCCGATCACTGCGTCACTCGTCCGTCACTATGCTTAGGCATGGCTCCCTCCTCGTTCCTTGTGCTCGGCCAAATTCAGCTCCGTGCCGGTGCTTCAATCTTATTGAAATAGGGTCTAGACGGCGTCCATGCCGTTCGAACTGCCAGAGGAATTTTGCCAGGAAAGCTTTCTCGCCTCGACGGGGCCGGGCGGGCAGAATGTCAACAAGGTGGCAACCGCCTGCCAGCTGCGTGTCGATGTTTTCGCGCTTGGCCTGCCGCCCTTTGCCTGGCGCAAGCTGAAGGTGCTGGCGGGTAGCAAGCTGACTGCGGCAGGCGAACTGATCGTCACCGCACGCACCCACCGCACGCGCGAAGCCAACCGCGCCGAGGCCCGCGCCCGCGTCATCGCGATGATCGACCAAGCCTTTGTCCGGCAGCCGCCGAGGATCAAGACAAAGGTGGGCAAAGCCGCAAAGGCCCGCCGCGTCGATGCAAAGAAGGGGCGCAGTGTCGTCAAAAGCAACCGCGGCAAAGTAAGGCTCGACTGACTGGGCATCGGACGCTGCAATTCCGCCTGACATCGTCATTTGGGTGGCTGAAAGTTTTTTTCCGTCGCCTTTTTTGTCCGTCGCTGCGTAGATTAACGCGTCATGACACGCTCGCTCACCCATCTTGAACGGCTTGAGGCCGAGGCTATCCATATCATGCGCGAAGTCGTGGCGGAGGCGGAAAAGCCTGTCATGCTCTATTCGGTCGGCAAGGACAGCGCGGTGATGCTGCATTTGGCGCGCAAGGCCTTTTACCCTTCGCCACCGCCCTTTCCGCTGCTGCATGTCGATACGACCTGGAAATTCCAGGAAATGTACCGGCTGCGCGACAGGATGGCGGCGGAATCGGGCATGGAGTTGCTGGTCTACCAAAATCCCGAAGCTGCCGAGCGCGGCATCAACCCCTTTGACCATGGCCCGCTCCACACCGACATGTGGAAGACCGAAGGGTTGAAACAGGCGCTCGATCTGTACGGTTTCGACGCCGCCTTTGGCGGGGCGCGGCGCGACGAAGAAAAGAGCCGGGCGAAGGAGCGCATTTTCTCCTTCCGCACCGCAAGCCATGGCTGGGACCCGAAAAGCCAGCGGCCCGAATTGTGGAACCTCTACAATGCCCGCAAGAATAAGGGCGAAAGCATCCGCGTCTTTCCGATCTCCAACTGGACCGAGCTCGATATCTGGCAATATCTGCAGATCAACGATGTACCCATCGTCCCGCTCTATTATGCTGCCGTCCGCCCGACTTTCCTATGGGAGGGGCAGCTGTTCATGGCCGATGACATCCTACGGCTGGAAAAGGTGCTGGGTTATCGTCCGGAGATAACCGAACGCTCGATCCGCTTTCGCACCCTGGGCTGCTTTCCCCTGACCGGCGCGGTCGAGAGCACGGCGTCCACCTTGAGCGAGGTGATCCAGGAAACCTTGCTCACCAACACCTCCGAGCGGCAGGGCCGCGTCATCGACAAGGACGCAGGCGGCGCGGGCATGGAAGTCAAGAAGCAGCAGGGTTACTTCTGATGTCAGAGACAGAAAATGCCCCCAGCTACCAAAGCGAAGCGTTGATCGCCGAGGATATCGACGCCTATCTGGAGCAGCACCAGCACAAGACGATGCTGCGCTTCATCACCTGCGGCAGCGTTGATGACGGCAAATCGACGCTGATCGGGCGGCTGCTCTATGACAGCAAGATGATTTTCGAAGACCAGTTGGAAGCGCTGGAAAGCGACAGCAAGCGCGTCGGCACGCAGGGGCAGGAGATCGATTTCGCGCTGCTCGTCGATGGTCTGGCGGCGGAGCGCGAACAGGGTATCACCATCGACGTCGCTTACCGCTTCTTCAACACCGAAAAACGCAAGTTCATCGTCGCCGATTGTCCGGGACATGAACAATATACGCGCAATATGGTGACAGGCGCATCGACCGCAGACCTTGCCGTGATCCTGATCGATGCGCGCAAGGGCGTGCTCGTCCAGACGCGGCGGCATGCCTATCTCTGCAAGCTGATCGGTGTGCGCAACATCGTGCTTGCGGTCAACAAGATGGACCTGATCGATTATGATCAGGCGCGCTATGACGCGATCTGCGATGATTTCCGCGCCTTTGCGCAGCGGATCGGCATTGACGCTTTCACCGCCATTCCGCTGTCGGGGCTGGCCGGCGACAATATCATCAGCCGCTCCGCCAACACCCCCTGGTATGACGGCCCGACATTGATCGAGCATCTGGAAACGGTCGAGGTCAATGCAGCGGACGATGCGCAAAAGCCTTTCCGCCTGCCGGTACAATGGGTCAACCGGCCCAATCTCGATTTTCGCGGCTTTTCCGGCCTGATCGCGACCGGCAGCGTAAAGCGCGGCGATGCCATCCGTGTGCTGCCATCGGGAAAGACCAGCAGCATAAGCCGGATCGTGACACTGGACGGCGATCTCGACGAAGCTATCGCGGGCCAGTCGGTGACGCTGTGCTTTGCCGATGAGGTCGATTGTTCGCGCGGCAATGTTATCGCCGCCGCAGACAGTCCGCCGCAAGTGTCCGATCAGTTTGAGGCAACCATCGTCTGGCTCGATGACGAGGCGCTGATCCCCGGCCGCGCCTATTGGCTGAAACTGGGGACGCAGACGGTGTCCGCCACGGTCCAGCCACCCAAATATAGCATCAACGTCAACACGCTCGACCAGCTGGCGGCAAAGACGCTTGAGCTGAATGCCATCGGCGTTGCCGAACTCGCGACCGACAAGCCGATTGTGTTCGAACCCTATGAAGACAACCGCGCGCTCGGCGGCTTCATTCTGATCGACAAGATTTCGAACCGCACCGTTGGTGCAGGGATGCTGCATTTCAGCCTGCGCCGCGCGCAAAATGTCCATTGGCAGCCCACCGACATCGGCCGCGACGCCCACGCCGCGCTGAAAAACCAGACCCCGCGCGTGCTCTGGTTCACGGGGCTGTCGGGATCGGGCAAATCGACCATCGCGAACGAGGTGGAAAAGCGGCTCCACCTGATGAACCGCCACACCTTCCTGCTCGATGGCGACAATGTCCGTCACGGCCTGAACAAGGATCTGGGCTTTACCGAAGCCGACCGGATCGAGAATATCCGCCGCGTCGGCGAAGTCGCCAGATTGATGGCCGATGCGGGGCTGATTGTGCTGACCGCCTTCATCTCGCCCTTCCGCGCCGAACGCGAGATGGTGCGCGCGATGCTGCCGCAAGGTGAGTTTATCGAGATTTTCGTCGATACACCGCTGGAGGTTGCCGAAGCGCGCGATGTGAAGGGGCTCTACAAAAAGGCGCGGTCGGGCGCGCTCAAGAACTTCACCGGGATCGACAGCCCCTATGAAGCGCCGCTAAACCCCGATATCCGGGTCAATACGGTGGAGATGGCCCCGGCCGAAGCCGCCGAGCACATCATCCGCCAGCTGATGCCGCTGAAATAGGGGACAGAGCGATGGACGACGGCGGGCTTGCCAGCCAACTCGCACGGGAAGCGGGCGACATACTGCTTGACCTGCGTTCAGCGCGCGCAGCATCATTGTCCGCAAAGGCGCTCGGCAAGGCAGGTGACGCGCTCGCCAACCGTTATCTGTGCGAAGCGATCCGCGAACGGCGGCCCGATGACGGTCTGTTGTCCGAAGAGGAAAAGGATAATCCAGCGCGACTTTCAAAATCGCGCGTCTGGATCATCGACCCGGTCGACGGCACCCGCGAATATGGCGAGGGCCGCGCCGACTGGGCGGTACATGTCGCGCTGGCCATTGACGGCGTGCCGACTGTGGGTGCTGTTGCCCTGCCAGGCCTTGGCGCGGTGCTGCGCAGCGATGATCCGCAGCCTTTGCCGCCCGCCGCTGCCACACCGCGGATGGTGGTCAGCCGCACCCGTCCGGCAAAAGAGGCGCTGGAGGTGGCGGCGCAAATCGGCGCAGCGCTGGTCCCGATGGGAAGCGCGGGCGCAAAGGCGATGTCCATCGTGCGCGGAGAGGCCGAAATCTATCTCCACACCGGTGGCCAATATGAATGGGATAGTTGCGCACCCGTCGCCGTTGCCGTAGCGCACGGCCTGCATGTCAGCCGCATCGATGGTAGCCCGCTGGTCTATAACCAGCCCGATGTTTACATGCCCGACCTCCTAATCTGTCGCCCCGAATGGGCGGAGAGAATATTGCAACGCACGCGCTGATATCTTCCCGCAGCGACGCAGTTCGCCCACCTTTCATGGTTGTTTTCACTTTGGTTTTCGGGAATATCCGGCGCAGGACAGGTGGGGGCATCGATCGTGACCGAAGCGCAGCAATTGTGGATTGCCGACGACAAAACCGGGCGCCGCCGCTTTCTGACTGGCGAGCGCCCTTTTTATATCGGCCATCTGGAAAAAAACGATCTCGCGCTGCTCGACGACATGTCGATCGACGGCACGCAGGCGATGATCGACAAGTTGCGCGGCTATTGGTGCATCACCCCGTTGAGCGAAGCGATACCCACCAGCCTGAACGGCACGCGCATCGACCAGCCGACGGCCTTCAACCCCGGCGACCGCATCGGTTTTGGCAACAGGACATTGACGACGGGGCTGAGCGGCGCAGAGTCGCACGAACCCGTCCCCACACCACGCACATTCGATCCGGCTGCAGGCATATCGGGCAGTTTCAGCCGCACGTCGATGATGGAGCAAAAGATCATCGGGCGCGATGAGGCTGCCGATATCAGGCTGGACCACCCCACGGTCTCGCGCCGCCACGCCGCGCTGATCTTCGATGGCGACATTATCCGCCTCAAGGATTTGGGCTCGACCAACGGCACCTTTCTGGAAGGCGAGCCGGTAGGCGCACAGTCGGTCCCGGTGCGCGACGGCCAGCGGATCGACATCGGGCCGCTGGCCTTCATGGTTTCGGGCGGCACGTTGCAGCCAATCGTGCAAAAGGCCGGACGCCCGCTGCTCGTCACGCAAAACCTGACCTATATCGTTGCCGACCGCAAAACCGGCAAAGACCTGAAACTATTGGATGATGTCAGCCTGTCGATCGACACCGGCACCTTCACCTGCATCATCGGCGAAAGCGGATCGGGCAAATCGACGCTGATCCGGCAACTGTCGGGGCGTGTGAAGGCGCAGAACGGCTCGATCACCGTGCGCGGGCTCGACCTGTCGCAGCATTTCGACGCGCTGAAGCATGACATTGCCTATGTGCCGCAGGAAGATTTGCTGCATCAGGACCTGACTCTGGGTGAAGCACTGACCTTTACCGCAAGGTTGCGGCTGCCCGTTGACCAGACCCCTGCCAGCGTGCGCAAAGCGGTGCAGGATGCGCTGGGCGCAGTCGACCTGCTCGAACGGATCGATACCAAGATTTCTGACCTGTCGGGCGGGCAAAAAAAGCGGGCCAGCCTCGCCTGCGAACTCATCACGCGGCCATCGGTGCTGCTGCTCGACGAGGTGACCAGCGGGCTGGACGAAGCCACCGACCGCGAGGTGATGCGATTGCTGAAACGCCTTGCGAGCGAAGGCGTAACGATCCTTTGCGTCACCCACACGCTCGCGAATATCGAGGATAATGCCGACAATCTGCTGGTGATGGCGCGCGGCGGGATCCCCGCCTATTTCGGCTCGCCTGCAAAGGCCGGCCCGCATTTCAAGGCGGCACGCCTCGGCCAGATATTCGACCGGCTGGAAAGCGGTGGCTGGAAGCGCATGGGGCGCAGCAGCGCAGCGCCTGTGCAGCATGGCGCGACCGGCCAGCATGGCAAGCCATCCAGCGCCAAATCGCGCGGGCCGTTGGAGGTGTTTCGCCAAATCGGCATTTTGTGCACACGCAATGCCAAGCTGAAACTCGCCGACCGGCGCGGACTTGGACTCGCAGGGTTTCAGGCGCTGATCATCGGCGGGCTGTTGGGCTATGCCTTCAGCGATTTTGGCGGAGGCGCGCAGGAAGTGCAGAGCCAGGTTTCGCTGCTGACGCTGCTTGGCATGTCATCGCTGTGGATCGGGTGCAATTCGGCATCGCAGGATATTGTCGGTGAGCGGATCATCATCGACCGCGAGAGCGACATGGGGCTGTCGGCCACCGCTGTTGTCCTTTCCAAATTCATCGTCACCGGTTTCTACACCGTTTTGCAGATGGCGCTGGTAATCGGTCTGTTGACCGTCGGCGCAGAGGATCTGCCCGGCGGCATCGGCCCGCAATTCGTGCTGACCGCGATCGGCGGCTGTGTCGGCGTTGCCATCGGGCTTGCCATTTCGGCCTGGTGCCAGACGCGCGACCAGGCGAACATCGTCGTCCCGCTGGCGCTGATCCCGCAGCTGATCCTGGCCGGAACGCTTGTCCCCGCGCTTCCCGATCTGGGCAAGACAATCAGCGAATATGCCATCAGCGCCTATTGGATCACCGAGGGGATGCAGGCCAATTTCATCCACGCCGACGGCCCGATCACGACATTCGACCTGTCGACATCGCGACCGGCTACGCTGGAGAGCGAAAAATGGGAAACGGCTTTGCTCGCCCTTGGGCTGCATGCGCTGGGCTATCTGCTTGCCGCGCTGCGCGGCGTGGCGACGCGGCGATAGCTTTCCCACAACGCGCTGGGCCAGACGCCATCCCGGCTTGATGATTCTTGTTGATCGATCACGCCATCCAATTATACGGATGATTTGAGAACGTTCACAAGAGTTGCGGGAGAGAGTCAATGCGCTGGTTCAAATCGGGGGTAGCCGTTGCTGCCTGCCTGATGGCGTCGGCAGCCATTCCAGTGCTGGCATCCAGCGTCAATGCCTCTCCAAAAATCGATCTGGCCGCCTGGCCGCAGGCCGCAAGCCCATCCGCAATCACCGATCCGGCAACCGAAACCGCCATCGATGCGATAATCGCGCGCATGACGCTGGAGCAAAAGGTCGGGCAGATAATCCAGGCCGATATCGGCTCGATCAAGCCTGCCGATCTTGCCCGCTATCCGCTCGGCTCCATCCTGGCCGGGGGCAATTCAGGGCCCTATGGCAATGAACGCGCAAGTGCGGCCAAATGGAAAAAGCTGGTCGATGAATTTCGCGCTGCATCGCTAAAGACGGGAGCCGGTGTCCCGATCCTGTTTGGTGTCGATGCCGTGCATGGTCATTCCAACCTGCCCGGTGCAACAATTTTTCCGCACAATATCGGGCTGGGTGCCGCCAATGATGCCGATCTGATCGCGCGGATCGGCGCGGTCACCGCTGCCGAAATCGCAGCAAGCGGGATAGAGTGGACCTTCGCCCCCACATTGGCGGTGCCGCAGGATTATCGTTGGGGCCGGACTTATGAGGGATATTCGTCCGATCCCGCACTGGTCGCCCGTTATTCAACGGCAATGACACTGGGGCTGCAAGGCAGCCTGCAACCGGGAAAGCCGCTGGGCGAGCGTAATGTCGCTGCGACCGCCAAACATTATCTGGCCGACGGCGGCACAGTGGATGGCCGCGATCAGGGCGATGCCGTGATACCCGAAAGCGAGCTGATATCCACCCATGCTGCGGGCTATCCGCCGGCGATCAATGCCGGGGCCCTGACCGTCATGGCCAGTTTTTCTAGCTGGCACGGCGTCAAGCATCATGGCAACCGCGCTTTGCTGACCGATGTTTTGAAAGGCCGGATGGGTTTTCAGGGTCTGGTGGTCGGCGACTGGAATGGCCATGGCCAGATCCCCGGATGCACGCCCACCGATTGCGCTGCCTCGATCAATGCTGGGCTCGACCTATTCATGGCGCCTGACAGCTGGAAGGGCCTGTTCGCCTCGACCGTCAAGGCAGCGCGAGACGGGCGGATCACCGCTGCCCGGCTCGACGACGCTGTGCGGCGCATCTTGCGGGTCAAGTTCAAGCTGGGGCTGATGGGTCCTACGCGGGTCGAGCGCGGCGATAGCGCGTTAATCGGTGCTGAGCCGCATTTGGCGCTCGCGCGCGAGGCTGTCGCGAAATCGCTGGTGCTTTTGAAAAACAATGGCAGCCCGCTGCCGATCCGGCCCGGTGCAAATGTGCTGATCGCGGGCGCCGGGGGCGACAATATGGCGATGCAGGCAGGCGGCTGGACGATCAGCTGGCAGGGCCGGGATACGACTGCGCGAGACTTTCCAAGGGGGCAGACCATCGGCAAGGCGATTGCAGAGGCCGTGCGCAATGCCCGCGGCAGCGCGACAATCGCGCCTTCCGGCGTATATGAAGGCAAGCCCGATGTCGCGATCTTCGTTTTGGGGGAAAAGCCTTATGCCGAGTTTGAGGGCGATGTCCCTCACCTCGCATTCCAGCCCGATCCGGCCGATATCCGCGCAATCGAAGAGCTGAAGGCAAAGGGTGTTCCGGTGGTTGTGCTGTTCCTGTCGGGCAGGCCAATGTTTACCGGCAAGCTGATGAACCTCGTCGATGCATTTGTCGCCGGATGGCTTCCCGGCAGCCAGGGGCAAGGTGTGGCCGATGTGCTGGTTGCCGGACAGGATGGCAAACCGCTCCGCGACTTCACCGGCAAACTGCCCTTTGCCTGGCCTATCGATGCCAGGGCACCGGTAACGCAGCCGCTGTTCGAACGGGGCTATGGCCTGAGCTATGCCGATACAGGGATAGTCGGGCCGGTCAATGAAGCACCGGGAATGGATGTCTCGAACCGCGACACGGCGCTGATTTATATGGTGCGCGGAAAGGTGCCTGCCCCCTGGCGTCTGGTGCAGGATAGCGCGATCAGCGCGCGCCCCGTCGATCTTGGTGCGCAGGAGGATGCAAGGCAATTTGTCTGGAGCAGCGGAGCGGGCGCGAAAGCGGCGCTTGCCATCGAAGGTGCCGCAGTCAATCTTCTTCCCCAATATCAGGCAGGCGGTAGCTTGATGGTCGACTGGCGCATCGATACGCTGGGCGCAGGTCCGCTGAAGCTGTCGCTTGGCGGCGCAGAATTCGACCTTGCAAAAACCGCAGGGTTGGCAGCCAAGGGCAAGGCCATCCAGACCTTCATCCCGCTACGCTGTTTCAAGGCCAAAGGTGCAAAGCTTGATGCAGTGGGCTCTGCCATACGTATTCAGGCAGGCAGCGGAACGATAATGACTATCCGCAATGTACGGATCGAATTAGGTCGAACAGAAGCAACTTGCCCGCAATAAGGGCTCGGGTTTGAGGGGAGAGAGATATGGCAATGGGTCCGCAGTCTGCCGGGGGCAGTGACGCGCAGAATATCGATGCACCGCAATTGCGGCTGTTTGTGATGGCGCTATTCTTCATTTTTGGCGGGATCACATCGCTGAACGATGTCATCATTCCCAAACTGAAAGAGCTGTTCACCCTCAATTTTACCCAGGCAATGCTGGTGCAGTTCTGCTTCTTCACCGCCTATCTCGTGATCGGACTGCCCGGTGCCGCGCTTGTAAAGCGGATAGGTTATATGCGCGGGGCAGTTGCAGGGCTGGTGACGATGATGATCGGATGTCTCCTTTTCATCCCGGCATCGCAAACGGCAACCTATGGCGTCTTTCTGCTTGCCCTGTTCGTTCTCGCCAGCGGCGTAGTGATTGTGCAAGTGGTTTCCAACCCGCTGATCAGCTTGCTCGGCAAGCCCAAAACGGCGCACAGTCGCCTGACCTTTGCACAGGCCTTCAATTCGCTGGGGACAACGGTCTTTCCCTATTTCGGCGCGATCCTGATCCTTGGCAGCCTTGCCAGCATGAGCGCGGACCAGCTTTCGGGTGCCGAGCTCGACGCCTATCGCACTGCCGAGACGCAGGCCATTGTCAACGGCTATCTGGGGTTGGCAGCGGCGCTCGCTGTGGTCGCCATCGTGGTATGGTTCTTCCGCAATGCGCTGAAAGGGGAAAGCCATGAGCCGAGCAGCCTGTTCGGCGGTTTCCAGCTGCTGAGCCGCCCGCGCTTCAGCTATGGGGCTGCCTGCATCTTCCTTTATGTCGGAGCGGAAGTTGCCATCGGCTCGCTGATCGTAAACTATCTGATGCAGCCGCATGTGCTGGCGTTGCCGGAGGTCGAGGCAGGCAAGCTGATCGGGCTTTACTGGGGCGGCGCAATGGTCGGCCGGTTCATCGGCTCGGCGGTGTTACGCGTCGTCAGTCCCGGCCTTGTGCTTGCAGGAGTTGCAGCGGGCGCGATCGCCCTGATCTTGGTATCGATCAGCACAACCGGTGCCGTATCAGGCTATAGCCTGCTTGCCATTGGCCTGATGAATTCGATCATGTTCCCGACGATCTTCAGCCTTGCCTGTGAAAAACTGGGCGCGCGGGCAGCCGATGGGTCGGGTATCATCAATATCGCGATCTTTGGCGGCGCGGTGGTCCCGCTGATAACCGGCGTGATTGCCGATGCAACCGGCAGCCTGTCCATGGCCTTTCTTTTGCCCGCGCTTTGCTACGCAATTATAGCGGGCTTCGGCATCTTCGCCCGCAGGCCAGCCACCGACTGAAGCTATTCAACCTATTTCAATAGCCAGCAATATTGCCGCCGCCAGAGCCAATAGCGCCAGCAGCAGAAAAAGGACGCCGAAGCCATAAACGGGCACAAGCGCCAGCGTCAGCCACGGCATGACGAGCGATGGCACAGTGTTGGTCAGGTTGAAAATGCCAAGGTCGCGTCCGCGGCGCGTGGGGTCGAGGAGGACGCGCAAAGTCTGGCTGCTGTGCAGCGCAAGGAAAATGCTGCCTCCAAGGCCGAATATGACATAGCCGACAATGGCAAGCGCAATGTCGCTGGCGCTGGCCATGATGCCAAGTCCCAGCGCCGACATGCCAGCGCACAGCGCCAGCGGCTGGATCGGCTTTCGATGACGGTCGGACCAGTGACCGAGCCATAGCGCCAGCAAGACAGCGCTGGCCAGAACGGCAGAAAAAATCGCCGCCACCCTCTCGTCAGGGAAAGCGGGATCGAGCTTGCGGAACCAAACAAGCAGAAATGCGAATAGCGAAGCCTCGGCAATCTGGACCAGGAAGCGCGCGAGCCACATGCGGGATGCCATATTTTTGAGCGACGACAGCGGATGGCGTGGGCCCGATAGAGTGGATGCAGGCGCTATTGCCCTTGGAATGCCTAGGAGCAGGACTGGCGACACACAGAGGATCGTCAACGCCGCCACTGCGGGCAGGCGATAGTCCGGGGTTAGCAAGGGCGCTGCGGTAACGATATAGCCCGCAAGGGCACCCATGGCCGGAGCAAAGGCGAGCAATCCCCCCAACAGGCCCTTTTGCGCATCGGGAACCGTATCACCTGCCCATGCCGCGAGCGGTGCGAGCATCATGTTAAGGGCAAATTGCCACAGGATGATGGCGGTGATGAGTAGGGCTGGATCGGTGATATGCCGGACGGTCAGCAGCATCGCGCTGGCGAGGATCAGGCCGCCAATGATCCATGGTCGCCGCGTTCCGGCCATGTCGCTTAGCCAGCCGAACAGGATATTGGCGATGCTGGCCGACACAGCGCCTGCAAAGGCAATATGGGCAAGGACAGACAGGCTGCCCTCCCCTGCAAATCCCGTCACATGCGCTGGCAACAATATGGTGAGAAAGGGCACATAGGCTATCGCCCCGCCCGCCACTGCCAGCGCATAAAGAATGAGGAAAAGTGTCGATTGGCGTTCCGCCGCATAATCTCCCGACGGATGCATCGACACTCAGCCTCGCTGCTTCGGCGGAGCCGTGCTGCCCCGTTCGATCAGGGTTCCGGCAATGACCACGGGCTGTTCATATTCCGGTGCATCGCCATTGGTAATCAGCAATTCAACTGCCCGCGAAAATGTGGCGGCGATTGGCTGGTCGATGGCGGTCAATTGCGGCTGGGTGAAGCGGACAACGGGTGTGTTATCGAAACTGACGATCGAGAGGTCGCCGGGAATTTCAAGTCCGCGCTCCTGCGCCAGCTGCAGCACGGCGAGCGCCATCTGATCATTGCCGGCGATGATTGCTGTGGGCGGACTGTCGCCGTCAAGCAGCGTCGCGGCGGCGGCAAGGCCGCCTTCAAAGGTAAAGTCGCCTTCCACACACAAGCCTTCGGTTGCCAGTCCGCGTTCTCTCATCAATTGTTGCCAGCCATCGACGCGCCAGCTGGAAAGGCTATATTCCTGGGAACCGGCGATGAACCCAATCCGCCCATGGCCTAGCCCGGCCAGAAAATCGGTTGCCAAACGCGCCGATCCTTCATCGCCCATTGTCATTGCGATGCCAGGACCGGGCTCTATCGAGCCAATGCGGGCAAAGGGAATTCCGCGCTCCTCGAGCAAGGCAGTAATCAGGCGATTCTCCGAATGCGGCGGAGTGAGGATGATGCCATCGGGCTGCACCGCGGATATCGCTGCGCCCAGTTCACGCTCGACATGATCGCTATGCGTATCGATAAGCTCGAATATCATCCGATAGCCATGTTCGGCGCATTTCAGCATGCCGCCCAGCAACATCTGGTCCACCCAATCGCCACCTTGCCGCGCTTGCCAGTCGGCAATTGTCCGGTCCCGGTCGTTGATCGCCAGAATCAGGTAAGACCGCGATCCGCTCATCCGCTGGGCCGCAATCGAAGGGACATAGCCGAGCCGGTCAATCGCGCTTTGTACACGATTCTTCATCGCCGGCCGGACATTGGGCTCATTATTGATGACACGGCTAACGGTTTGCAGCGACACACCTGCGTCGGCCGCAACATGCTTGATCGTGACCGCTTGGCGGCGCCTCGCCATATTTTACTTCGTTCCCCCGGCTCCCGTCATGCACGCCAGCCCCGTTTCAGGATCGCCCTTGCATTGGTAAATACGGATCCAGTCTAGCTGGAATGTTGCCGGAATGCTATTCATGACGATGCCCTTGTCATTATTATCTTCAGACAATTTGCCGCCAATTGCCAGATTGGCCATGATGTAAAATGGCTGGTCAAATGGCGCAATGGGGTTCCCTTTGGCCTTGGGCGATGCTGTATTCCACTGATCTTGGGTGACTTCCCAATATTGGATGCCGTCGAGATAGAAGCGCATCAAGCCCTTGCCCCATTCAAAGGTCCAGATATGAAAATCGTCCGAAGGCAGACTGAGGTCGGGCAAGGCGACGCGTTTGTGGATATGATCGTTTTTGGGGGCCTTGTCGCCAAAATGGATCGCACTCAACATGCGGTTTTCGCCGACATTGCCTTTGCATTCTGAACAGCGTGCGCCCAGATTGACACCCTCCAATATATCGATTTCGCCCGATAGCGGCCATCCGCCATAATGGTCGTCGGCAGGCATCATCCAGACTGCCGGCCATGTACCCTGCCCCTTGGGCGGTTTGGCACGAAATTCGACCTTGCCATATTTCCAGCTGGCAAGACCGCGCGTTCTGACCTTCCCCGACGTAAAGGGTTGCGTCTTGTTCGGATTGGGCATGGCAGCGATTTCGGGCGGCCGATCGGGGCCGGTAAAGCGCTCCTCGCGCGCCATCAGGTGCAGGAGGCCGTCTTTGACGAGGATATTCTCCTTCCGGCCGGTATAGCATTGCCGCTCATAATTGCCGCCACCCCAGCAGGATTTTTCCGGCTTCCATTTTTTCGGATCCAGTCTGTCGCCGTCAAATTCGTCGGACCAGACGAGCGTCCAGCCCTGCCCGTCTGCGGCCGCCTTCGCTGCTGCGCTTACAGGATCGGCAAGGACCGCAACTAAGGCAGCAATCGCTATTCGGAAATTCATGTCGGCCTGCCTAAATCGATACGGGACAATTGAAAAGCGGGCCGCTGCCGGATGACAGGGCCCGCCAATATCAGAGTGAAGCGCGACCGCCTAAAAGTCGAAACGCGCGAGGAAGGTGAACCGCCGGTCGTTGCGGAAGGCAGAGCGGGTTACGCGCGTGCCATCGAAATCGATGACCTGGCTCGTCTGGGTAACCTCGTCGAGCAGGTTCACGGCCTGCACACCCAGTTTCAGCTTTTCATTCACCGTGAAGAAAATCGACCCGTCGAGTTGCCCCGTGCTTTCGCCGTAGATAGGGGAGAAGGGGAAAATCACATCGCGCGGCGTCTGCAGGAAATCGGACCGCCAATTATAAGCCAGGCGGAATGACACCGGGCCTTTTTCGTAAAAGCCGACCGCGTTGATGGTATGTTTCGAGACACCCGCTAACGGCAGGCCGCCAGCGAGCGGACTTTGTTCGGAACCCAGCGAGCTATTATTGAAGTCGCCCGCATCGACATAGGTATATGTAAACCCGGCGCCGAGCCCGCTGAGCAGCCCCGGCAGGAAGTCGTAGGTCTGCTGATAGGCGACCTCGACCCCTTTCAACGTACCGCCATCGCTGTTGACGGGTGTGTTGAAAATGATGTCGGTTACGCCAGAACGGGTCTGGAATGGTCGGACGATTGCGCCGCTGTTGATGACATTTTTGATATCTTTCAAAAATGCCGAAACAGTCAGCGAGCCGACCTGCGCCCAATACCATTCGAACGACAGGTCGAAATTCCAGGATTCGACCGGGCGCAGGAAACGGTTGCCGGTGTTGATGCCCAGCAGCGGTCCTGTTTCCAAAAGTCCGCCAGCGCGCAGATTGTTGGTATTGTCAAACGCCCCGCCGCCAGATGTGTAGGACGAAAGGTCCGGACGATAAATGCCCTTTGACACAGCGCCGCGCACCAATATGCCGTTGCCGAAATCCAGCTTTGCATTGAAGCTGGGAAGCCAGTTCGAATAGCTGACATTGAGTGGATCGGGGATTACCTCTCCGGTAAACAGGCGCGCATAGGCCGCCTGTCGCGCGGGCGAAAGGCCGCAATAGCCGGGCACAGGTGTGATGTTATTGGCCAGGATAAAGGCGCAGGACCCCTGTACTTCGGCAAGTTGGACCACACCGTCGCGGTTGCCATTATTGTCGAAAAATTCCGGAGTCGGCAGGCTGAACGATCCACCGCTTCGCAATTTCGTATTTACATAGCGCAGCCCAATATTGCCGCTTAGCGTCGTATTGGTACCAAGGTTCGCGCCAAAATCGACACGCGCATAGGCGCCGAACGTGCTTTCATCGACGTCGGAAATTTCTCCCGGGGTCCACACGCCGCCTGCGACATTGCTGGCACGTGCCGAAATCGGGAACCAGGCATTCGGCGTCAAGGTAAAGGCGGTGATGGCATTCGCCTGCGTGCGAATCGCGCCGCTCAGATAATCGGCAACCATATTGTCGCCGCCAAAGAAGAAAGCGGAGCCATCACCGAACGGGATTGGCGCATTGCCCCGCTGAAAGCCTTCGCCAAAGGGGCTACGCAGGCTGGCCGAATTGGGGAAGTCGCGAACATAGGCTCCACCGCAGCCAAAGGCCTGGAAATCACCGCAGTTCCAATTGCCACCGCGCCCGGTCCAGGGTGCGCCGAGATTGCCCCAGTTGGAGAAATTGGCGCTGCGCGTAATCCGGCTGCGATCACCCCAGCGCGCGCCGAAGCGGGCTTTTTTGAAAAAGCCCTCATCGCTGATGTCATATTCGGCATCGGCGCGCATGCTGGTGAGGTCGCCTTCATTCTTCACCTGATTGTCAATTAGGAACCAGTAGAAGGTGCGCGAGGGATCGTTGAAATAGCTCGAAGGCGAGGTGCTCAACCCCGGCTGGAGAAATTCGACGAGCGGAGTGCTGCCACGATTGTCGATTCGCACATCGGTATAGGTCTGCATCGCCGAGATAAAGCCATCTTCGGTGCGATCCGATTTGATATGCTGAACTTCGAAATTGAAACGCAGGCGGTCGGTAGGATCAAGCTTGATATGAACCGAGAAATCCTCGGTCATCGCTTCATCTTCGCGCTGGAAACGCAAAAGCTCGGTCGGAATTCCGCGTCCGCCGGTGAAAGGCTGCAACTGCGTCAATGTCCCTGCAACAAACTGGTTGCCTTCATAGGTCGCCGTTGTTCCGGGCGCGAGCACCGGGAACAGGCCATCATCATTGACCAGTGCCAGCACGGCAAATTCGTTAAGCGTGGCTTCGGTCTGGGCGCGGAGATATTCCACTGTCACCAGCGCGCGCCCGTCATTGCTTTCCCACTGCCCGATGGCCGAGATGGCATCGCGATCACGGCTGAGATCGGTGGTGCGAACGCCTGCGCCTTTCGGCACGAAAACCGAACCCGCGGGCGGGAAATTGTCGGCACCGAATTGCTGGCTGCCGCCAAAGCCGCCCGAGCCGACAGGGCGCACACGCAGACAGGGACCGGTCAGCGAGGGCGCGCGGTAACAGGGGTCGGTAATCTGCGACGCATCGGTGCGGGTCACCAGTTCCGACTGGGCATAGGCGAGTTGCAGGCCGAATGTGCCGATCCCGGTGTCGAAAGTGTTGGAGGCCAGGATCGAAAATCCGGGCGACCATTCCTTGGCGAGATCGCCATAATTGCCCTCTATCGTTCCAGCCAGTTTGAAGCCGCGATTGTCGAGCGGCTTGCGGGTGACAAGATTGACGGTACCCGAAATGCCGCCATCGATCATGTCGGCAGTGCTGTTCTTGAACACCTCGACGCGGCCGAGCAATTCGGGCGAGACATCGTTGAACGACAGTTCACGGCCTCCATTGGCCGAGAAAATGTCGCGACCGTTGAGTTCGGAACGTACAAAGGGAAGGCCGCGGATGATAACACCCGACCCCTCGACCGAAAACCGGTCGGGATCGTTACGCTGTTCAAAACGCGAGATGTTGAGGCCCGGCACACGCTGCAACGCCTCTGCCACCGAGCGGTCCGGCAAAGCACCAATGTCTTCAGCGGTTATGACATCGACGAACGTATCCGAGTCGCGCTTGATGTTCTGCGCATTCTCGAGCGCTTTGCGAAAGCCGCTAACGATGATCTCAGGCTCTTCGGCCTCTTCGCCCTCTGCCGGAGCATCAGCCGCTTCGGCGTCTTGCGCGAGTGCAGCCTGCGGCAGCATTGCGGCAAGCGCCAGCGTTGAAACCGTTGCCAGTGCGCCAAAACGCGCGTTCTGCCGAATTGTAGAAAGCTTCACCAAGCTATCCTCCCCTAATCCATGTACCGGCAGGTTAGACCCTGCTCCCATCATGCTGCATAATTGCCTTTGTGAGCGTTCACAAGAGATAAAATGAACGTTCACAATTTGCCTTTCCCGCTGCTATATGTGTACGAGGCGGCAGAGAGGAGCAGTGAATGGCAATCGGGAAAATCGTCATTGTGGGCGGCGGCACGGCGGGCTGGATGGCAGCCGCGGCTTTATCGCGTATTCGCGCAGGGCGCCCGGTTGAAATAACGCTGATAGAATCTGAGGCCATCGGAACGGTCGGCGTTGGTGAAGCCACCATTCCGCCCTTTCTCGATTTCAACCGCTTGCTCGAAATCGATGAACGCGAGATGCTTGCCGCTGTGCAGGGCAGTTTCAAACTGGGTATCCAGTTCGTGAACTGGGGCAAGCTGGGCGACAGTTACATCCATCCGTTCGGCAATTATGGATATCAGATGGAGGGCATTTCTTTCCATCATGTCTGGCGCAGCTATCGCGCGAGGGGGGATCAGCGCCCCATCCAGGTTTTCAACCTCGAAACCATGGCAGCGCATTTCGGACGATTTGCCCGCACGGATGATTATGGCCGCGAAGATCTGCCGCCGGTCAACTATGCCTATCATCTCGATGCTGGCCGCTATGCGCTATATCTTCGCGCCTATGCCGAAAAGCGCGGTGTCGTGCGGCAGGAAGGCAAGATCGCCGATGTCGCGCTGGACGGCGAAAGCGGTTTTGTAACATCGGTGAAGCTGGACGATGGCCAGATTTTCGAAGGCGATCTTTTCATCGACTGTTCCGGTTTTCGCGGCCTGTTGATCGAGCAGGCGCTGAAAACGGGATATGAGGATTGGACGCATTATTTGCCCTGTGACCGTGCCGTGGCATTGCCTTGCGCCCGCGACGATGGCAGTGGCCCGCCGCCTTATACGCGCGCCACTGCGCACAGTGCAGGCTGGCAGTGGCAGGTGCCGTTGCAGCGACGCAATGGCAATGGCCATGTTTATTGCAGCAGCTTCATGTCCGATGACGAGGCGCACAGTATATTGGTGAACAATATGGAGGGAAAGCCGACGGCCGATCCCAATTTCCTGCGCTTTACAACCGGTCGGCGCAAGAAATTCTGGAACAAGAATGTCGTAGCGCTAGGCCTTGCTTCCGGTTTTATGGAGCCGCTGGAGTCGACCTCTATCCATCTGATCAATACCGGTATCAACAAGCTGATCGCGCTGCTGTCTCTTGACGGCATCACCCAGGCGCAGGAGGATGCCTTCAACCGGCTGACCGCGAAGGAATATGCCCGCATTCGCGACTTTCTTGTCCTGCATTATAATGCAACCAGCCGTAACGACAGCCCGTTCTGGAATCATTGCCGGACAATGGCCGTGCCGGACAGCCTGACCGAAAAGGTCGAGTTGTTTCGGCAGAACGGGCAGATATTCCGTGAGGATGATGAATTGTTCACGGAAACCAGCTGGGCAGCTGTCATGATGGGCCAGGGGATCATGATGCAGGGTCATAATGCAATGGCCGATGGCTTGCGCTCCAACTCTACATCGAAAGAAATGGACGCAATCGAACAATCGATCCGCTTCGTTGTCCAGAATATGCCAGCACATGGCGACTATCTTCAACGCTATTGCCCTACTTCGCTATAAGCCGGGTTTTTTGCGGAATCATGCGTCCTGCGGTTGGATTGGCAGGGCGCGCAACCATCGGGCATCGGTCACGGCGCCGAATGTTCGCTCTTCTGCGACTTTGCTCACGCAAAAGGTCCATTGGAACCGAGCGATTGTCGGTTTCGGCCTAATGCAGTGTTGGATGATCTGTATCCGTCTAGGTACACGCAAGATAGATCCACGGCCGTACAATTGCAGGCTTCATTTTCTTGACGACCGCGGGAATAAATGCCGCGCCAAACCCGTTCCTTTCATCGTCACATCTTTTAAAGGAGATCGTTGATTGGCGACTGGCGCAAAGGCTTCAGGGGGCGACGCCAACCGGCATACGGCGTTCGTACGGTCGGGGCCGAAGAGGCATGATCCTCTATCAACGGATCGCATTTAATGCATGCCCCTCCACAAAAGCTGCTCCGTCGATATAGGCATCAGCACGCAAATTCACGATCCATGCGGCTGAATACCTTAACTGACCCGATTGACACAGGGTGATATATCAACCGAAATTTGGAGGGATTTTATGACAAAATTGGCATTCCGCCGCGCTGCCCTATTGGCAGCGGCATCGACCGCTTTTCCTGCAACTGCGGTTGCACAGGTACCGGAATTGCGGATCCAGTCTGGCGGTTTTGACATCCGCCTGACAGCAGGCGTCGCGTTGCAGGGCGCCCTCATCGATGACAACCAACCGAACAATGATACGTCCGACGGTGAGCTCGACCTGTTCGCAAGGATTAACGCCGAATGGACCTCACCCGGCGGCATTCTGATTGGCGCTAACATCGAACAGTCAAACAATGACCGCGAAACCGAGACACTGGACACGGGTGAAATATATGGCTTCGCAGCAGGCACTTTCGGTCGTTTCGAGATAGGCAGGCAGGACGGACCAGCCGATGTCCTGGCATTCCATGCGCCGCAGGTTGGCCTCGGCCAGGTGCGGGGTGACTTTTCACGTTATGCAGGCTCGCAAGCATTGATGTCGGCGCTCGATACGCGGGACTCGTTCAAACTCATCTATTTGTCGCCACCAATTAGCGGCCTTCGCGGCGGGATTTCATGGTCCCCGAAAGCAAAGCAGAACGCCGACGCCGTTAACCCGCGCCTTCGGACGATCGTCAAGGACGCCGTCGAATTGGGCCTGCAATTTCAGCAGCCTGTTGGCGATTGGATCCTGGGGGTGAGCGGCGGATACGCCTTTGGCAATGCAGACGCCATCACCACGCGCGCTGATCTCGATTCGTGGAGTATCGGCACGGAGGCCAGACGCGGGCCGCTCCGTCTCGGTTTAGCCTATGTCGATCGTGGCGATAGCAATCGCCTGACTCCCGGTTTCAACCAAAGCGAGATTAACGGCGGCATGGCTTGGGTTGAGGATAAATGGGGCGTGTCATTCAGCGTGGCTCAAACGGACGCGTCGACCCAGAAAATTACCCTGTTCGGTTTGGGCGGTTTTTACAGCCTGACCCCGAATATCCAGCTTCGCGCCGATATCGTCAATTTCCGCGAAAAGCGTGCAGGCGATCCCGTTGAGAAGGGCACGGTGGGTTTGCTGGAGTTGCAATTCAGCATCTGACTAAACCAAACCACGCGAACAAGACCCCGGCGCCACCACCGCCGGGGTATTTTTTTGCCCTCAGCGTGCAAGCGCACCCAGCGCCGCCTTTTCGGCTTCTGCGTCCAGTGGCTCGCCTTCGATCATTTCATCGACTGCGGTGAGCACAGCTGCCGATGCCTCGCCATTTGCGGTCCTGATCTCGCCGCCCTCGATAGCGCGGGTTCCGATCGCGGCCACTGCCCATTTGCCGTTGGCGAAACAGGCCACCCCATCTGTCGCCCTGGCCGCAGCCTCAATCGAAAACTGGCGGCAGAGTCGGCTTTCGCTGTCGCGGAAACTGATCGATGCACGTGCAAGGCCCAATCCTGCGATCTGCTGGGTCTCACCGCCCCCTTGGCTCGCCAGGAATGCTGCTACAGGTGAGGCAACCGTTGCCCCGTCGGGTGAGCCTACAATGATCGCGCCACTATCGTCAGACGCCGGGCCAAATACTCCGCTTTGGCCGCCAATCACAACGCCCAGCGCAAGCGAGGCCGCGATTGCCGCATATTCTGTCCAGCGATAGCGCATCCCCTCCCGCTTTGTTCTGGCATCGGCCAGCGAAACGACATTATCCGCTGCAAAACGTTCGGACGCTCTGCTTGCGGCTTCGCTCAACCGTTTCGGCACAGTCATGGCCATAACGGGATCGAAAGCCTCCCTTATTTGCACTGTCAGCAGATCAAGCCGTTCAAGGCGTTCAGCGAGTGCGCCGTCTGTTTCCAAAGCCATTGCCAGTTCCTCCATACGGACTTCGTCCAGTTCGCCGCGTAAAAATGCGGACAGTTCAGCGTCCGAAAAATGCCGAGCCATCGTCAGTTGCCTCCCAACTGCGTCATGAGCGTTGCGCGCGCGCGCGCGAGCCTACTCATGACTGTGCCCAGGGGAATGCCCAGCGCATCGGCTGTCTCGCGGTAGGAAAAGCCCTCGATAATGACCAACGCGACCACTGCACGCTGTTCATCGGCAAGCCCATCGACGGCGCGGCGAAGTTCAGCCTGCTCTGCGCGCTTTTCCACGGTTTCGCGGCCATCATCGCCGATCAGATCCAGTCTTTCGCTTACATCGTCATGCGGCATCCGGACACGCGCACTGCGTCGATTATCGATCCAGCAGTTTTTCGCTATCGTTATGACCCATCGGTCAAAATGCGTCCCGTCTTGCCACATATGCATATTGCCAATTGCCTTTTCGATGACGGCCTGCACCAGATCGTCTGCATCCGCCATATTCCCCGTCAGCGCACGTGCGAACCGCCGAAGTCTGGGCAATAAGGCTATCAACTGCCTGTCGCGAGATTCATTGTCGGTCATTACATGCAGATCCTGAACGGTTCATCAGCCAGAAATATTCCAGCTGTATTAGAGCAATTACTATATTAACATATATCAGTTTTTGCTGTGGGGGTACGTGGTGCTCAGGCTCTGGCTTTCTCATCTCGTCATTGTTCTTGCGCTTATGGCCGTTCCGGTAACGGTAATGCACGGATCTGCTTTGCATGCCCAGTCGGAGGATGATGACGACGAGGACGACGGCGATGATGACGATGACGACGACGTTCCCGATCCGGACGACGGCGGCGGCGACAATGGCAGCGACCCGGACAATGGCGACGCGCCAGATGATGACCCGGGTGATGAGGCCGATGGCGGCGATCCCGATGATGGCGATGCCGGCCCTGGTGGCGGCGACGATGATGCCGGGGGCGCAAATGGCGAAGGCGGTGACGACGACGGCGCCGGCTCGGGAGCCAGCGACGACGTTGGTGACGATGGTGACGGCGGGACCGGAAACGCATCGGGCGACGACGACGACGACGATGCGCCCGGCGGCGCTCCCGGCGGCGGAAACGGCAATGATGACGATGATGGTGATGATGATGCAGCCGGAGATGACGATGACGGTGGCAAACCCGCCCCTTCGGGTGGAGGCAGCGGTGACGATGACGACGATGACGGGGCAGACAGGGGCGACGATGGTGTCGACCCCGGCGCAGGGCCGGAAAGCGTCATTGACGGCGGTGATGAAGGCGACGACGACCGGATCGCCCTTGATGCACGCGATGGCGTAGAGGTCGACAAAGACGGCTTTCGATATCGCAGGAACGAGTTTGTGGCACTCGACCTCAAACAGTCCGACATTGAAGAGCTTCAGGCCCAGGGATTTCGCATTATCGAAACAGCGAGGCTCGATGCGATTGGCGCGACGATCAGTTTGATTCAATCTTCCGCAAAACGTAGCGACAATGACGCGCTAGCGGAAATCGAGGACATGGTTGAATCGTCTGCGGTGAGCTTCAACTATCTGTTCGACACGTCTTCGGCACGAATTCAGAAAGCATCGAAAACGGCAGTACGAAAACGCTATGCCTGCGGCTGCGACATAGGGTTGATCGATACGGGGGTGGCAAGCAAATTCAGCCATGTCCAGCTTCAGCAGAAAGCCTTTAATGGCAAAACCGTGGTGCCAAAAACCCATGGCACGGGGATCGTGCATCTATTCGCCGGCACACAAAAAGGTACCGCAAAAAGGGCAACGCGCATTTTTGTCGCAGATATCTTTGGAAGTGATCGCGCAAATGCTGGCTCATCCTTTGTTCTGGTCAAAGCGCTCGACTGGATGGGCCAAATGAAGGTACCCGTCATCAATGTTAGCCTTGCCGGCCCCAAAAGCTCTGCTGTTGCCAAAGCGGTTGAGGGACTGACCCGCAAAGGCCATATTGTTGTTGCCGCCGCGGGCAATGACGGCCCTGCCGCTCCGGCGGTGTTTCCCGGCGCTTATCCGGGCGTAGTGGCAGTAACTGCAGTTGATTCCCAGGCAAAGATTTACCGCTATGCCAATCGCGGCAATTACATCGACTTGTCTGCCGTGGGCGTGAAAGTTCCGGCGATTGATGTCAGCGGCACTGCCATTGTCGCCACTGGAACATCTTTCGCTTCACCTACTGTGGCCGTGAAACTCGCAAAGGCCATGACAAAGCCTGATGCCGCAGCGGCAAAGGCAGCGATTGCGTCGGTGGAAAAATCGGCCCGCGATTTGGGTACGCCAGGACGGGACACTGTTTACGGCCACGGACTGGTAAGCGAATGAGCGTGCTCGCCCTTCTCGCACTCGCTTCGGCTTCCCCCGTGCCGGAAGAAGCACCTTTGCCCAATTATCGTGTTGGCGACGCTTTTGTCTATTCGGATGGGCGCGTTGAGCGTGTGGTTGCTGTAAAGGGCAACAGGATCACCTGGGCTGGGCTGGGAAAAACCCGCTATACACGCAACCGCAGCTTTTTTACGCCAATCCTGTCTTGGCGGTTTGGAAGGGGATCGGGACGCAGAGAAATAGTCGGCGAGGCCGATTCCCTATGGCCACTTGCAAAGCCGGCTTCTGTTCGCTTTCGGGCCATTGCCTACACCAAGCCAAAGCCGACTTCCCGCGAACGCCGGGCCATGACGTTATGGACCTGCGCCTCCAAGAAATCGAAAATGATAGCTACTCCTGCTGGTGATTTTGCAACGATACCGGTGATTTGCGAGCGCTTTTCCGCTACGACGATGCGGCTTATCGAAAGAATCGAGTGGAATTATGCGCCCGACCTCGGCCACTATGTCCGCCGCTCTTCGATTGATTATTTTCGCGGCACACGATCCACCATCTTGCTCACGGCCGCGCTTTCCGGCCCTGCAGCCAACAAAAGGCGGCTGATCGCGCTTTCGCGCGCGGCCAAGGAATCCCAAGCCAAATAAGGGCTCTTCGCCTGCTCTGGGCCATGGTCGATCACCGGCCTCCTTTTCAGATGCAAAACGCAATATTTTTATTCGCGTCACGGGAATAAACCGGAAGGCTGTTCCGTTTGTCGATTGAACCAGCCTGATTGCCCGTCCGGGCAGCAGGCCGGGATCGACCAGGAGGAATATCTGTGAAAAACATCCATAGCCGTCCGGCTCTGGCCGCGATGACGCTTGCCCTTTCGAGTTATGGACTGACGGTCCCGACAGTAGCCACGGCCGCCGCACAGTCCGATGCACTCGAGGCCGAGTCCAGTAAAATATTGGCCTCAAATGAGGTTTCCGGCTGGCAGATCGAACCTGATCTCCGGCTGACAGTGCGGGGCATCGCCGCCCGGTCGACGGCCCCTGAAAATGACGAAGTGATCGATGGCAATGCCTTTGCCATGGTTGTCACTCCCTCGCTGACGCTTACCAATGACGACCTCTCGGTAACCTTTCGCAATAGCCTGACCAGGTTGGAATTTGAGGACGAGAGCCGCACTGACAGGTGGCAGAATGCCGCGCGGCTTACTACCCGCTTCACCCTTTCCGACGTAACCAGCATCACAGGCTTTGGTGAGCGGTCTGACAATGTGCTGGCAGCCGAATTCTCCTCGGCTGATGAATGGGAATTTGGCGGCGAAATCGAACATAGTTTCAACGCAGCAAACCGCGTGCAGTTGGGCGCAAGTTGGCGCACTCGCCGCTACGACGACGTCCAAAACTCGACAGGCAAAGGCATTCGCGTCGATGGCGAATATCGCTACCGGTTTGGCGCAAATCACTACGCCTTTCTGCGGGGCCGCTATGATGAGATCAACTCGGCAAATGCGCTCCGCAATCTCGATCGCTGGCTTGCAGAAGCAAGCTATCAGCACCCGATTGCCCCCGACCTGCGCCTTCGTTCGGAGCTCAGTTTCCAGCGGCTCAGCTTTTCGGGTCGCCCCCTTGCTGGAGGCGGACTGCGACAGGACGATCTGTTCTGGCCGGAACTGACCTTGATCTGGAGCCCGGGTCCTTGGCGTTTCGCGGCTGAAGGCCGCTACGTCGTCCGAAATTCGAACGATCCGCAGTTTGATCGTTCCGGGTTCCGCTTCGAGCTGGAGATTAGCCATGTTTTTTGAAAACTACACAGAATCGAATACCATGGAGCGCGGCCTATCCTTCATTTCCGCGATCATCGGTACCGGGGCGATAGTGGGCGTTGTCGGGCTGATCCACGATCAGCCGGAAATCCTGACATTCAACGCAGCGCAATCGACGCTCGGCAGCGAGGAGAATCACTGGAGCCTGCCGCAAGTCTATCTGCTTTCCGCATTGCCACTAGGCGCGATGATGGTGGTTTTTGTACGCTCGATGCTGGGGTGGAAAACCTTCGGCCTGTTCACCCCCATGCTTCTGGCCATGGCCTTCCTCCAGTCGGGTCCCGTCCTCGGCCCTGCCATTTCCATCTTTGCGGTTCTGGTTGGCATGCTGTGCGCACCACTTTTGAAATGGTTGCAACTGTCTCGCGTCGCCTTCTTGGGGGTTCTGATCGGGATTGTGGTGACTTGTCTCGGTTCGGCCGCGCAGCACATGCAGGAATCGATGATCGCCAATGCTTTCCCGGTTGTCGTCACCGCATTGATCGTCGAACGTTGGTGGACCAGCTGGGAGACGCAGGGACCGCGACAGGCATTGAAGGAAACGTCAATGACGCTGTTTGTCGCCATTGCGATCCAGTTCGTTATCGCAGCGCCGATATTGGTGGAATTTGGCACCACTCACCCGATGACTTTTACCCTGGGCGCAACGATCGCCACAGTTTTTCTGGGCCGATACAAAGGTCTGCGCTTGACCGAAATCGCCCGCTTCCGTCTTGCAAGGGATAATTGACATGAGCATTTTAGGTATGAACCGCAGAAACGCCTTGATCCAACGGCTTAACCCAGCGCGTTCGATCAAGACGGTCAACCACAAATTTGAAACCAAGGAAAAACTCGCCGCAGCAGGCGTTCCTGTTCCACCGACAATCGCGCTGGTTGGCGGCAGCTCTCCGCAGGACGACCTGCTTTACGATCAGTTACCGGATTCCTTTGCCATAAAGCCCAATTGTGGATCGCAGGGCCGGGGAGTGATCCTGGTTGACGGACGTTGCGACGAAGGCTGGTACAGGCTGAGCGGCGATGTCCTGACCTATGCCATGTTGCAAGAGCATATCCGCCTGATCGAAGAAGGAGAGTATTCGCTGGACGGCATCGATGGAGACCATGCGCTGATCGAGCCACTGATCCGAACGCATCCCGATATGGCGCGGCTTGTGCCTTATGGCTTGCCTGACATCCGTATCATTTGCCTTGGCGACGTCCCGCTAATGGCGATGACGCGGTTACCCACCGAGGAATCGGACGGTCGCGCCAATCTGCATCAGGGAGCAGTCGGCGCGGCGATTGATTTGCGGGACGGGTCGATCTTCCGTGCTGTGCTGGCAAAGCAGGAAATCTACAATCATCCATCGACCGGCATGCGCCTGATTGGGGCGGAGATTCCTTTCTGGAATGACATGCTCGACGCCGCCCGTCGCTGCTCTGATGCGCTAAATTTGGGCTATGTCGGGGTCGATCTGGTGATAGACGCCGCGCGCGGCGTCCAGGTGCTCGAATGTAACGCTTATCCGGGGCTGGAAATCCAGAACGTCAACGGTGCCGGTCTGGCAAAGAGAATAGAGTGGGTTGAGCGTCGCATTGCGGCGCGTCAGCGAGTGAGACAGAGGTCCCTCGTTCCTTCGCTGGGAGACACGATACGCAGCTTCACCGAGCGCCTTGCAGTTTCGGGGCTGGCACGGCCATATTCAACCCCCGCTTTGCATTTTTGACGGAGAGATGCCCCGCGCGAAGCGTGCTTGAGATGCGCAAACAACCATTGCCAAAGTGCGCCGAAGAAAAGATGCGGTCGTTAACCAAGAGATCGCAATTTGGTCAATGACCGACAGGAGCCTTTCGAAGATCCCTAAATTGGCGACTAGCAATTGGAGGTGCGTGCAGTCTTCCGACACTAGTCTCTGCGTCAAATTCCCTGTTATCTGAGAATTTGGCAGGAAACTGCCCATTTTTTGGCCTACTAGGAGCGTTATTCCTTGCAAACCCAGGCTTTTCTGCGGGGATTAGGCGAAATTCCCTAAAAATTTAACAGGGAATTACCCA
>ERZ1066122.733-NODE-733-length-32407-cov-19.010788_pt1 | contig 32407 bp, 29 predicted proteins | sample MGYA00382769_ERZ1066122 | MGnify/ENA primary metagenome ERZ1066122 (study PRJEB33369, sample SAMEA5778352) | biofilm metagenome | biome: Industrial cooling water; feature: Water cooling tower basin; material: Biofilm | place: United Arab Emirates | collected... | reverse complement strand
GCATCAACGGCCGTTTGGAAGGCGAAGCTTCGCTCGACAATTCTGCTGCCGCGCTACGAAGCACTCTGCGGGGTTGCACCCGGTTTTGATGACGGACGCTCCGGTAATCGATCCACCTCTGGCTTGTAGGTCGGCAGCCCCCCCCCGCAATCTTTGGTGGCGAGGCTCACGCACAATCCCGAATCCGCATGGCGGCTGTCGGCGGAAGCAGACGTCATCGTCGATGACCGGGAATGACCGAAACTGGATCGGGAGCTGGCGGTACCTCTTGGGACTTTTCTGTCCTTCCTAAACCGCACTGTCGGTGACCGGCTTTACCATTAGCCGACACTCAGAATTCGTCGACGCTGACCGGCGGATCGACACGAGTGGTCTGCTCCCGGTAAGGGGCGCTGGCTCGCTATTATACAGCTGCCGCTTTCGCGTCGCAGGCGATCGGTGGGAAGGCCTACCCTGGCCTGTCATAGGCCAGACGGAAACCAACATTCGACGCCCCCAGGCCAGGGTCGCGGCCTCGCCGGCTTTCGGGGCGATAGCGCTGGCAGTAGTTGGGCGCGCACAGATAGCTGCCGCCCTTCATCACCCGGCTGGCAAAGCCTGGATTGACTGGGTCATAGGCGTCGTTCTCGCTCGGGCCGCGGGGATTGTCGCGCCCGGCCGGATCGTGGCCGGGGCGAAAGAAGTCCGCGGTCACCTCCCAGACATTGCCGACCATGTCGTAGAGCCCGAAAGCGTTGGGCGCGAAGCAGCCGACCGGCGCGATGCCCTTGAAGCCATCGCTGGCCGCGTTGGCGACGGGAAACACCCCCTGCCAGCTGTTCGCCGCATCGGGACCGGGCTGCGCGGTATCGTCGGCGGCGCCGGCGCTGGCGGCATATTCCCACTCGGCCTCGGTCGGCAGGCGACCGCCTTTCCACCGCGCATAGGCCTGCATGTCCTCCCATGCGAGATGGACCACCGGCTGATCGGGAACAGCCGCGGGACCTTGCGGGCCATAGGGCTTCTTCCAGCTCGCCCCCGGCACATAGGCCCACCAGTCGGCGTAGTTGCGCGAGGGCTGCTCTGGCGGGGTGAACACGGCCGAGCCGGGCTCGAGCATGAAGGCCGGTATCTGGCTAACCGGCACGCCGAACTGGGCCGGATCGACCGGCTTCTCGGCGACGGTGACATGGCCGGTGGCCTTCACGAAGGCGGCGAACTGGGCGTTGGTGACTTCGTGGCGGTCGATCCAGAAGGCCGAGACCTGCGTCAGGCGCGGCGGACCTTCCTCGGCATAGACCGCATCGCTGCCCATCATGAACGTGCCGCCCTTGATATGAACCGGCGTATCTGACGGGGACGGGCATCGCGCGCTCGTCGCGAAATCCGTCGCGGTGCGCGGTGCATCGGCTTGCTCAGGCGCACCGGTGCAGGCCGGCAGCGCGGCGATGATCGCGCAGGCGAAGGCCCGCTTCACTAGCTCATGTCTCCCTCGCGGCGTTCCTAACGCTGAGTGGCAAGGTCTGCGACAAATGCGAGCACTTCGCCAGTCACCCCATCGCCCGGCTGGCCGAATTCGCGGTTGATCGAGGCATGGGTCTTGCCCTCGGCCGCGACCACCTTGGCCGTGCCGCCCGCGCGGGTGATCGCATCAGCAAAGCTCCGGGCCTGCCGCCCCGCACCCTCACGGCTGGCGATGTGGTGAATCAGGAATGCCGGCCCGTCCGCAGCGCTGGCGGCATGGGTGAGGGGCGAAAGCATCGCCCAGACCTTCGGGTCGGCGCCGAAAATCGTGCGATAGAGTTCCACATTGCCGCCGCTGGCGATCTGGCCGGGCACGTCATACCCCGCCCCGTCGAGCAGCGTAACGCCCGCGACCCTCCCAGCGGGCACGCCTGCTGCCGCGAGATAGCGATCGTCGAGCGCCACCAGCGCGGCCAGGTGCGCGCCCGCCGAATGGCCCATCAGCACAACGCGCGCCGGCGACTGCCCGCCCCGATCGGCGGCCGCGATCGCCGCTGCGATGGCGGCGGCGACATCGGCGGCTTGCTGCTCGGCGCTGGCGGCGGGATAGAGCCGGTAATTGACTGTCGCGAAGTCGTGGCCCGCAGCCGTGAGGGCCGCCGACTTCATGCCGTTGCCACTGTCCATGTCGCCCTTGGCCCAGCCGCCCCCATGGACGAAGACAACCAACGTGCCGCCCGGAGCTTTCGCGGGGAAGAACCGCAGCCTTTGCTTGGGATCGTCGCCGTAGCTGACGATCTGCCCGCCTTCCGCTGTGGCCGCTCTGGCTGCGGCGCCGGCGGTTGCCGGTGCCGCGCCGCGATCGCCAGCCGCCCGCGCCTCGCGCAGGTCCTTGAGGGCGCCGCGGCATTCGCGCGAGAGCGACTGGTGGTTGTCGCGCAGACAGCGCCCGGCGGCGCGCGGGTCGCCGGTGGCAATGGCGGCGCTGCAATGGCGTTCCAGCTCGACCCGGCAGGCGCTGCGGACCGCCTCGACCGAAGGGTTGCCCTGTGCTCCGGCACAGGCGGCAGCGGCGAGCAGGCCAAGGGCAAGCGGGGCTTTCATGGTCGTCATGCTCCTTCGTGTCATGGCTGAGCGGCCACGCGCGCCAGCCGATGCTCCGCGAGCGCATCGGCAAGCGCGGCGACGGCTTCGGGGTTCTCGCGGTCGGGCATCGTGGGGCGTACCAGCAGAAACCCGCGCGCCGAGGGCAGGACGACGTCATGCACATCTGGCCCCGCGGCGGGCTGGCCGGCGAGGCGCAGACGCACAGTGACACCCTCGCCTTCGGGCACCTGCGTGTCGTTGAGCACGAACAGTGTGTCGGTGTTATGCGCGAAGACCGAAACCGACCAGTAATCGACCAGCCCGCGCGGCGGTGTGGCGGTGAATTCCAGCGGTCCGTTTGACAGATCGAGAATTGCCGAGCGCGCGAGGATGTCGGCATTGGCCATCGGCACGATGTTGCCCTTGGCATAGCGCATCACCGCCTTGCCGAGCACGTTGGGTCGTGCGCCGGATGCCTCCATCCGCTCGAAGAGGGTGTCGGTCATCAGGTAAGGGATACGCTCGATCGCCAGCAGCCAGCCGGCCGCCGCGCCGATCAAGCCAGCTGCCGCGAACGGCGCAAGCCGCATAAACCGTCCCATCATCGGCACTGCAGGCGCCGCACCGAGGGGAGCGGGACAACTTCGGGGTTCGCCATGATCGCCGGGTCGGGCTGGTAGAGCCGAAAGAGCAGTGTGATCCGGCCCTCGCGCTCGCCCAGCGGCAGCCAGTTGCCTTGCGCGGGCGCGCCGGAAACCGTCACCGCATAGCCGCCAGCGGGCAGGCGGCGGATGGTCGAACTGGTAAGGCTGTAGCGATCGATAGCGTTGTCGATCCAGAAATAGTCACGGTAGACCCCGATCGACCACCACCGGGCGGCGGGTTCAGTGCGGGCTTCGAGCCTGTAGGTGCAGCCGGCCCGCAAGGGCTCTCCGCTGCTGTCGCTTTCGGTGTTGAAATAGATCACCTCGCTGTCCGGCAGGGCCCAGATGCCGACCCGGGCGACGGTTGCGCGCTGGAGCTTGCCGGCGGCCGCGCTGCCCGTGCCGGCCATCGTCTTCCACGGAGCCGGACCGCGGCCGGCGTTTTCGTCCACCTGACCGGTCGCGAGCCATGCCGCCCACGCCCCTCCGCCCGCTCCCGCGAGCGCGGTGGCGAACAGGCCGGCCAGCCAGAGAGGACGCAGCTGCATCGCGGAGATGCTACCACCGCACCATGATCTGGGCGCCGTAGTTGCGCGGCTGATTGAGCCGCCTCGCGCTCGCACCGCGGAAGATGTCGAAGGTCTCGTCGGTGAGGTTGGTGGCGAAGACGCTGAATTCGAACGCACCCGCCTGAACCGCCACGCGCGCGTTCATCACGTCGATACGGTCCATGTCGAACGGCGGGGGCGCGTTGGGCGCGACGAGGTCGTGCACGCCGCCGCGCTGCCCGTTGTAGTTGACGTTCGCGAACAGCGCGACCGTGTCGGTCAGCTCGCGCCGCAGGCTCATGTCGACGCCGAAGATCCAGCGCGGGATCTGCGGCAGGTTCTGCCCGTCGAACGGTCCTGCTGTCGCCTCCCCGCGCTGATGCGAGAACGTCGCGCCCAGCCGCAGGCGTCCGCGATGGATCGGTATGGCCGCGTTGGCCTGGGCCTCGATCCCGCGGGTACGGGCCTGACCGGCGTTGTCGGAAAAGCTGGTGCCGTTGACGCTGCACACCGGGTTGCCGACGAAACAGCCGTTGTTGAGCTGGACGATGATGTCTTCGCCGTTGTTCTGATAGGCCGCGAGTCCGAAAGTCATCACGTCGAACAGCGTTCCCTTCAGGCCCAGTTCGTAGCTGGTGACGGTCTCGTCGTCATACGTGCCCGGGATCGGCACCGGCTGCTGCGGCACGCCGAGATCATCGTTGAAGCCTCCTGCGCGGAAGCTGGTGCCGACCTTGCCGTAGAACAGAACATCGGGGGTCAGCTTCCATGCCGCGGTGGCGTTGTAGTTGAAGTTGGTTGGCCGGGTGGTGAAATCGACCACGAAGCGCGGCCCACCGGAAGGCAGACCGGTGGACAGGTCGAAGCGGGCGGACTGGGCCGAGCGCGTGTCCTCGGTATAGCGCGCCTCGCCGATCAGCGAGAAACGGTCGGTCAGGGCGTAATCGAGCGATCCGTAGACCGCCCAGCTCTCGACATCGACCGCGAGCGGCTGCCGTGTCCCGAGCGAGGGGTTGGCGGTGGTGGGCGTGCGCAGGTTACGTTGCTCGGAATCGGCCTCCAGCCGCAGATACTCGCCCCCAACCAGCCAGGTCAGCCGGTCGCCGAAGGCTGTCCCCGTGAGGTTCAGGTCCTGCGTGAGGAAGTTCGCGTCCTCCTCGCGTTGCTGCTCGAGACCGTTGTCCTGGTTGATGGTGACGATGCCCGCCGCGCGCAGCGCCTGGAAGTCACGCAGGTTTCCGCCATCCTGATCGAAGGCATAGCTGGCCTTGCGCTGACGCAGGTTGGTGATCGAGCGCAGTTGGGCCCATCCGAAATCGTGATCGATCCTGAGCAGGCCGGTGTTGATCTCCTGGCGGGAGAAGGCGTCGGTCGACCAGGGATAGCTGCGCTCGGGCTGAACGAGACCGCGAGGGAAGCCCTGTCGCGGCTCGATGAAGATGCGGAAGCTGATGGCGGGCACTTCGCCTTCCCAGTGCTCGGCGCGCAGGAGGATGTCGGTGCGGTCGCTCTTCCAGCGCAGCTGCAGGCGCCCGCCGGTGGAATCGTTGTTGTCGAGGACATTGCCGAGGAAACTGTTGGTGAAGAAGCCGCCGCTCTGGGAGACGTTGTCGACCCCGAAACGAAGGGCGAAGCCGCTTCCAAGGTCCATGTTGATCACGCCCTGCGTCTGCAGCTGTTCGTTGCCCGCGGCATAACGGACGTTGACCCAGGCCGAATTGTCGAACTCCGGGCGGGCCGAAACGATGTTGACCGCACCGCCGACCGCGTTGCGGCCATAGAGTGCGCCCTGCGTGCCGCGCAATACCTCGACCCGATCGATATCGAACATGTCGATCCGGGCAAAGGCGCGACCCGAAAAGCCGCCCCCGCCGATATAGGCGCCGTCGCGGAACAGGCCCACCGCAGGATCGCCCGAGGTGCCGCGCGTGGTGGGAGAGCCGCGCAGCGAGATTTCGTTGGTAAGCGGACTCGCGGTATCGAGCACGCGCACCCCCGGCTGGCCTGCCAGCAGATCGACCACATTGGTCGCCCCGCCGCGTTCTTCGAGCGTAGCAGCACTGATCACGGAGGCGCCGGCAGGCACATCGATCAAACGCTCTTCGCGCTTTCGGGCAGTGACGACGATCTCGTCGGCAGCATTGGCGGAGGTGCCCTGCGGCGTTGCTGCATCCTGCGCGGCGAGCGGCATGGCAGGCAGCGCGGCCCCGGCCAGCAGCATCATGCGAATCCGATTCGGCATAGTCTGTCTCCCCCTCCGGCACGTCTGTCTCGTCGACATGTCCGTTGATTACCGACCGGTAGGTAGCTAGATTCGATTCGCCTGTCCATAGTGGCTGGAGGGGCCCGGAAAATTATGCTACCGACCGGTCGGTAACCGCATGGGGGGTTGTCTTGCTGCGCACGACACACAGAATTCTGAGCCTGGCGGGCATCGCCTGGGCACTGGTGATGCCGGCCGGGGCCGTGCTGGCGGATGCGGAAGCCCGACCCGCGGAGCCGGCGGGTGGGCCGGAGTGTCGGTCACCGTCCCGCGGCACAGGCGCACTGTTCGAGCGTGCGGCAATCCCCGGCATAACCGATCTTTCGGACGGCACCGGCAGCGCCGCGCTGGTCGACCTCAATCGTGACGGACGGCTCGACATCATCGTGGTGGGCGACAATCGCAACCGCGTCGATCGCGCAGCGGGCGGCGAATTGCGCCTGTTCCTCAACAAGGGGTGCTGGCAGTTCGAACGCCATCCCATCACCATCACGGGCTCTGGCTTCACCGCAGAGGCGATGGGCCAGCGCACCCAGATCATCAATCTCGTCGACTTCAACAAGGACGGCTGGCTCGACATCTTCCTGACCCGCAACCGCGGGCCGATCGACGATCCCTCGGGCGGCAACAACCTGCTGATCAGCGACGGGGCGTGGGACCGGTTCCGCGATGTCGGCAAGGCGATGGGGCTGGCCAATGACCAGGCCTACAACCGCCAGTCATCGATCGCCGATGCCGATGGCGACGGCTGGCTCGATATCGCGCTGGCTGCCGACAACATCGGCAACACCCAGCGGCTCGGCATTCCCCGCCACCGCTTCTACCGTTTCGTGGCGCCCGCCAGTGGCCGGTTCGAGGACGGGCGGTTCGAGGATCTCTCGACCGGCGGGCTCATCCCGGAATTTCCCGGCGAGTTCACCTGCAACCCCAATATCGACCGCGCCGGCCCCGGCATCATGATGCGCGACATCGACAATGACGGCGATCAGGACCTGATCCAGTCCTACCATATCGACATGAACATGGCCCGCCCGCAGGATCCCTGCGCCTCCGGCGAATACCGCACCGGCGTGTGGACCTGGCGCAACCGCCTGAAGGAGGACGGCCGCTTCCACTTCGAACTGCTTACGGGCAATGGCCTGTCCGAACGCGGTCAGGCCAGCTGGAACCGCAAGGACAAGCGTTATGACACGGTGACCAAGGGCATCAGCCTGCCCTACCTCGCCGCTGCCGACGTCGACAATGACGGGCTGCTCGACATGCTCGCCGTCGGCCCCAACGATCTGAGCTGGACGGTCAAGACCGACATGTCGGTGGCGCGCTTCTGGCGGTCCGAGGGCGATTTCCGGTTCCGCGAGGCGACTACCGAGGCCGGGCTCGCCCCACTCAACCAGACCTATCGCGAATGGCAGGCCTTCTTCGGTGTCAATCTCGACGTTCCGGACGGCATCATCCACAACAAGTGCCCGGATTTCACACCCAACTATCCGGTCTGCAAGGATTTCTCGCGGCTCGATTACAGCTTCTACGGGGCCGACGCGCTGTTCGAGGACTTCAACAATGACGGCCATGTCGATCTGCTGGTGGCCGACCGGCACGAACTCGATGGATCGTGGGACGATCTGCGCAACGTGCTGTTCCTCAATCAGGGCGACGGCCGCTTCGCGCCGGTCAAGGTGCCGCTCTCGGGCATCGACCGCAATTCGATCGCGATGGAGGCGGGCGACCTCGACGGGGACGGCTTGATCGACCTGATGTTCATGGCCGATCCCGGTCACAGCTATCCCGAGGGACGGTTCGGCCTGCCGCCGATCCCGGCCAATCGCTTCCTCGATACGGTGTGGCGCAATCGCGGGGCCTTTGGCGGGGCGGACAATCACTGGATCGCGCTGTCCTTCGCCAATGTCGATCATGCGCGGCTGGCGGGCGCGCGGGTGATCGCCCGCAGCAAGGGCCAGATCATCGGTTCGCGCCAGCTGTCCTCCAGCCAGTCCTACAAGAGTTCGTCCGCACTGCGCGCCCATTTCGGGCTGGGCAAGCGCCGCCGGGTCGATATCGAGATCATTCTGGCCGACGGCACCCGCCTTGCCCTTGATCGGCTCGCCGCCGACCGTACGCTCGAAGTCGATGTGGCGGCGGGCACGACCCGCGAGTTGACACCATGAACGCCTTGGGCTGGTGTGCTAACCTGTTCCGCGACCGCCGGAGTCCGGACAAGGGGAGCCGTCACCAATGCCGTTCGATCCGTCAAAGCGTCTGATCGTGGGCGACACGATCATCGAAGCGCCCGGGGAGGACCGCAGGGAGCAGATCTTCTTCCATGCCGCGCGACTGTTCGTGGAAAAGGGCACTGGCAACACCTCGATGGCCGACATCGCCAAGGCGGTGGGGATCACCAAGGCCGGGCTCTACTACTTCGTCGAGAGCAAGGAAGATCTGCTCTACACCCTGATGCGCTGGGGGATGGAAGTGCTGGAGCGCGATGTGGTGCTGCCGGCGCAGGATATCGCCGATCCGGCCGAGCGGCTGGCGACCATCATCCGCAATCACCTCATCAACATCGGCAGGGTGCAGGGTCCGTTCGGAAACCCGATCACCATTCTCGTCGACGAGCCGGGTCTGCTCGGCCCCGAGAACCAGGCCGACATCGACGCGCGCAAGCGGGCCTATCTCCTGTTCGTGCGCAAGGCGCTCGAAGATCTTCGCGATGCCGGCAAGCTGGTGGAGGTCGATGTCAACGTCGCGGCCTTTTCGATCATCGGCATGATCGTGTGGATGGCGCGCTGGCGCCGTCCGGGCGGGCCGATGGAGCTGGACGAAATCGTCGAGCAGATCACCCGGATCGCGCTCGGCGGCGTGCTGAAGGACTGAGCGTGGCCCGGCCGCGTCCAGCACGGGGGCGGGCGAGGCTCGGGCTGGCAGCCGCGGCGCTGATGTTTGGCCACACCGCCCGCGCCGATAGTGGCCAAGCGCTTCATGCCGACGTCGCCGTCTATGTCGCGCAGGGCGACCATATGGTCGGTTCACAGGGAGCCGAGGAAACCGCCAGATGGCTTGCCGCGCGGCTGGCCAGACTGGGCTTCACCGTGGAGCGCCAGAGCTTCGATTTGCGCCAATATCGAAGCAAGCACCTTGCGCTGACGGCAGACGGCGTGCCGGTGGCAGCGGCATTGCAGTGGTGGCCGCCGGATGTGCCCCAAGGGCTTTCGCTGTCAGGCCCTGCCGGTGTCGGAGCGGGGCGCTTTGCGATCCTTCCGGTCAAGGTCGGCGATCTGAGCTATCTCGGCGGGGCGGTCGAGGCGCAGATCCGCGACGCGATCGCGGGCGGCGCTTCGGCGGTGCTGCTGGCGACCGAGACCTCGCTCGGAGCCGACGGCCCCTACCTGTTCAACGCCCGCGCGCAGGCCGAGCCGTGGCCGGTCCCGGTGCTCGCAGTCGGCGCAGCGGACGGGGCGCGGCTGGCGGCGGCGTCGGGCCCGATCGAACTGCGGATGAAAGGGCGCTATGTCACGGTCAGCGCCGCCAATATCGTCGCGCGGATCGACCGGCCCGATACTGACACGGCTGTCGTTGTCTCGACCCCCTATACCGGCTGGGGCCCCTGCGGCGGCGAGCGCGGCCCGGGCATCGCGATGTTCCTCGCGCTCGCCGCATGGGCGCGCAATCATGTTCCGCATGATATCGTGCTGGTCGCCACGGCCGGCCATGAGGTCGGCCATTCGGGGATGGCGCGGTTCCTTGGCTCCGAGGCAGCCCCCGCACCGGCAGCGACCGCCCTGTGGCTGCACCTCGGGGCGAGCATCGCGACCTATGCCCGCGCAGGCTCGGACGAGGCCAATCGCGCGACCCGCTATGCGCTGTTCTCGGGCACGCTCGCGCCCGCCGCGCAGCGCCATCTCGCGGGCGCTTTCGTGCCGGTCGACACGTCGGTTGCGGCCTTCGGCGAGGTCGCAGACGTGGCCCGCGCAGGCTATCCGCATCACCTCGGCTTTGCCGGTTACGGCCCACACCATCACCTGCCGAGCGACACCGCCGCGGCCACCGCCCCGCACCTGCTCGCCGATGCATGGCAGCGCCTGCTGGCAACCGTGAGCGAGATGCTGGACGCGCCCGACGTGGACAAAGGCGATTGACACTTACCGTCCGGTCGGTAGGTAAGGCGCGGGAGGATCGAGATGACGATTTTCAACCGCCTGATGCTCGCCGCTGCAGGTCTCTTCGTTGCGGGCGCCCCCTTCCTCTCCCTCGGGGGCGCGGGCGAGCCAACGGCGCAGGCGCAGGCGCGGGGCTCTGCCGCCGCGCCTGCTGCCGCACCCGCGGACAGGCCCAACGTGCTCGTCATTATTCTCGACGATCTCGGCTACGCCGACGTCTCGGCCTACCACAAGGGCCGCATCCCGACCCCGAACATCGACCGGCTCGCCCGTGAGGGTGTGCTGTTCACGCAGGGCTACGTCTCAGCGCCGATCTGCTCGCCCTCGCGCGCCGGGCTGATGACGGGGCGCCACCAGCAGCGCTTCGGCTTCGAATACAACAACGGGCCCGGCGCAATCGACCGGGCGGAGCATCGCGGGCTCGATCCACGCGAGAAGACGATCGGCGATGTCATGCGCGCCGGCGGCTACCGCACCGGCGTGATCGGCAAGTGGCACCTTGGCTGGAACGACGAGCATTACCCCACCAATCGCGGGTTCGACCATTTCTGGGGCCTGCTGACCGGCCAGACCAACTTCATGCGCCCCGATGCGCCTGACGCGGTCAACGCCTACAACCCATCGAGGCCCGGCGAGAGCCGCGAACTGGTGCAGCCATACGAAGTGGTCGGCGCTACCGAGCAGATCGTCACAGGCCCGGATCGCACACCGGTGTCGCTGGGCGACAGGCATCTCACCGATCTCATCACCGACGAGGCGATCCGCTTCATCGACAGCAGCGGCGACAGGCCCTTCTTCCTCTACCTCGCCCATCCCGCGCCGCACACGCCGCTCCAGACCACCCGCGAATGGTATGATCGTTTCCCGGCGATTGAATCTCGCCAGAACCGCGTCTTCGCGGCGATGGTGGCGCAGGCCGATGCAGGGATTGGGCGCGTGCTCGCCCATCTCGACGCCACTGGCAAGGCACACGACACGATCGTGGTGCTGCTGTCGGACAATGGCTGCGCGGCCTATATCGACGGCTTGTGCAGTCCCGAGCCGCTGTCGGGGGGCAAGCTGACTTATCTCGAAGGCGGGGTGCGGGTGCCCTTCATGCTGCGCTGGCCGGCTCGGGTGAAGGGCGGGCAGGTGTTCGACCAGCCGGTCTCCAGCCTCGACATCATGCCCACCGTCGCGCGCGCGGCCGGCATCGCCCTGCCGACCGACCGCGCCTACGACGGACAGGACATCGTCGCTCGGCTGGGCGGCAAGGGCGCAAGGCGCACCCTGTTCTGGCGGACACAGCCGATCGCCGCCGTGCGCGAGGGCGACTGGAAGTTCATCCGCGACCTCGACGGCAACGAATATCTCTACAACCTGCAAAGGGATCCGCGCGAGACGGTCAACCTCGTTACGCGCCATACGCAGCGGGCCGAGGCGATGCGGGCGGCCCACGCCGCCTGGTCCGCGCAGATGGGCGAGCCGGGATGGAAGCCGCGCCGCACCGATTTCGACTTCGGCGGGCGCCATTTCAAGTTCACCCCCTGAGCCGGCGCAGCGCGCTGGGCGGAGCGCCGAACCAGCGGCGGGTCGCGCGCCTGAGGCTGCGCGCCTCGGAATAGCCGAGCCCTGCGGCAAGATCCTCCAGCCCGACCTCGGCCTTCAATGCGGCCAGCGTCTGCTGCTGGCGGACATGGCTCAACAGGCCGCGGAAGCTGTGGCCTTCCTCGGCCAGCCGCCGCCGCAGGGTCGGGACCGACAGCCCCATCATCCCCGCCAGCCGCGCCTGATCGAGCGGACTCTGCCACAGCAGGTCGAGCACCTGTTCGGCGGTGCTGGTGCGCGCCAGCGGCTCGGCGGTGATCTGGCGATAGGTCTCGAACAGCAGGCTCGGCCACAGATCGAAGCGTTCGGCGACGATCCGCACGTCTGCTGCGCTGGCGGGATAGACCAGTTCCATGTCGTCCCCGCGCCGCACCACCGGACAGCCGAGCAGAGCGAACAGCGCGCCATTGCCCGGCGCATCGTCGGCCGGCGCGATCATGCGGCGCGGCTGGAGCTTCTGTCCGGCCATCCAGCAGCACGCGGTGTGCAGCACCACCATCACCATCTCGAGATAGAGCCGCCTCTGGGCCGGGACCGAGTCCGTGCCCGGGACCTGCAGCCGCAGGTCATGCCCGCGCCGTGCCACCAGCGGCAGATCGGGCCAGACGATCCGCGAGGCGGCCGCCAGCCGCACCAGCCCGTCGCCCAGATCATGCCCAAGCCGCATCGCCGCGAGCAGCAGCTCGAAGCTGCCGTCAGGCACCGTATCCGGCCCGAGCGCGTGCCGTTCGTCGCCGGTCTGATCGATGTTGTTGCGCAGCAGCCGCCAGAAATCGAGATGGCCGATCGGGGTGCCGTCATCGGGCAGGCCGGCCGCCGTCAGCATCCCCCGCGCCCGCGCATCGCCGAGCAGGGTTGCGAGAAAGGCAAAGGGGATCTGCGCGCTCACGCGGCTATCTTCGGATAGAGCGGCCTGCTTTGCAATGACTGATTTGAGCGAAAATGTCCGCTCTGCGCGCGCGCTGCTGTCCTTCCCGCCCGCCACGCCCGCGGCCTAGTCTTGCCGCAAAACACAGCAGAGGGGAGGCGCGAGATGCGCAGGACAATCTTCGGGAGTGCGGCATCGCTGCTGGCACTGGTCGCGGCGAGCGGGGCGGCGGCGCAGAACGTCGCTGGCGAGGCCGAGCCGGACGAGATCATCGTCACCGCCGAACGGCGCAGCACCAGCGTGCAGGACACGCCCCTCGCGCTGTCGGTGCTCGATGGCGACAAGCTGCGGCAGGGTGGCAACCAGGGCCTCACCGAACTCGCGCAGCAGGTCCCGAGCCTGAGCTTCGCGCAGAGCTTCGGCATCGCCCAGATCTTCATCCGCGGGGTCGGCAACAACTTCTTCTCGCCTGGCGGGGATCCCGGCGTGGCGACCTATGCCGACGGGGTCTACCTCTCGGATCAGGAAGCGACGGCGGTGGCCTTCCTCGATCTCGAACGGATCGAGGTGCTGCGCGGCCCGCAGGGGGCGCTCTACGGGCGCAACGCGACGGGCGGCGCAGTCAACCTCGTTTCCGCGGCTCCGACCGATGAATTCGAGGGCCGGGTCGGCCTCCAGCTCGGCGACTTCGGAAGGGTGCAGGGCGATGCGGTGCTCTCCGGTCCGCTCGGCGGCGGCATCACCGCGCGCGCGAGTGTCCAGTATCGCCGCCTGTCGGGCTTCACCCGCAACGAACTGGCCGGAACGCCCGGTGCCCGCAAGCGCGGCGATGCCGAGGAAAGCCTTGGCGGCCGCCTGCAGGTGGCAGTCCCAGTGGGCGAGGGGCGCCTGCTGCTCACCGCCAGCGGCTATACCCAGGACGATGCCGGGCCAGCGCTCAAGATCCTTGCCGATCCCTTCCCTCACCCGGCCGAATTCCTGTTCAACGTGCGCCCCTCGACCGCCCCGCGCAGCTTCAAGAGCCAGGGAGCCGAGAACCAGCGCGAGGTGTGGTCGGTCACCGGGCGGCTCGAACAGCCGATCGGCGGGGCGGAGTTGGTGGTGATTGCCGACACGCGCGGCTCGGACCGGCTGATCACCTATGATCAGGACGGCACCGAGCGCACCGTGAGCACCACCACGCTCGATACCGACAGCACCCAGTCGAGCATCGAGGCCTATCTGCAAGGCACCAGCGGCTCGCTCGACTGGCTGGCAGGGGCCACCTGGCTGCGGTTCCGCCAGTCGCGAACGACGCTGGTCGACGGACTGCTGCCGGGGGCATTTCTCGATCCTTCGCTGCAGCTCAACTTCCCGTTCCCCTTCGCCTTTGCCGGCGGCGGCACGGTGACGACCGAGGCGCTGGCGGCCTATGCCGACGGCAAGCTGGCTCTGTCGGACAAGATCGCGCTGCGGATCGGCGGGCGCTACAGCGACGATACCAAGCGTGCGCGCGAGTTCCTGACCTTTCTCGCACCGACCATCACCGGCCAGCAGCGCGACAGCTGGGGCGAATGGTCGGGCAAGGCGGGGATCGACTTCACCCCGTCCGACGACGTGCTGCTCTACGCCTCGGTCGCGCGCGGGTTCAAATCGGGGGCGCTCAATGTCGGGGCCTTCACCCCGGCGGTCGAGCCCGAGATCAATGTCACGATCGAGGCGGGCGCGCGCCTGTCGGGCGCGGGCTGGACGCTCAACCTCACCGGCTACACCTCCGACTACAGCGATCTCCAGATCGTGCAGGTCGGGCCGCTCAGCCAGATCCTCGCCAATGCCGCCTCGGCGCGGATCAACGGGATCGAGCTGGAAGGAAGCCTGAGACCAGCCGAGGGGCTGACGCTCAACGTCTCGGGCAGCTGGATGGATGCCGAATTCGGCAGCTTCGTCTCGACCGACCAGCGCCGGGGCTTTCAGGCCTTCGACGTCTCGGGTAACCAGCTGCCGCTGACCTCGCGCTGGCAGGGCACGGTCTCGGCGCAATACCGCGCCGATCTGGCGGGCGGCAGCCGGTTCGATCTGAGCGGCGCGATGCAGTGGCGTTCGGAGTATTTCTTCACCGAGTTCAACACCGCAGACGCGCGGCAGGGCGGCTTTGCCCGCTTCGATCTGGGAGCGGTGTGGACAAGTGCGGACGGCGGCTGGGCGGTCAACATCTTTGCCCGCAACCTGACCGATCGCCGGGTGCTCTCGAGCCTTGCGGTGGTCTCGCCACTGCTCGGCTCGGTGCGGGTCGCCTCGCTCGAGGCGCCGCGCCACTTCGGCATCGGCCTCGAGCGGCGGTTCTGAACGCGATGCGCAGCGATCTAGCCGAGGTCTTTGCCCATTTGCGGCGCGAGCCGGAGGAAGGGGCCGATCCCGTCAGCGCCATGCGGGCGATGGTCGAAGGCTACGGCATGGGATGCATCGGCGCGGGCCTTGCCGCCTGCCGAGTGATGCCGGTGCAGATCGGCGCGATGGCCGCCGAATGGCTGGTGCCGCCCGCAGCCGGGGACGGCCGCATCGTCTATCTCCACGGCGGCGGCTGGGTCGCAGGTTCGTTGGCAAGCCACCGCGCGATCGCGGCAGAGCTGGCCTTGCTCGCGGGACAGGCGGTGCTGGTGGCCGGCTACCGGCTGGCGCCCGAGCATCCCTTCCCCGCCGGTCTTGGCGATGCAGCGGCGGCGCTAGCCCATGCCGCAGCGAACGGGCCCGACGGGCCGGGACAGGCGACGCGGCTGGCGTTGGTCGGGGATTCGGCCGGCGGCAATCTCGCGGCGGTGGTGGCCCTCGGTCTTGCCCCGCTGGCGGTTGTCCCGCGCCCCGATCGTGTGGTGCTGATGAGCCCCTTCCTCGCCATCACGCCGGTCGCCGGCGGGTTCGCGGGCGAGCCCGACGATCCCGCGGTCGCCAGCGATGCGATGGGGCTGGTGGCCGAGCTCTACGCTCCGGGATGCGATCCGGGCGATCCGGCGATCAGCCCGCTGCTCGCGCCCGACGCGCTGCTGGCGCAGCTGCCGCCGACGCTGATCCAGGCCAGCGCCACCGAGACCTTGCGCGGGCAGGCGCTGGTCTTCGCGCAGCGCGCATGGGCGCTCGGCGCTCCGCTGCGCCTGTCGCTGTGGCCGGACCTGCCGCACGTCTGGCAGGCCTTCATCGGCAAGCTGCCCGAGGCCGATGCGGCGCTGGCAGAGGCTGCGGTCTTCCTCCGGACCTGAGGTCAGATGTCAGTTTATGCATCGGGACATGGCGTGGTAGGTCGGCATCGATCCTAACGCATTAGTATGGCTGATTATGCGTGGCGTTATGGCGGCTCATAGCGCAACCGGACGTTCGTTCTCGGCCTCCCTAACGACCGGGTTTGGGTCGGCAGCTGCCGGAAGGTCTTGGGACTTATCGGTCATTCCCTTGGGGCCTGCTCAACGGCAGCTCTCGCGCCAGAACCCGACATCCATATTTCGTCCTGCCGGCCATGCGAAGAGGCTGGGATCGGCTGATTGCTGAAAGGCTGGTTCCAGCAATACATCGCATTGGTCCGGTTGCTTGGGTCCGGATGCAGCACTCAAAGAAGGATGATGCGTGCAGGCATAATCGGGGCGGAATCAATGATGCGAAAGCACCGGACCCTTCGGTATTGTGGGGTCATCGGGGGGGAAGGGGCTGGCGGGCTCCTTGCGCAGACCGGCCACCTCTTTGCGCATTGCGGCAACATGCGCCATCAGGCGGTCGCGCGCTTCGGGATGTTCGCGCAGATAGCTGAAGCGTTCCATCGGATCGCGCTCAAGATCGAACAGCAGCGCCGTGCCGAAGCGCTCGAAGGGCACCGGGAAGGTCCGGTAGAAGGTCGACAGCACCAGCCGGAACCGCCGGTCGCGCACCGCCACAATGTCGTTGCCGTCGAAAAAGAACAGCACCTCGTGCGGGCTGGGCGCGCGCTCCATCAGCACCTTGCCGATGTTGCGCCCGTCGATCGTCCGGTCCTGCGGCACCTGCGCCCCGGCGAGCGCGGCGATGGTGGGCAGCAGGTCGATGCCCATTGCCATCTCTCCCGACACACCGCCCGGCGCGATCCGGCCGGGCCAGCGCGCGATGAACGGCACCCGGAAGCCGCCTTCGTGCGTGCCGCCCTTGCGGCCCCGGAACGCGCCCTGATCGCCTTCGAACCAGGGCCCGTTGTCCGAGGTGAGGATCACCAGCGTGTTGTCGGCAACGCCATTCGCCTCGAGCGCGGCCATGATCCGCCCGATCCCTTCGTCGAGATGCTCCACCACATCGCCGTAGAGCCCGGCCCCGGATTGCCCCGCCGCAGCCTCGGGCACGGCCAGCGGCAGGTGGGGGAAGGTTTCGGCATAGTAGAGGAAGAACGGCGCCGCGCGGTGCCGGGCGATGAAATCGCTGGCCGCCGCTGCATAACGATCGGTCAGTTCGCGCTGCTCGGCCGGCGACTGCACCACCGTCTTGTGGCGGTAGAGATCGAAGGGCTGCATGTCGTTCGAATAGGGAACGCCGTAGAATTCATCGAAACCCTGCGCGGTGGGCCAGAATTCGTCGCGGTGGCCAAGGTGCCACTTGCCCACCATGCCCGTCTTGTAGCCGGCATCCTTCAGCAGCTCGGCGATTGTTACCTCTTCGGGCGGCAGACCGAAATCGCTGTGGGGAAACACCACGTGCTGCATCCCCGACCGGATCGGATAGCGCCCGGTCAGCAGCGCCGCGCGCGACGGCGTGCAGACATTCGCCCCGGCATAGAAGCTGGTGAGGCGGATGCCCTCGGCCGCCAGCCGGTCGATGTTGGGGGTGGCGATGAGGCGTGCCCCGTTTGCGCCGATATCGCCCCAGCCGAGGTCGTCGGCCAGGATCACCACGATGTTGGGCGGACGCTGCGCTTCGTCCTGTGCCTGCGCGGGGGCATGGCCGAAACCCGCAGCGACGAGCGCGAGGAGCGCGGCGAGATGCTTCATCGGCGGCATGACCCTTTCCCTCAGTAGCTGATCGACAGGCGCACGCCCCAGGTGCGCTGGGCCTCAAGGCTGAGGAATTGCGAATAGCCACCGGTGTCGAAAGGCGTGCCAAAGATCGCCTCGACGAAGCTTTCGTCGAAAAGGTTGCGCACAAAGCCGACCACGCTCACCCGGTCGTCGAACAATTCAAGGCCGATCTGCGCATCGACCAGCGTGTAGGCCTCGATGATGGTGTTGGGATCGTTGAGGATGGTGCTCTGCGCATCGCCGCGGAATTGCACGCCGACTTGCGCAAAGCCGCCGGTGTCGCTGCCGATGTCGAAATCGTAGCGAGCAAGGCCGTTGGCGATCAGTTCGGGCGAATTGGCCAGCACCCCGCCGGCAAGATCCTGCACCCGCTGGCCCGAAACCACCGTGCAGCCCTGCGCGGCGGTCTGCAGCTGGTAGCAAGGGGCATTGGGGAATTCGAGGAAGGTCGCATTGGTATAGGCGACCGCGCCGCTCAGGGTCAGGCCGCGCACCGGGATCACCGTCAACTCCGCCTCGAAGCCGTAGGTCTCGACCTTGCCGGCATTGGCAACGGTGAAGATCGCGGTGCCGCTGGGGTCGGGCACCAGCGTCTGGGCTTGGAAGTCGTCGACTTCGGTGTAGAAGCCGGTGAGGTTGGCGGTGATCCGCCCGTCGAGGCTCTGGTGGCGGATGCCCAGTTCATATTGCGTTGGCACTTCGGGGCGGACCGTCGGCAGGGTCTGTCCGGCGATCGGGCGCACGGTAAGGCCCTGCACCACGCCGGCGGCCTTGTAGCCGCGGCTGACCGTGGCGAAGATGTTCGTGCTGTCGCCCACGAAATATTGCGCGCCCAGCCGCCAGACCACTGCGGTGTCCTTGTCCTCGGCGCTTTCGAGGCCGGTCGAGGCGACCTGCCCGGCAAAGGGCCGCACGAAGCCCGGGGCGATGCTCTTGAACTGGCTGCCGAACACCTCCGAACGCAGCACGCGGAAGCCCGCCAGCAGCGTCAGGGCATCGCTGACGGCATATTCGCCTTGGCCGAACAGGGCGTAGTTCTTCTCGCGGAACTCGGATTCGAGCAGCGTGCCGATCTGCACCCCGGGCGGCAGGGCGCCGAGCAGGTTAAGCCCCGCTGTGCCGCCCTGGATGTTGCCTTGCGAAATGTCCTGTTCGAAATAGAAGGCGCCGAGCGTATAGGTGAAGGGATTGCCGCGCGGCGAGATGAGCCGGATTTCCTGGCTGAACTGCGACTGCGCCAGATCGCCGAGGTTCACGGCCAGCAGCGGCTGCGGGATGAGATCGGCGTCGTTGTTGTCGAAGCTGTTCCACTCCCGGTAGGAGGTCAGCGAGACCAGCTCGAAATCGCCAATGCCCGCAGTCAGCTGAGCGCTGGCGCTCCAAGCATCCATCTGCGTGAGATAGGCCGCCTCCGAACCGATTGCGAGGTTCTCCGGCCCCGGCACGATCCCGAGCGCAGTGCTCGCTGGCCGGGTGACCTGCACGCCGGTGCCGAGCAGGCCGGTGCCCGGCCCCCCGGGCGAAAAGCGCCGCAGGGTCGAAGCGCCAGAGGCCTGATCGCGTTCGACATAATCGCCGCTGATGAGCAGGTCGGTGCCGGGAGCGATTTCGAAATTGAGCTTGCCGCGGAAACCGAATTCGTCACGGTCGTTGAGACTGTCCTGCGGCGCTGCCGGGTTGACGTTGCGAACAAAGCCGTCGCGGGTGTTGCGATAGCCCGAAAGGCGTGCGGTAACCGGGCCGGCAATCGGGCCGCTGACCGCGCCATAGAGGTTGAGCTCGTCGAAGGAACCATAGGCCACGCTCGCCTCGGCCTCGAAGGTGTCGGTCGGCCCCTTGGTGACGATCGAGATCACCCCTGCCGAGGCGTTCTTGCCGAACAGCGTGCCCTGCGGACCGCGCAGCACCTCTACCCGCTCGACATCAGCAAAGTCGAAGATGCCCGCACCTTCCCGGCCCATCACCACGCCGTCGATCACGATTGCGGTCGATGCCTCAATGCCGATATTGAACAGGCTTGTGCCGATCCCGCGGATGGTGGTGGCCGATTGCCGGGCATTGATCCCGGCATTGAAGGTCACGCCCGGAGCGACAAACTGGAGCTGGTCGAAGCTGTCGATCTGCCGTGTGCGCAGCGCATCGCCGCCGATCGCTGTGACGGAGATCGGCACGTCCTGAATGTTCTGTTCGACCCGCTGGGCGGTGACGACGATCACGTTGCCTTCGGGCGCGTCGGTCTCGCTTTCCTGCGCCGAAAGGCCGGCGGGCACGAGCATGGCGAGCAGGCTCGCGCCTGCGAGAAACGAACGATGCATGGCTACTCTCCCCTGAAACTTTCCACCCGTCTAATTTAGACAAGTGGAAAGTTTGTCAAGCGGAGTCGCTGGCCACCGCCGCGGCGCGCTGCTGCGCTTCGAGCGCCCATTCGGGAAGAACCGGCCAGTGTTCGGGCGAGCTGCGCTCTCCGAGGATGAGTGCGATCACCGCCTCGGTATGGGCTTCCACGGCCGCATCGGAGAATATGTCGACGCCGTAAAGCCGCTGGATCGCGCTCGATAGCACGAAGGGCATCTGGCACATGGTCGAAACCATGTAGAAGAACGAGACGAGCCAGATTTCCGGCACCACGCCCTGCTGCATCAGGCGCTGGAACACCGGGATAAGTCCCGCGTGGCTGCGCCGGACCCGGTTCACCATGTAATCGAGCCGGTCGCTCTGGGCCATCGACTCGTGCAGCATGATCCGCACATGTTCGGGATTGCGCGCGCAATAGCGGATATAGAAACGCAGCCACGACTTCAGCCCGTCGCGGGTGCTGAGGTCGAGCTCGCCCGTCTCGCTCGGGCTCATGCTGTGGCTGAGGCGGTCGAACATGTCGTCGACCACGGATTTCCACAATTCCTCCTTGTTTCCGAAGTGATAGCGGATCAGCGTGTGGGTGACGCCGACCTGCTCGGCGATGTCCCGAATGTTGGCCCCCTCGTAGCCGTCCCGAGCGAAGGTGATGCGGGCCGCGCGCAGGATCTCCCGGCGCGAATGCAGCGCTCGTTCCTGACGCGGCGGGTCGGACGCATCCGAATTGTGCTTCATCCACTCACCTTTTTTGTGGTCTCATCGGTGCCCGCTCATAACGCAATTTCGCTTGCTTAAAAACTTTCCTTTTGGAAAGTATTGGGACTGAGGGCGCATGGACGCCAAGGGATTTGAGGATCGACAATGGGAAACGACACCACCAGCGGCGAGCCGGGCCGCTGCGCCGGGCTGCTTGCGGCCCTAACGCTGGACGAGAAGATCGCGCTCTTGTCCGGAAAGGACTTCTGGACGCTGCCTGCGATCGAGCGGTTGGGGATCCCGTCGCTCAGGATGTCGGACGGGCCGACGGGCCTGCGCTCGGTCAATTCCGATCCGGCGACAGTGTTTCCGGTCGGCACGGCGCTGGCGGCGAGCTTCAACCCCGCCTTGGTGAGCAAGGTCGCCGCCGCCATCGGGCGCGAGGCGATCGCGCACGGCGTCGACGTGCTGCTCGCGCCGGGGGTCAATATCCAGCGCACCCCGCTGGGCGGACGCAACTTCGAGTATTATTCCGAAGATCCGGTGCTATCGGGCACGATGGGCGCGGCCTTTGTGCAGGGCGTGCAGGGCGAAGGCGTGGGCACTTCGGTCAAGCACTTTGCGGCCAACAACCAGGAACACCGCCGCATGGACGGCTCCTCCGACCTGCCCGAGCGCGTGCTGCGCGAGGTCTACCTGCCCGCCTTCGAACAGGTAGTGCGCGAGGCGCGGCCGTGGACGGTGATGTCGGCCTATAACCGCATCAACGGCGTGTTCTGCTCGCAGAACGACTGGCTCCTGAATGGCGTGCTCAAGGGCGAATGGGGCTATGACGGCGTGGTGGTGTCGGACTGGGGCGCAGCCAAGGATGGCGTGGGCTGCGCCAAGGGCGGGCTCGATCTGGAGATGCCGGGGCCAGCGCGGGTTTTCGGCGCAGCGCTGAAAGCAGCGGTCGAGGCGGGCGAGGTCAGCGAGGCCGTGATCGACGATCACGCGCTCAGGGTGCTGCGCCTGATCGAACGCTGCGGGCTGCTCGACGGCAACCCCAAGACCGCGCGGGCCGAAGGCCACGGCCCCGCGCACCGCGATCTCGCTCGCCGCGCGGCGGCCGAGGCGATGGTGCTGCTCAAGAACGACGATGCCCTGCTTCCGATCGCCGATGTGCAATCGCTGGCGGTGATCGGCGCGCTGGCCGACTTCTCCGCGATCCAGGGCGGCGGCTCCTCGCAGGTCACGCCCGAACGGATCGTCAGCCCCCTCGTTGGCCTGCGCCAGCGGCTCGGCAATGCCGCCGAGATCACATTCGAGCGCGGTGTCGATACCGAACCTCGTATTTCAACGATCAACCCCGTCCTGCTTGCAACCGTCACCGGCGAGGCCGGCCTTGCCGCGCGCTACTACGCCGCACCCGATTTCCGCGGTGCGCCGGTGCTTGAACAGGTCGAGACATGGTTCGCCAAGCTCGGCTTCGGTGCGGCAGCGCAGAGCGAGGAGGATGCTTCCTTCAGCGCCGAATGGACCGGCGTGCTGCGACCGCGCTTCACCGGTCGGCATGACGTCGAGATCCTCCATGCCAACCCCGAGGTCTGGCTCGAGGTGGACGGCAAGCCGCTCGTCAGCGAGACCACCCCGCGCGAGACCGAGATGCTGTTCATGATCTTGCCGCTGAATCGCAGGCAAGTTACAGTCGACCTCGAAGCCGGGCGCGAATACCCGATCCGCATCCGCTATGCCCAGCCCTCGAACGGCAGTATCCGCGCCTTCAACATCTTCGAGGTCAAGCTGCGCGAACCCGCGCCTGAGCGCGAGGCCGCTGTTGCCGCTGCGAAGAATGCCGAGGTCGCGCTGGTATTCGTCGGCCCCGGCACCACCGCCGAGACAGAAGGCATGGATCGCGCTTCGATGCGCCTGCCCGATGATCAGAACGCGCTGGTCGAGGCCGTCGCCGCCGCCAATCCCAACACCATCGTATGCGTCAACGCCGGCGGGCCGGTGGAGATGCCCTGGGCCGACAAGGTAAAGGCGATCCTCCAGTGCTGGCTGCCCGGGCAGGAGGGCGGGCACGCGATCGCCGATGTGCTGACCGGCACCGTGAACCCTTCGGCCAAGCTGCCGGTGACCTTCCCGCGCCGCTACGAGGACAACCCCACCTACCTGCACTATCCCGGTGGCTCGCACGTCCATTACGGCGAGGGGCTGTTCGTGGGCTATCGCCATTACGATGCCGCCGGGGTGGAACCGTTGTTTCCCTTCGGTCACGGCCTCAGCTACACTAGCTTTGCCCTGTCGGACCTCGCCGCGCCGGTGCAGGCCAGGGCGGGCGAGGATATCGCCGTCACATGCACTCTCGCCAACACCGGCGCACTGGCCGGGGCCGAGGTGGTGCAGCTCTATCTCGAGCACTGCGACCCCGCCGAGACCATGCCGCCGCGCCAGCTCAAGGCCTTCGCCAAGCACGAATTGGCGCCGGGAGAAACGACGAAAGTCAATCTCAAGGTGTCGGGCCGAGCCTTTGCGTGGTATGATGTGGACGCAAGCGAATGGACTGTCACCCCGGGCCGCTACCGCCTCCATGTCGGCACCTCCTCGCGCAACCTGCATATAGTGCACGACATCGAGATCGGCGCATGAGCGCGCCGGCCGTGCCCCCGCAGCACCGCGTTCCGCTGGGGACGCGCATCGGTTTCGGCATCGGGGACTTCGGCTTTCTGGTGGTGTGGCAGGGCACGACCCTATTCCTGATGTATTTCTACACCGACGTGATGGGGATCGACCCGGTGCTGGCTGGGACGATCTATCTGGTCGCGATGATCTGGGATGCCGTGACCGACCCGGTGATTGCCGCGCTGGCCGAACGCACCCGCACTCGCTGGGGACGCTATCGGCCGTGGATCGCGCTGGGGGCGGTGCCGTTCGGCGTGTCTTTCGCGCTGGCGTTTTCCACTCCGGGGGACTTGCCCGTTGCGCCGTGGGTTTGGGCGCTGGGCACGCACCTGTTGCTCCGCACCGCCTACACAGTGGTTTCGATGCCATTCAATTCGATGCAGGCGCGGTTGACCAGCGACGCGGATGAACGCAGCGTCCTGGCAGGCTTCCGCATGGTCGGCGCGGCAAGTGGCGGCCTCGCGATCGTGGTGCTGATGCCGCTGGTGGTCCAGTCTTTCGCCGCACAAGGCGAGGCTTACGGCTACCTCGTCGCCGCCAGCCTCGCGGGCGGACTGGCGGTGGCGGGGCTGCTTTACTGCGCGGCCGCCATGCGCGAACCCGGCGCCGGCAGTGAGGCACCACCGGAGCAATCGCTGCTGGCCGATATCGCGGCGATCCCCGGCCTGTTCCGCTCCAACGGTCCGCTCATCCGCGTGTTCGGAGTCATCGTGATCGGGTCGATCTGCCTCGGGATGTTCGGCAAAAACGTGCTCTATCACTTCAAGTATGACGTGGGCCGCGAGGATCTCACCACCTTTGCGCTGGTGCTGCCGGCGGTGTTGCTGGTGGTCTCGACGCCATTCTGGGTTTGGCTGTCGAAGCGCCGCAGCAAGCGCTATGCGCTCAACGCCGGCCTGCTGATCGCGCTGACAGGTTATGTGTTGTTCTTCCTCAATACCTCGCAATTCCTCCTTGGTGCCTTTGCCGCGATCGCCCTGATCGGGCTGGGCGGCGCATCCCTACCGGTTATGTTCTGGGCGATGCTACCCGACACTATCGAATATGGGGAATATCGTTCCGGCGTGCGGGCGGAGTCGCGGACCTTCGGCTTTGCGACCTTCGCCCAGAAAGCGGCAGTGGGGATCAACGCGCTGCTGCTCGGTGCCCTGCTGAGCTGGGCCGGCTTCGAGGCCAATGCCGCCCAGACCCCAGCGACGCTGGTCGCGATGAAGGCGATCATGGCGCTGGTTCCGGCAGCCGGCAGCATCGCAATTCTCGCCATCCTGCGCGGCTACCGGCTGGACCGCCAGACGCACGAGAATATCGTGAACGTGCTGCGCGAGCGAGCTTCCATCAAGCGAGGCTGACTCGAAGACTGCCGAATGTCTAGGTCGGTGCTTTTGGTCAGCATCGCATTTTAAATGCGGACTATGGTGCGCACGCCCGGCTGCCGGCAACCTGTGGCCGTGCCGCGGTATCCGGACTGGCGCCAAAATCTGACATGGTCGCGCCGCACGCCCGAGGAGCGCGTCCGGACAAGGCTTCTTCCATGATCTCAATGACGGCACGTTGCTGAAGGTCCCTTCGAGAGCAATCGATCGGCTGCTTCTGTCTGAAGCGGACGTTCGCCTCGACCGCGCTCAACGACCGACTCTGGGTCGGCAGCTGTCGCGCTCCAAATGGCGGCTTTTCCTCGCTTCTGGAAATCTGCTGCCATTCAGCAAACGACCCGTTCCTGTCATGTGGGCTGCGATACCGAATTGAATGATCGCTCGGGGAGCTAGGAACACGTCATCCCCGCGATGCCTCTTCCCGGCACAGCCTTGCGATATCTTGCAATGCCGCGGTCACAATGCTGGCGCGTTGCATTCCATATGCCGAAGAAAGACTGACCAATGCCGTTCCGAAGGGCCGGTAGATTTCGGCGAGGGTAACCCAGGCTCTCCGCGTTGCTTCCACGACTACGGCGCGTCCGTCGCCGGGCGACGGCAATCGCCTGACAAGTTCCTTCTTCTCCAGTCGATCAAGCAAGACAGTCACCGAGCCCTTGGTCAGGCCAATGGCCACAGCGATGTGAGTCGGGGAAACCGGTCCACGTTCGAGGAGATGCAGGCAGCGCAGATCATTGCGTGACACGCCCAAGACCTTTGCGGCTCTCTCATCCAGCGCATCGATCGAGGCGTGAAGATCGCGGCACGCAGCCACCATCCCGGCCTCGTCCTGCGGTCCTTGCTGATACTCCGGTCGGTCGTTCATGCGAATTATCTGCCTTTACGGGAACCAATCAGCAAGTTATTTGATTATCAAACTACCTGCATTGGGAGATTGTTCTATGATGCTGATTTGGGGCTTGGCAGCAGCAGTGCCGCTTGCTGCGGTTCTGGGTGCTTTCGTTACGCCACGCGTGGTCGAATATGTCGAGACGATTACGATCAAGGGCAAACCCCGTAATGTCTACGACGCTATTCGCTTCCAGTCACGGCTCATGGAATGGTCCGCATGGCCGCCGGAGACGGGATCGACCTGTGAAGTCGAAGGAACGGACGGCGCTTTGGGCGCACGAACCGTTTTCATGCAGAAGAACGGCAAACGCTTCGGACATCAGGAAGTCAAAGCCTTGGATACCGACAGTTCGGTGAGCTTGATCCTCGAAAGCAAGGGCCCGCCGCACAAGCCCAAGCTGCACTTCTACCTAGCACCGATAGACGCGGATACGACGCGCGTGATTTTTCATTTCCGAAACGACATCATGCCGCCGTTCAATCTGATCCAGCGGATCGTCGGGATAACCAGCTGGACCCGCGACATGCACTGCAAAGACCTTGACGGGTTGAAGCGCTATGTCGAGCGAAACGAAACCTACAGGGGCGAGCAGGCGAAAGCCGCATGACTCTGTGTTTGCCGGTCTACCCCTATGGTTTCGAGGCGGAGATCGAGAAGTTCGGCGTCGGCAGGGACCGCAAGATCTGGTACAATGTGCTGTTCCTGCCGCCTGATCTGAGGTCGCAATTGCCGTTCGATACTTATCCGCGGCTGCGGGTCGAAGGCGAGATCGCCGATGTTCCGATCGCAAACGCGTTCATCCCAGCTGGTGACGGCCGAAATTATGTTATCGTGTCGCCTCAGGTGCTTCGCGATGCCGGGGTCGGATTGGGCGATTGGGTCGAAATGCGGTTCCGCATCGCCGACCAGAACCACGTCGATGTGCCGGAGGCGTTGAACGTTGCCTTGGGCGCTGACCCTGCTGCGCAAACCGACTGGGATAGCCTGAGCCCCGGCCGGAAGCGTATGGTGGTTCAGCATGTTTTGTCGGCCAAATCTTCTCCCACGCGGCAACGGCGAGTTGCAGAAGCTTTGGATGCCGTCCTGCGATTCAACGGCGACATCAACGCTGGCCGAAGGGCACGGAAGGTATGAGTTGGAATGCGAAAGCCGCCGTTCCGGATTCCACCCATCTTAGTCATCAGCGAAGCCGATGCGGGATCCCGAAATCAGAATGGCGGCGTCCGGCGGAACCGGACGTTTGATTTCCGCTTCGTGAACGACTTTATCTGAGTCGGTACCTGCCCCTGCGGTGATTATGCCGCAAATGGAGGCTCTGCAGAGTTCAGTTTTCGAAACCCGGCAAGCGGCAATCGACCCCGTAGCCGTCAGCAGCACGTGTCGGATCAGATGCGCTCCAGCGACAAGAAAGTGGCTCCGCCAGCTCGATAGCGATGCAATCGCCGGCACGCACAAGCCCGCGCTTCAACACAACGGACATGCGTTACCGCCGATGCCGAACCGGGCGCGCATGTTCGCGACCAGAGTGTTGCGGTCCCCGGGGCCGGCGAGCAGCTTGTCGGGGTTGGCCCCAGCCGCGAGAGCGGTCATCGCCTCTCGTTCCACCCCGCGACTGTCAGGCGATGCAAGCACTTTGCTGATCGAGGCGCGCGTGGCGGCGGCGCCTTGAGCGTAAGCGGTTACTCGCTCCCTTTCGATCTCGGCCTTATCGATCGACGCCTTCAGCTTCGGCGCGGCAGCCGCTTTGGCGACCGGCATTGAGACTTTGAGTTCGCGGGCAAGGTCGGCTTTCTGCCAGTCGGATAGCTCGGCGAGCATGTCGGCGGCCGAGAGGGCGTCGAAGCGGATCATGCCGCCGCTTGCGTTCTTCACGAGCAGGCTGGCGCGCTTACGGGTTTCGCGGCCAGTTTCGGCGCTCTCGAGCTTGCCGCCGCTGACCTTCATGCCTGAGGTCATGATGGCCATAATGCCGGTGTAGGAATGGGAACTCATCTTCTAATCCTTTCGTCACGTGGTGAGGGGGTGGGGATGGTGCTCGGCGTGGGCGCCGAATTTGGGGCGGGGGCGATCATGCTGGCAGCCAACGGTCGAGCTCTTCGCGCATCCGCTGCGCGCGGTGCCCAGCGTCAGTGCCGCACTCTTGCTCGCTGATCTCTTCAAGATGTTCGTCGATCGCCTCTTCGGCGTCGGCAACGAACTGGTGGCCCGACACTTGATCAAGAGCCTTCTGCAGGTAGGCCAGCTGCACCGCGCAAGGCTTGGCATCGAAGTCAGCCGGCAAAAGGCTGCCGAAGTTTCCGAACCGGAGAAACGGGGGGTGGCGGTGAATACCGCTCCTCACGATTTCGTCGCAGGTGGAGAAGAGTGTGGTCTCATGTGCCTGCGGGATCGATTCGCCCTTTTTGGCGCGACCGATGTAAGTCGTGGGCACACCTGAACGTTGGTGCAGGGCTCTCTGACTGCCGAGGATGTTGGCTGCGATCGTGACGAGGTAAGGTAGCTCGCCTCCGCTACTTCCGGCGACCGATGAGTCCACCATGCCACTGGTAGGAACTTCATCGGACGCACTTTGCGAAAAGTGCGCCACTTCAGTGGAATCTCTTCCACCCTCTTTAGAGGAATATCTTACCTCTCTTAGAGAAGTATCTTGGGGAGTCGTTTTTGGCAGATTTCCGCGAGTTCCAGAAATCGGCTCGCCAACTTTTTCGCGATCGGCATTGTCGAGGTCGCCAACTCCCTCGCCAGAAACATTGGCCAACTCGCCAACTTTCCGCTCGCGAGCGTGCCATGCTTTCTTGCATCCTTCGCCGATGAAAGATTGGTCAAACGGCCAAAGTTTTGGGTCGGCGAGATGATCGGGAACAACCCGGATGACCTCAAGGCGCTTGCCGCCCTGCCGAGGCTCAAGTTGGAAGTAGCCAGTCTCCTCGAGGTGCTTCCGGCGCTTGATGAGGGTGTAATAGTCGCACCCGACTTCGGCCGCGAGCGTCTTGGTCGATGCGGTGCAGCCAGCGCCCACACCAGACGTCAGCGAACCGCGATCATGCCACCCCACGACCATCATGAGGCGAAGATCTGTCGCACTCTGGCGGGTGTCGACCGCGGCACGCATCGGCAGCATGGAGACGTAAGACGGGCGCTTCTCTGCCATTTCATGCCGCCTCGCCTTCGCCGGCACCGGTCATGTCGACCAGCATCGCATCGCGCTCCGCAGCAAGCTCAGCGGCGAACTGGCGGGCTTCTGGAATGGTGTGAAAGAACTTCGCCTCCTCGCGACCAGCCGCCCGGGCGGTGACGATTGCGAATGGCGTCGGAAAGGCGGCCTCGATCAGTACCAGGCCAGTGATGCGGCTGGCGGCGCTCATTCTGCCGGCTCCTCGCCGCAAGGGTCATCGTCCTCGCAGTCGGGATCGCCGTCGAGCTCATCGAGCAGCGCGAGGATAGCGTTTCCGGCGTCGAGGAGCTTCTCGGCGAGGTCCCCGATCAGGGCGCGGGTCTCAGGGGGCAGGGCAGCGGCGCTCATCACTTGCCCCGCACCAGCCGCTCGACCGATTCAGCGGTCACAATGCGGGTCTTGCCGACAAGGCGGGATTCGAGCGTCCCGTCGCCGATCAGTTCCCACACACGGGTGAGACCGATACCGGTGACGGCTGGGATTTCCTTGGGGCGGTAGGAGAGCCGCTTCAGGGGCGGCCGGGTGTTCTTGGCATTTTCGGGTTGCATTGGACGTCTCCGCGCTGTTGCGACGGAAGACGGTTTAATGCGAAGTCGCGCCCCAAATTAGGGACACGAAATTGGGGACATTGTCAGCGTTGCTTTCGCGGTCGCCCGGGCCCCCTTTTCAACCCGTGCGCAGCTTCATCGAAGGGCACGAGCTTGAATGCGAAAGCGACTGAGTCGAACTTTATCATCGGCTTGTTCTCCACGCTCGCTTTGAACCGGGTGATTGATCGCTTGACCGCCTCAAAATCGTCCCGGCCGCTCAGCGCCATCGTGGCATAGCGGCGACGAAAGGCCGTTTCCCATTCCTCTGGGGCGCACTCGCGTCCAACTTCATCGGTGGTTTCGATGAAGAGGTTTGCCGCCATCATGGCCCGTTGCATCGGAAGGTCCTTGGACCCAGCATTGGGCAGGTGGAAGCCCGCCTTATGAAGTGCGGCAGCCACAATAGCGCGCCGCTCCCCGATTGGTATGTGATCGGGCGACCGTCGCATTGATCGTTCAAGTTCGCCTCTGAGATGATCTTCTAGCGCATCCGCGACAATGCCGAAGCCCGCCGCTCTGAGCGCGTTCCAGAACCTGCGATGCGCAGCGAGGCACTTGTTCATTTTCCTAACCGCGGCGCGGTTGCTCGCGGGCGGCTCATCGGGTAACCGGTCAAGGATCTCTTGAAGATCGAGCCAAGCGGCAATCATCTCTTCATTGGCGCGCGCGGCCATGTCCGCTTTCCTTCGCGGCTCCCAAGGAAATGACGGGGCGACGGGTGGGATTCCCGCGTTCGGATGGCCGTCCTAGCCCCGCCAAGATCATCGACCGCAGGGGGCGAAAACGCAAGATTCGGTCCCCCTCTCACACACCGCCGCGCCGGAATTAGGAGTCGGTTCGAGTCGGTTTGCAGCGCCGAAAGAGAGCGGCTGGAGATGGCTACGGCAGCCAATTCTCCCGGCTCTCATCAGGGTCGCTGATCGGGCAGCCGAGACCGGACCAGACGGTAACGCTGGCGAGGGCTGTATTCATCCCATCCTCGTCACACTGCCCTGCCGGATCATCGTCCTCATCGTCCGGTTCCGCCTCAAGAGCGGCGTCCCCGTCGATAAGGTCGAGCAGCCCGATCGATACCTCGGCGAAGGCTTCGATCTTCTCGCGGTCGAACTGAGAAAGTAGGCGCATGATCGGCGCGGCTGGGGCGAGGCCGGGAACGGGGTCACAATGTGGGCAGCCATAACAGAGTCCTCCCATTCCGGACCAGCCGCGCAGCATCGCCGCAAAGCCGATCGAAAATTTCTGCCGCGTCGGTGAAGCGCCAGCCTTGCTCATCGCGGATGACACGCAGCTTCAGAGCGAGATGGTCGGGAACGCTGATCGGGTGGAGCAGGAATGCCATCAGCGCGCTATGCTCAGCGTCACAGAATGTCCCATCCTCCTCCTCGGTTAGCCCCTCAGGCTGCGCGGGGTCATTTGCTGCGAGCTCCCATTGTGCGCGGGCATAGCGCCATGCCCTGTATAGCTGTTCGCAGTCATCGGGGGTTGCCTCGGGGGGCTCAGTGCGTATCGGGGTAAGGGTCATGATCGACTCCTTGGGTCGGTGGTGACAAGGGCCAGCCGGAAGCTACGACCTTCCCGGCTGGCCCGCTTCATCGGGCCTTGCCAGGTGAATTCGTGGTGAACTTGCCAGCGAACGGCAGCACCTTGCCCCCGTCCCTGAGCGTGTCGAGGTGGTCGCTCCACCATTGCGCCATGGCGACCCGCTCTTGCCAGTGCTGGCCGCGATTGTAGGCAGCTCGCACTTGATCCTTGTCGCCGTGGGCGAGAGCACGCTCGATTGCATCGGGCGACCACTTCCCGGACTCGTTTAGCAGCGTGGAAGCCGTCGACCGGAACCCGTGAGCCGTCACAACGTCTTTCGAGTAACCCAGCCGGCGCAGGGCCGCGTTCAACGTGTTCTCGCTGATCGGCCGGGCCGGGGTGCGCACGCTGGGAAAGACGTAGCGGTCCTCAGGGTCGCCGATCGCCCGGGCCTCGCTCAGGATGGCCACGGCCTGCTTTGACAGCGGCACGGCATGGAGGCGGCGCATTTTCATTTTCTCAGCCGGGATGGTCCACACAGCCGCCTCGAGGTCGATTTCTGCCCATTCTGCGCGCCTCAGCTCGCCCGGGCGCTGAAACACGTGAGGTGCCAGCCGCAGGGCATGGAGCGTCGATGCATTGCCCCTGTAGCCGTCGATCGCCCGCAACAGTGCTCCGAACTCGACGGGGTCGAGGATGGCGGCGCGGTGATTGACCTTTGGAGCGAGCAGAGCGCCTCGCAGGTCGCGGCTGGGATCCGATGTCAGACGAGCGGTGGCGACGGCATGGCGCAATACTGACCCCGTGAATTGCAAGGCCCGGCGCGCGCTCTCGAGCTTCCCTCGCGCCTCGATCTTGCGCACCGCGGCGAGAATGTCGCTCGGGATGATGTCTGCAACCGGGATGCGGCCAATGCTCGGCTTCAGTTCGGCGAGCAGCCATTCCGCCTTGGCCTTGGTCGCCTCAGACCACGGCTGGTCCCCATCCCGGCACCGCTTGCTGATGTATTCTGCCGCAACCGCTTCGAAGGTGTTCTCGGCATTGATTAGTGAGCGGGCCTTGCGGCGCTGCTTCTCAAGGCTGGGATCCTTGCCTTCTGCAATCATTTGGCGGGCATGGTCACGCCCCTTCCTCGCATCGGACAGGCTCACCTCGGGATAGGTCCCCAGCCCCAGCTTCTTCTCGCGGCCAGCGATGCGATACTTCAGGCGCCAGAGCTTGCCCCCGGTCGGCTGCACCAGGAGGAACAGCCCCAAGGAATCGCCCAGCTTGTAGGGTTTCTCCCTCGGCTTGGCAGAGCGGCACTGAAGGTCGGTGAGCGGCATAATGGGGGCCTTTTCGGACTCAACCTCAGCAGTGGCCCCCGTATCTGGCCCCCATATGCATCGGCTGTCAATGGTGCGATGCGGATTAATCCGAACGACCGACCCATGAGTTCCCTCGGGTTTCTAAGGGTGTGACGGAGGGGATTGGGTCGGATCGGAGGGGGAGGCGGTGCCGGCTGTCGGAATCGAACCAACGACCTGATGATTACAAATCAACTGC
>ERZ1066122.732-NODE-732-length-32431-cov-23.000927_pt1 | contig 32431 bp, 25 predicted proteins | sample MGYA00382769_ERZ1066122 | MGnify/ENA primary metagenome ERZ1066122 (study PRJEB33369, sample SAMEA5778352) | biofilm metagenome | biome: Industrial cooling water; feature: Water cooling tower basin; material: Biofilm | place: United Arab Emirates | collected... | reverse complement strand
AGGGCGACGAGATCATCGGCAACCAGACCAAGATCAAGGTGGTCAAGAACAAGCTCGCGCCTCCCTTCAAGCAGGTCGTCACCGAAATCCTCTACGGCGAAGGCATCAGCCGCGAGGGCGAACTGATCGAGATGGGCGTGGACGCCAAGCTGGTCGAGAAGTCCGGTGCCTGGTACAGCTACGACAGCGAGCGCATCGGCCAGGGCAAGGAGAACGCCCGCCAGTACCTCAAGGAACATCCCGCCTCCGCAGCCAAACTCGAAGCCATGCTGCGCGCCCAGTTCGTGCCCCAGGACGCCTCGCGCGACGAGGCCGACGAGGAGGAAGACGCGGAAGCCTGAGTCATCCCGTGTCGGCGCGTGCCTGAGTGCGCCCGTCGACACGGTTCAGGGCAGCGCATCCGTCACGACGGTGGATCGCGGTCGATCCCGGCTCCAGACCGCCGGCTCGGCCTTTTCCTCGGATGCATGGCTTCTCCAGTCGTTGCCTGAATTCGCTTCATTCCAGATCGCATCCGGTCATGCGGGGGCGGGCCTGACTACCTCGTCAGTGGAGGGCCCGCCCCCGTATGCCGACCATCTTCGCGCAGCCCGAGGCTGCGCATGTGTCGGGTGGTCTCACCACGGGCATGCGATGTCAGGTGGCTCACACCACACTGGTGTCCGCTCGCCGAGTCATCCTCATACGACGCGCCATGGAGGTCGCGTCCGTCGCACCGGGGCCCCAAACCCGGCGCGGCACCCGCGACACCGCTCGCCGGTGGGGTCGCATGCCGGAGAGCGCGAAGGAATGCGCCCTCCGGCTTTTTCATGGCGATATCGCATCACTGTCTCATCCGTGCGGTATCCAGGGGCGCGTTGTCGTCGGCAGCTAGAATCGGCGCATGACCGTGTTCTCCGGACCCTCCAGCATGCATCCCGTGACATCAAACGATCCACCCCCCGCCAGCCCCGCCGCCGACGGCTCCGATCACGGGATCGGCCACGACTGTGGTGATCTCGAGGCGTCCCTGCCGCTGTTCCCGCTGGCAACCGTGCTGGTTCCTGGAGCGCCGCTGTCGTTGCGCGTGTTCGAGGCGCGCTACCTCGACCTTGTGCGCGAGTGCGGCCGTTGTGGGAGCGGGTTTGGAGTCTGTCTGATTCTCGATGGCCAGGAGGTGGGCGCCGCCGCGATCCCCGCCCTGGTCGGTACGGAAGCCCGCATCGAGGATTTCGGCACGGGGGCCGATGGTCTGCTCGCCTTGCGCGTGCGCGGTCATCGCCGGTTCCGGTTGCGTTCCAGCCACGTGCGCGAGAACGGGTTGGTCGTCGGTGAGGTGTCCTGGTGCGCTCCGGATCCCGATGATGAGCTGCGTCCGGAGCATGCGGTGCTCGGTCTGGTGGTGCGCAAGTTGCTGGACGAGTTCGGCGGCGAGCATGCGCAGGCGCCCACGCGGTTGCTCGATGATGCGGCCTGGATCGGCTGGCGGCTGAGCGAACTGCTGCCCCTCTCCGGGCAGCAACGGCTTCAGCTGCTCGATCTGGACGACCCGCATGCGCGCCTGGGCCTGCTCACACGATTCATGTCCTGACATCCGCATGGGCGCCCCATGCCGTGCGGCGTCTTGCCCTCGGATCCGGTGCGCCCGTCAACCGGTTCAGTCGGTGCCCTGGTCGCGCATCAGGATGCGCAGCGTCGGTGTCCCGGTTTCGGGGTGCGGGGAGAGCCGCGTGGGCTGAGTCCCCATCGCGTCGATCAGGGCATCCAGTGCTTCCCCGCCTGTACCGGCAGCATCCCCGCTGGCGCGCGGCGCCGGGTCGGGCATCCACAGCCCCAGGATCGGCAGCGGCCTGCGGTAGCGCAGTGTCTGGGCGGTACCGACCCACAGGTGCTCGCCGTTCTCGCGCATCGCGGATGCCGGCCACAGCCGGATGGTCAACATGGTCGCGGGTTCCGCCCCTGGACGCCGCATCAGCAACCGTTCCGGACGCGCATCGAGCGAGGCAGGCAGAACCGGCTGACTCTGCGGGGTGAGATCGCTGTCGAGCAGACGGAGGGCGTCTGTCCAGCCGGCTTCCGCCTGCGCGCGCCAGCCGGCAGACTCCAGCTGGCGCTGCAGCTGTGCGGGATCACCCGCCACCTGCACGTTCAGAGGCCAGTGCCCGTTGGTGTCGACGCGGTCGTGATGACCCGGAAGCGTGGCCCATTCCTCGTCCCACCAGGCTACCGTCGTCAGTACACGACCGGGCGGGCCGGGCTGCGCGCGGGCCAGCTGCGGTTCGATCGCGCGCGGGAGGTGCCACAGGGCGGCCACCACGAACGCGCCATAGAACACGAACGCCAGCGGGCGCATCCAGAAATGACGACGCAGATGCCGCCGGTAGGCGATGCCGAGCACCAGCAGCCAGGCTACGCCGAACAGCACGCCGCCGACGATGTCGCTGAGCCAGTGCGCGCCCAGATACAGCCGCGCGAACCCCAGCAGCGCCACGCCCAGGCCGGCCACCATGTAGGGCCACACCCGCTGGCGCCCCGGCAGCTCGCGCGCGATCAGCACCGCGAAAAACCCGAAGACGATGGTGAACAGGGTGACGTCCATCGCCGGGAACCCGAAGCCCGGCGTGCCTTCCGCAGGCCGCGGCATATCGATAGCCAGGCCGAGGAAGGTGCTGAACAGCAGTCCGAAGCCCACGGCCGCAAGCCAATGGAGGGCGGCCGAATGACAGCGTCGCCACAGCAGCCATGCCAGGCCCGCGCCCATCGCCGGCAGCAGCACGTGAAGGTCGCCCAGCGCCGCCAGCGCGGCCAGCGGCCTGTCGGCCAACGGGGTCCGCAGTTCGAGCATCGCCCGGTGCACCACGTGATCCAGCCCCAGCGAGCCGCCGCCCGCCAGCACGGCGGTGAGCAGGGCGAACCAGCCCCAGCCGATCGCCAGCAGGCAGGCCGCCAGCACTGCGAGGGCGGGGGATTCCGGCCGATGTCGCTGGACCAGCGATGCGCCATAGCGCCCGAGCCTGGGATGCTGCCGGGTCCAGACCAGCGCTCTGGCCAGCAGGCGGTCGGCATGCGCCGCGAACCAACGGTAGGTATAGAGCACACAGGCCCAGATCAACGCCATCACCAGGAACAGGGCCAGCAGCACCAGCGCGAGCCGGTCCGCGACCGCCGCCACGGCATCGTAGGACGTCCCGAACACCCAGCCCGGCGCGAGGAACACCGCGGCCCAGCTCAGCGCGGCGAAGGCGCTGGCCGGTGCATAGCGCTTGAGCGGCATGTGCAGCATGCCGGCCACCGCGGGCACGAACGGCCGCACCGCGCCGACGAAACGCGCGATCACGATGCCTTTCAACCCGTGTCTGCGGAACAGCAGCTCGCCGCGGTCGAGCAATTGCGGATAGCGGGCGAACGGCCACTTCTGGCGCAGCGCGGGGCCCCAGCGCAGACCGACCCAGTAACTCAGTGCATCCCCCGCGAAGGCGCCTGCGGCCGCACAGAGCAGAGCGTAGGGCCCGTCCACATGACCGAGGCCGATCAGGGTGCCCACCGCGAAGAGCAGCGGCAGTGCCGGCACCACGATGCCGAGCACGATCAGGGCATCGCAGAACGCGATCAGGAAAATCAGCGCTCCCGCTGCCTGCGGGTGCGCGCCGATCCAGACGACCATGGAGTCCAGCCAGGCATTCTGCATCCGGATAGTATGACAGCGGCCCGCGCAGCCTTGCCGCGGGCCGGATGGTGCGGGCCCATCGGCCCAGACCGCATCGCGGGCGCGTCCGCCCTCCGCACGGCAGGCCTGCGCCGGTGAACGACTACAATCCACCGATGCCCTCCCCATCGCCCGCCCAACGTCCTGAAGGTTCCATGCAATCGCCCGTCGGCCATGCGCCCCCCGGCGTGCCGGTCGAAGTCGCTGCGCTCAAGGCCGACAGTTTTGGGCGCATCGCGCTGATGCGCGGCGAGGATGGAGGGCTGTTCGTGCGCCGCGATCTGGCCCATGTGCCGCTGTGGCTGCGGTTGCCGGCCTGGTGGCTGGCGCGCCGCGAGGCCCGCGGGCTTCGGCAGGTCCTGGGCGCGGAGGCCGTGCCGCAACTGCTGCGCTGGGATGGCCGTCGGCTCGACCGCAGTTACTTGGATGGCGCCGCGATGTACCAACGCCCGCCGCACGGCGACCTGGCCTACTTCCGCCTGGCGCGGCGGCGGCTGCAGGCGCTGCATCGGCTCGGCCTCGCGCACAACGACCTGGCCAAGGAGGCCAACTGGCTGGTGCTCGCCGACGGCACCCCGGCCATCATCGATTTCCAGCTCGCGGTGCGCGGACGCCCGCGCGCGCGCTGGATGCGCCTGCTCGCGCGCGAGGATCTGCGTCACCTGCTCAAGCACAAGCGCACCTATTGCCCCGGATCCATCACGCCGGTGGAGCGCCGCGTGCTCAAGCGCACCTCGTGGGTGCGCGAGCTGTGGTTCGCCACCGGCAAGCCCGTCTACCGCTTCCTCACCCGGCGGGTGTTGAAGTGGGAGGACAACGAAGGGCAGGGGCCGAAGCCGTGAGTCCACATGTGGGTCCGGACCACACGCCTGCGAATCCGCACACGCATCCGTATCGCGCCGGCTGTCGGCTGCGAACCCTCGAAGAGAAAGCGTCATGACCACACTGTCCGGCAAGACCCTGTTCATCACCGGCGCCTCGCGCGGCATCGGCCTGGCCATCGCCCTGCGTGCCGCGCGCGATGGTGCGAATGTCGCCATCGCCGCCAAGTCGGCGGTGCCCAACCCCAAGCTGCCCGGCACCATCCATACCGCGGCGGCGGCGGTGGAGGCGGCCGGCGGCCGCGCGCTCGCGCTGAAATGCGACATCCGCGACGAGGACGCGGTACGCGCGGCGGTCGCGGCCACGGTGGATGCCTTCGGCGGCATCGACATCCTGGTCAACAACGCCAGCGCCATCTGGCTGCGCGGCGCGCTGGAAACGCCGATGAAGCGCTTTGATCTCATGCAGCAGGTCAACGCGCGCGGCACGTTCCTCTGCGCACAGGCCTCTCTGCCGCATCTGCTGCAGGCACCGAACCCGCACATCCTCACCCTCGCGCCGCCGCCCTCGCTCGATGCGAAGTGGTGGGGGCCGCATACCGGCTACACGCTGGCGAAGATGGGCATGAGCTTCGTGACGTTGGGCCTGGCCGCCGAGTTCGGCCCGCAGGGTGTGGCGGTGAACGCGCTGTGGCCGCGCACGGTGATCGCCACCGACGCGATCAACATGATCCCCGGGGTGGATGCCGCCGGGTGTCGGCGCCCCGAGATCATGGCGGATGCGGCGCATGCGGTACTGGTACGCGAGGCGTCCGGGTTTCACGGCCGTTTCCTGATCGACGATGAGGTGTTGGCGGAGGCAGGGGTGACGGATCTGTCGGGGTATGCGGTGGATCCGTCGCGGCCGCTGTTGCCGGATCTGTTTTTGTGATCGCTGGTGCTGATTGACCTGGCGATCTAGTAAGGCGAGACCAACGGCCACAGCCACAGCAAAGCTTCCGCGCGACAGCGCGGAAGCTTTGCTGTGGCTGTTACTGTGGCTTATGGCTAGGCACAGTGCCCAACGCCCTCAGTGCCTCCGCACCAACACCACCGTGATGTTGTCCGAACCGCCGCCATCCAGCGCCGCGGCCACCAGCCCGTCCACGCATTCCTGCGCGCTGCACTCGGTATGCCCGAGCACCTGGGCGATGCTGCCGTCGTCCACTTCCTCGGTCAGGCCGTCGCTGCACAGCAGCAGCTGCATGCCGGGCTTGAGCTCGCCCGCTAGGGTTTCGACGTTGAGGTTCTGCGGGTCGGTCACGCCCAGCGCCTGGGTGACCACGTTGCGCTGGGGGTGAGTGCGGGCCTGGTCGACGGTGATCGCGCCCTGCTGGATCAGCTCCTGGACGTAACTGTGGTCCTGCGAGAGCTGGGCCAGTTGGCCGTCGCGCCAGAGGTAGGCGCGGCTGTCGCCCACCCACGCCACCTCGAAACGGTTGCCGGACACGCGCAGGGCCACGACGGTGGTGCCCATGGGCAGGGTGTCGGTGCGCTGGCGAGAGGCACGGATGATCTCCTCGTCCGCGGTGCGGATGGCCTGGGCCAGACTGCTGCCCTGACGGATTTCGCGGACCACGGTCTCGCGGGCGAGGGCGCTGGCGACCTCGCCGTATTCGTGCCCGCCCATGCCGTCGGCCACCAGCCACAGGCCCAGCTCGCTGTCCCCGTAGTAGGTGTCCTCGTTGAGCTCCCGGCGCAGACCGGTGTGCGTGAGATGGCCGAATTCGATCATGCGTGGGCGCAGTGGTGGTGAGGAGTCAGCCATGATTGGAGGGGTGAACGGATTTCACGGCGGCGACCGGACGTGGCGGGTGCGTGCACAGGTCTCAATACGCCCGTTCGGACAGCCGTGTGCGGCCATCCGGGCCGATGCGGACCTCGATCCAGCGCCCGTAGCTGTGGTCGTCCATCGGCGCGACCGGGCAGGCGCAGAGCGCAGCCGCGATGGCCGGGACGGTATTGCTGTGGCCGACCACCAGCACGGTGCCGTCCGGGTGCGTCGCACGCAGCTCTGCAGCCAGGGCCTCGGCGGGCCGGGCGGCGTCGTAGCTGCGCACGGTCAGGCCATGCAGGGCGGCGACGGGCGCCGCGGTCGCCCGGGTGCGACGGTATGCGGTGGTGTAGACCGCCTGCAGCGGCGCCTCGCGCAGGGCCTCGGCGATGCGGCCGGCGCGCGCCCGGCCGGCATCGTTCAGATCGGGGTCGCGGGTGCCGTCGTCGGCCTTTTCGGCATGGCGCAGGACGATGAACACGGCCGCATCCGCGGCTGCGGGTTCTGCGGGTTCTGTCTGCGCCGGTACGGGCGTCGCATGCCTGCACCCCGTGAGCGACGCTGCCGCGAACAGGACCGTCATCAGCACCAGACCGGCACGCAGCCTTCGGGGCCGGACACAGGAGTCCGCCCAGGAGTCCGCACAGGAGTCCGCCCTGCGACCTGTCCGCCTCACCGCCCACCCCCCGGCTGCAGCGTCGCGATCATGCCCCGCGCCGCCTGGAAGCGCTGCGCCGGTTCGGGCAGGTCGAGCGTGATCCGCAGCTTGTCCGGGCCGTCCATGCGGTAGTGCTTCGGCTGGCCCTGGATCATCCGGATCACCGACATCGGGTCCACATTGGGTTTCTCCACGAACTGCAGGCGCCCGCCCTCGGCGCCCAGCTGCAGCTTGCGGATGCCCAGGGCCTCGGCTTCCAGGCGCAGTTCGGCCGTGGCGAACAGATGCTTCACCGGGTCGGGCAGCAGGCCGAAGCGGTCGATCATCTCCACCTGCAGCTCGCGCAGGGCGTCGGGCGTGCGTGCGCTGCTGATCCGCTTGTACAGGGTCAGGCGCGCGTGCACGTCGGGCAGGTAGTCGTCGGGGATCAGCGCAGGCACGCCCAGATCGACCTCGGCGCCGCGATGCTCCAGATCGACATCCTCCAGGCCCACGCCCGGCAGTTTGCCCTGCTTGATGCTGCGCACCGCGCGCTCCAGCAGCTCGGTATAGAGCGAAAAGCCGACCTCGGCCATCTGCCCGCTCTGGTCCTCGCCCAGCAGCTCGCCGGCGCCGCGGATCTCCAGGTCGTGGGTGGCCAGGGTGAAGCCCGCGCCGAGTTCATCCATGGAGGCGATGGCGTCCAGGCGCTTGCGCGCATCGGCGGTGATGCTGCGGTTGTCCGGCACCACCAGGTAGGCGTAGGCGCGGTGGTGCGAGCGGCCGACGCGGCCGCGCAACTGGTGCAGCTGCGCCAGGCCGAATTTGTCGGCGCGGTTGATCACGATCGTGTTGGCGTTGGGGATGTCGATACCGGACTCGATGATGGTGGTCGACAGCAGCACGTTGAAGCGCTGCTTGTGGAAGTCCAGCATCACCTTTTCCAGCTCGCGCTCGGGCATCTGGCCGTGAGCGATGCCGATGCGCGCCTCCGGCACCAGGGTCTGCAGTTCGCGCTGCATGCGGCCGATGCTTTCCACGTCGTTGTGCAGGAAATACACCTGGCCGCCGCGCGCCAGCTCGCGCTGGAACGCCTCGCGCAGCTGCGCGTCGTCCCAGGGCACCACGAAGGTCTGCACCGCGATGCGGTTGGCCGGCGCCGTCGCAATGATCGACAGATCGCGCAGCCCGGCCATCGCCATGTTCAGCGTGCGCGGGATGGGCGTGGCGGTGAGGGTGAGCAGATGCACGTTGGCGCGCAGCGCCTTCAGTGCTTCCTTCTGGCGCACGCCGAAGCGCTGCTCCTCGTCGACGATCACCAGGCCCAGGTCCTTGAACTTCACGTCCGACTGCAGCAGGCGGTGGGTGCCGACGATCACGTCGATGGTGCCCTCGGCCACCTTGGCGAGTTCGGCCTTGATCTCCTTGGTGCTCTTGAAGCGCGAGAGCACCTCCACCTTGAGCGGCCAGTCGGCGAAGCGGTCGCGGAAATTGCGGTAGTGCTGCTCGGCCAGCAGGGTGGTCGGCACCAGCACCGCGACCTGCTTGCCGGACATCGCCGCGGCGAAGGCCGCACGCACCGCCACCTCGGTCTTGCCGAAGCCCACGTCGCCGCAGACCACGCGGTCCATCGGCCGGCTGTCGGCGACATCGCGCAGTACCGCCTCGATCGAGGCCAGCTGGTCGGGCGTCTCCTCGAAGGGAAACCCCGCGGCGAACTGCTCGTAGAGCGTACGGTCCAGCGGCAGCGACAACCCGGCGCGGGCCTGGCGCTTGGCCTGGATCTCCAGCAGCTCGGCGGCCACGTCGCGCACCTTCTCGGCGGCCTTTTTCTTGGCCTTGGTCCAGGCCTCGCCGCCTAGCGAGTGCAGCGGGGCGGTCTCGGGCGAGGCGCCGGAATAGCGGCTGACCAGGTGCAACTGGGCGACCGGCACGTACAGCCGGTCGCCCTTGGCGTATTCGATGTCGAGGTATTCGCCGGTCTGGCCGCCGGCCTCCAGCGTGATCAGCCCGCGGTAGCGGCCCACGCCGTGATCCTCGTGCACCACCGGCGCGCCTTCGGCCAGCTCGCCGAGGTCGCGGATGATCGCTTCCGGCTCGCGTCCCGCGCGCTTGCGACGCCGCGGCTGCGCGGCGCGTTCGGGGTAGAACTGGCGCTCGGTGAGGAAGACGAGCGAACCGACACCGGCGTCGTCGGCGTCGAGCGCGAACCCGTCCTCCAGCGGCGCCACCGCGATCGCGAAGCGCGGCGGGTCGACCTGCTGCAGCAGCCCGATGCCCGCGGGCAGCACGCCCGGGGAAAGCTCGGCGGCGCGCAGGATGTCCAGCAACGCCTCGCGGCGGCCGGCCGAATCCGCGGCGATCAGCACCCGGCCCGGATAGCTGCCGAGGAAGGACTTCAGCGCCGCGGCAGGCTCGGTGTCGCGCGCGATCAGCGGCAGGTCCGGCGCCGGCTGGGTGCCGGTGGGCTGGGCCTCGGCGCGACGCGGATGGCTTTCGCCGCAGACTTCGATGCGCGCGTCGCGGTTGAGGCGCTCGCGCAGCGCATCCGGCGACAGATACAGTTCGGCCGGCGGCAGCAGCGGACGTTCGATGTCGTGCCGGCGCTGTTCGTAGCGTTCTTCGATGCTGCGCCAGAACTGCTCGCCGGCCTCCAGCGCGCCTTCGCACAGCAGCGGCAGCGCGTTGGCTGCGAGATAGTCGAAGAGCGTCGCGGTGCCGTCCTTGCCTGTCCCGGCGAGACCGCGCTCGTTGAAAAACAGAGGCAGATAGTATTCGACGCCTGCCGGCGCGACGCCGGCCTTGAGGTCCTGGTACAGCGGGCTGCGCCGCGTGTCGATGTCGAAGCGGTCGCGCAGTGCGTCGAGCGCGCGTTCCAGCGCCTCGCCCTCCAGCGGCACTTCGCGGCCGGGCAGCAGCTGCACCGACTGGTATTTGTCCAGCGAGCGCTGGCTGTCGGGGTCGAAGGCACGGATCGAATCGATCTCGTCGTCGAGCAGCTCGATCCGGTAGGGCTCTTCGGACCCCATCGGGTACACGTCGAGCAGGCCGCCGCGCACTGCGAAATCGCCCGGGTCGAGCACCTGCGGCACATTGCGGTAGCCGGCGGCTTCCAGCCGGCGCTTCTCGTCGTCCAGATCGAGGCGACGGCCGACCGCCACATCGAAGCTGCCGCCGATCACGTGCGAAAGAGGCGCCAGACGCTGCATGAGCGTCTGCACCGGCGCGACCACGATCCCGCGCTTGAGGCCGGGCATTCGATGCAGTGCGGCCAGCCGCTGCGAGACGATGTCCGGATGCGGGCTGAAGCGGTCGTAGGGCAGGGTTTCCCAGTCCGGGAAGGGCACCACAGGCAGGGTCGCGTCGTGTCCGAGCAGGGCGCGCAGGTCCTGTTCGAGCTGGTGCGCGGCGTGATTGTCGCGCGCCACCATCAACAGCGGGCCGGCATGCGCCTCGGCCGCACGTGCCGCCGCCCAGGCCAGTGCGCTCAGGTTGGCCGGCGCACGCCACCAGGCACGGGACTGGCCCGGGCGCGGCAGAAGAGCCGAAAGTCGCGAGGGGGACGATGGATCGGGCACTGAGTTGCGCGCGTCGGGACAGCGAAGGGGCGACAAGGGTAGCCGCAGGCCCCGTCTGCGTCATCCCGTGCCGCTGAACCTGTGCGTCGCGCCCTGAACTGCCGGTCAGGCAGGGCCGGGCGGACGTGTGCGCTGCGCGCGTCGGGTATCCACGACCGGGGTCGTCCCGCGGGAGCCCGGGCCTGAGCCGGTGTCGGTGTCGTGATCGCTGCCCCGACCCGCAGCGGGGTCCAGGTCGAGCACCACCCGTGCCAGCCCCGAGGTATCGGCGTGTTCACGCCGGAAGCCCAGTGATTTGGCCAGGCTCAGCATGGCGTCGTTGTGTTCGAGCACGTCGCCATAGATGCGGTGCAGCCGCTTGCGCCGGGCCCAGCGCACCAGGCGCAGCATGAGCTGACGTCCCAGCCCCATGCCGGCGATGTAATGACTGACCAGAATCGCGAATTCCGCGTGCAGGCGCCCATCCTCGCGCGGTGGGTCGACGGCGATCCGGGCCACCGCTCCGACCAGCGCCTCGCCGGGCGGCAATGGTTCGGCGGCCACCAGCGCGAATTCGTTGTCCGGATTCGGCTTGGTGAGGCGCCCGGCCATCTCCGGCGACAACTCCTTGATTGCATAGAGAAAGCGCTGGCGCACTTCCTCCGGGCGCAGGAGTGCGAACCCGGCGCGCAGCGGCTCGGCGTCCAGTGGATGGATCGGACGCAGCAGCAGTTCCCGGCCGTTGCTGAGCCGGATCAGTTCGTGCCAGGGCGGAAGACGGTTGCGCGAGGCCATTGGGGCATGCTCGCATGGGCACGTACGCAGTATCGTGAACGGCCGCTGAGGTATGGCGAGTCGCCGTGTCCGTTTTCACCGCGCGCGCTCAAGGCGTGATTTCGGTCACATATATTTATCGGCATTCGGCCCGAGCGAAGCCGGGCCGTCGACATGAGGAGGCCCTGTGAACGTCAAGGAACTGCGAGCGCTCTGTGCGGGCTGGCCGGGTGTTGCCGAAGACGTGAAGTGGGGCAGCGACCTGGTGTTCACGGCCGGAGGCCGGATGTTCTGCGTGCTCGACCTTGCGGAGGGCGAGGCCGGGCGTCTCAGCTTCAAGGTCGATGTCGAGCGGTTTCTGGAATACACCGACCGCCCTGGCATCCTGCCTGCGGCCTATCTGGCCCGGGCGCACTGGGTCACGCTGGACAGTGCCGATGAAGCCGGCGTGCGGCCGCTGCCCGCGGAGCCGCTGGCGGCCGCGATCCGCCACAGCTACGACCTGGTCTTCGCCCGGCTGCCCAGGCGGCAGCAGCGGCAGATCCTCGGTCAGGCCTGACTCCTCGGCCGCTGCCCTGCTGGCACCTGCAGGGCCGAGGCCGGGCCTGGGTTTGGGCCTACCAACCTGCCGATGGTCCTCGACAGGCCGTTCTCTCCTCGAGACGCCTTGCCCTCAGGAGGCTTTGGCCTGCGGCTTGCCTTTGCGCAGCTTGCCGATCATGGTGAAGACCGCCACCAGCACGATGCCCGCGGCGATGCCCACCACCGCGTCGAACAGCATGGACACCAGCCAGCCGAAGTTGCCCTGGATGTAGGGCTCGACCCAGTGGTGCAGCGCCGGGATGCCGTGCGCGATGATGCTGCCGCCCACCAGGAACATGGCCGCGGTGCCGGCCACAGAAAGGAATTTCATCAGGTACGGCGCGCCGCGCAGGATCCACCCGCCCAGGCGGTGCTTGAACCCGCTGACGGCGCTGCGATGCAGATGCAGGCCGAGATCGTCCAGCTTGACGATGCCGGCGACCAGCCCGTACACGCCGACGGTCATGATCGCGGCGATCGTGGCGACCACCACGACCTGCCTGGAAAAGGCTTCGGCGGCGACCGTGCCGAGCGTGATGACGATGATTTCGGCCGAGAGGATGAAGTCGGTGCGGATCGCACCTTTGATCTTGTCCTTTTCGAAGGCGACCATGTCCACGGCGTCGTTCTTCACCGCTTCGACCAGCTCGACGTGGTGCTGCGCGTCCTCGGCCTTGTCGTGCAGGAACTTGTGCGCCAGCTTCTCCACGCCCTCGTAGCAGAGGAAACCGCCGCCCAGCATCAGCAGCGGCAGGATCAGCGGGATGTTCCAGCCCTGTCCGTGCAGCCAGGTTTCCAGCGCGCTGATCGCCAGCGCCGCCGGCACCAGGATGAGCTTGTTGACCGCCGAGCCCTTGGCGACCGCCCAGACCACCGGCAGTTCGCGGTCGGCCTTCACGCCGGAGACCTGTTCGGCATTGAGCGCCAGATCGTCGCCGAGCACGCCGGCCGTCTTCTTGGCGGCCACCTTGGTCATCACCGACACGTCGTCGAGAAGGGTGGCGATGTCGTCGATCAGGGTGAGCAGGCTGGAACCGGCCATGGCGATGCTTCAGCGGGAATCGGGGCGGCGATTCTCGCACATGTCGGCGATGCGGCCCGCGGGTGTCTGTCGGCCGATGCGGTGGGGCGGGCGTGCGCGAGCGACCGTCAGTCCGGCCGGCGCAGCCATTCGGCCCGGCAGGACGCGCCCGCCTCGCCGAGCGCGCCACGCAGCGCCTGCAGCGCCGGCGCCAGCCGGTCCTCGATCCGCCACGGGGCGTTGACCAGCAGCATGCCGCTGCCGTTCATCCGCAACGGCGAGTCGTCCAGCCGCACCAGCAGCTCGCACAGCAGGACGGATTTCGCATCGAGCGTGCCCGCGGAGCGATAGAACGGCTGCAATGCGCTGCGGCGCTTGACCGGGTACCACAGCAGCCAGCAGGCCTGCGGCCAGCGCGCCAGGCCCCGGCGGATTGCGGCCAGCGCGGTGTCGAATTCGGCCAACTGGGTCTCGTAGGGCGGGTCGATCAACACCAGCCCGCGGCCGATCCGGGTGTCGTCGATCCTGGGTGGCAGCAGTGCATCGACTGCCGTGTAGCCGTCGCGTGCATGCACGGCCACGCGCGGATCGCCGGAAAGCGCGCGGCGGAGCAGGGCGGCTTCCTCGGCGCGCAGCTCGCAGCAGGCGATGCGGTCCTGCGCGCGCAGCGCATGCGCGAGCAGCCAGGGCGAGCCGGGGTAGGCGTCGTCGCCATGCCGCGCACGGCAGGCCGCGACCGCCTCGAGATGGCGTGCCACCGCGGGGTCCGCGGGCGGTGCCGCCAGCAGTTTGCCGATGCCGTCCTCGGCTTCTCCGGTACGCCCGGCTTCCTCGGCGCGCAGCGCGTAGAGCCCGGCGCCGGCGTGGGTGTCCAGCGCGAAGATCGGTGCCGGCTTGGCCGCCAGCGCATCGCAGACGGCGAGCAGCACGACGTGCTTGAGCACATCGGCATGGTTGCCGGCATGGAAGGCGTGACGGTAGTTCATGCGCAGGTGGGGCGGGGCGACGAGGGTGGGCCATGGTAGTGGTTGGCACCGGCAATTTCATCGCGGGCTGCCTACAATGCGGGCGACCCCGCCGCGGCCGGCGTCCACACCGCCGTCCGCGCACAATTCCGCGCATCCTCCGCGCACCCCCTCGCCCTGCCGACCCATCCGTGCCCAACATCCTCATCGCCGAAGACGAATCCGCCATCGCACAGACCGTGCTCTACGCACTGCGCAGCGAAGGTTTCGCCGCCGAGCACTGCCTGCTGGGCGGCGAAGTCGCGCCGCGGCTGCGCGCAGGCGGGGTGGATCTGGTGGTGCTGGACGTGGGGCTGCCCGATGTCAGCGGTTTCGATGTCTGCCGCGGGCTGCGCGCCTTCAGCGATGTGCCGGTCATCTTCCTCACCGCGCGCGATGGAGAGATCGACCGGGTGCTGGGCCTGGAACTGGGGGCGGACGACTACATGGTCAAACCTTTTTCGCCGCGCGAGCTGGTGGCCCGCGTGCGGGCGCGCCTGCGCAGGCAGGGCGACACCGCTGCGCAGCGGCGGCGCTGGCAGCCGGCCGGTGCCTTCGAGATCGACCGCGAGGGCCACTGTGTGCGCTATCGCGGCCAGGCCCTTGATCTGACCCGCTACGAATACGGGCTGATCGAGGCGCTGCTGTCGCGCCCCGGCGCGGTGTTCAGCCGCGCGCAGCTGATGGACCGGGTGTGGGCCGACGCGCTGGAAAGCGGGGACCGCACCGTGGACACCCACATCAAGACCCTGCGCGGCAAGCTGCGCGCCGCCTGCGAAGGTGCGGAAGACGCGATCCGCACCCACCGTGGCCTGGGCTATTCGCTGGACGTGGGCGACGCGTGAGCGGGCCGCGCCATGCCGCGCCGCGGGGTGTCCGATGAAGATCGGCCTGCGCATCCTGCTGGGGTATTTCGTGATCGTGGCGATCGCCGCGCTGCTGCTGGGGCGGGTGTTCCTGCAGCAGGTCAAGCCCGGCGTGCGCCAGGCGGTGGAAGACACGCTGGTCGACACCGCGCACCTGCTGGCCGAACAGGCGCGGGACGATCTGATCGCCGGGCGCATCGACGACGGCCGCTTCGCCGAACGCGTGCGTGCGCTGGTCGGGCGCGATGTCGACGCCACCATCTCGGGCTTCCGCAAGCGGCGCGTGGACATGCGCGTCTACGTCACCGACGCGAACGGCATCGTGGTGTTCGATTCGCAAGAGCGCGACGTGGGCAAGGACTATGCGCGCTGGAACGATGTCTATCTCACCCTGCGCGGCCAGTACGGCGCGCGTTCCACCCGCAGCGACCCGGAGGACGAGGGCAGCTCGGTGATGCACGTGGCCGCGCCCATCCTCGACCGCAGCCACACGCCGGCGCGCATCGTCGGCGTGCTCACCGTGGCCAAGCCCAACCAGACCTTCGCGCCGTTCATCGCGCGCAGCCAGAGCATCATCCTCAACTGGGGCTTCGTGCTGCTGGGCGCGGCGTTGCTGATCGGTCTGCTGGCGGCGTGGTGGCTGTCGCGGCAGCTCGGCGCACTGCGCCGCTACGCCGATGCGGTGACCGCCGGCGAGCGCGTGCAGCTGCCGCGCAGCGCCGGCGAGTTCGGCGACCTCGGCCGCGCTTTGGACACCATGCGCACCCGGCTGGAAGGCAAGCAATACGTCGAACAGTACGTCCACGCACTCACCCACGAACTGAAAAGCCCGCTGGCGGCGATCCGCGGCAGCGCCGAGCTGCTGGAACAGGACGCGGCCGGCGAGCACGGCGCGGCGCCGATGTCGGCCGAGGACCGCGCGCGCTTCGTCGCCACCATCCAGGCCCAGAGCGCGCGCATGGCCGAGATGATCGACAAGCTGCTGGCGCTGGCCGCGGTCGAGCACCGCCAGCGCCTGGAAGCGCCGCAGCGGCTGGACCCGGTGAAACTGGCCGAAGACGCGCTGGCGCACTGCGCCACACGTGCGGAGGAGAGGGGCGTCGTGCTCCGCCTCGTCCCCGCCGTCGACATGGACATGCGTTCCGAAGCGGTCCCCAGCACCGGCCCAGGCTCCAGCGGCGCATCGCCACGCCTGTCCGGCGATGCCTTCCTGCTGCGCCAGTCGCTCACGAACCTCATCGACAACGCCGTCGATTTCGCGCCCCACGGCAGCACGGTCGAGGTGGCGGTGATCCATCGGCCCGCCGATGGCGCTTCGCCCACGCGTCTGCGCATGGAGGTTCGCGACCGGGGGCCCGGTGTGCCGGATTACGCCCTGTCGCGTGTGTTCGAGCGCTTCTACTCGCTGCCGCGGCCGGAGGGCGGCAGCCGCAGCAGCGGCATCGGCCTGTGCTTCGTCGCCCAGGTCGCGGCCCTGCATGGCGGTGAAGCGAGCCTGGTCAATCGCGAGCACGGCGGTGCGGCCGCGCGTCTGGATCTGCCACTGGCCTGAGCGCTGCATCGCGCATCCGCCTGAGTGGCTGCGACCTGGCTCCGTCCACTTCACCCTTGCTTCACACAGCCCCCATGCCTGCGCCTTGCCGCGGGTGGAGACTGCGGCCGTCCAACCACGGAGACGGCCATGCGCCTCATTTTGAAGATCCTGATGGTGTTCGTGCTCACCATCGCCATCGTCATTCCGCTGATGATGATCCAGGGCACGATCAGCGAGCGGAAGTTCTATCGCAACGAGGCCATCGCCGCGGTGGCGCGCAGCAAGGCCGGAGTACAAGGCCTGTCCGGGCCGGTGTTGGTGGTGCCGTGGACCGAAACGGTCGAAGTGGAGGAAAAGAACAAGGACGGCGAGGTGGTGCGCAGGGTCAAGCGCGACGGCGAATCCGGGCAGTGGGTGTATTTCCCGGCCCAGCTCGACGTGCGCGGCAAGATCCAGCCCGAATTCCTGCTCCGCGGACTGCATCAGGTGCGGGTCTACGATGCCGATCTGAAGACCTCGGCTGCATTCCGTGTCGAAATTCCCGTCGACGCCAACCCCGAGCTGCCGCGCAAGTTCGGACAGCCCTGGCTGGTTTACGGCATCCGCGATGTGCGCGGCCTTGCCGGGCTGCCGAAACTCACCATCGATGGCATCGAGACCGGCCTGGAGCGCGGCCTCGGCAATCGCGATGCCAGCGGCGTGCATGCGCGCCTACCCATTCCGCGCGCAGGGCAGGTGCTGAGCCCGAAAGTCGAGTTCGCCTTCTCGCTCGAGGGCATGGAGTCGCTGGCGGTGGCGCCGCTGGGCGAGCGCAATACCGTGACGATCGAATCGCCATGGCCGCACCCGCAGTTCAACGGCGACTTCAGCCCGCGCAAGCGCGAGATCAATGCCGACGGCTTCCGCGCCGAATGGGAAGTCTCCGCGCTCGCCAGCAACGCGCAGGCGCAGTACCTGGCCGGACGCATCCTGCCGGCGGTGGCCGGCGATGCCGCGGCCTACAGCGGTGCGCGCTCGCCCGAGCAGGGCGAGTCCGAAGCCATCGGCGTGTCGCTCGTCGAGCCGGTCAACGTCTATTCGATGGCCGACCGCGCCACCAAGTACGGCATCCTCTTCGTGCTGCTGACCTTCGTCGGCTTCTTCATGTTCGAGACCATCAAGCGGCTGCGCATCCACCCGATCCAGTACGGCCTGGTCGGCCTGGCGCTGGCGATCTTCTTCCTGCTGCTGGTGGCGCTGTCGGAGCACATCGATTTCGGCGTGTCGTATCTGGGTGCCAGCGTGGCCTGCATCGGACTGCTGGGTTACTACGTGAGCCATGTGCTGCATTCGTGGTGGCGTGGCCTCGGCTTCGCGGCGATGCTCGGCACCCTCTACGCCGCGCTGTACGGGCTGCTGATCTCCGAGGACAGCGCGATGGTGCTGGGCGCCGGCCTGCTGTTCCTGGTGCTGGCCGCGATCATGGTGGTGACGCGCAAGGTCGACTGGTATGCGGTGGGCGCCTACATGAGCGAACCGCCGGCCCGGCGCAGCGTCACCCAGCCGCCGCCGATGCCGTCCGCGCCGCCTGCCGCGCCGGTGCCGCCGACGCGGGTCTGAGCACGGCGCTCCACATCCTGTCCGTGCCGAAGGCGACGCCGCAGGGATCCCTGCGGCGTCGCCGTGTCAGGAGGGCTGACCTCGCCGCCGCGCTCCGGCGCGTTGGGCGGATGAGTCCCGCGCAGCACGGATCCGCGTGCCGCCAATGCCTTGCGTGCGGCTTAGAACCGATTGCAAGGCGCCAGCCCGGAAACGGCATGCCACAGGGCGCATGGCAGCCTCTAGAATCCCGCGATGTCCACTCATGCCCTGCAGATCCAGCGCATCACCGGCCACGCGCTGGATGCGCATCTCGATGCGGTCGCCGCGCTGCGCATCGCGGTGTTCCGCGATTGGCCGTATCTCTACGAAGGCGATCTCGACTACGAGCGCGCGTATCTGGCGGCCTATGTCGCCTCACCCGACAGCGTCTGCGTGCTCGCCTTCGACGGTGCGCGCGTGGTCGGCGCATCCACGGGGCTGCCCCTGGCCGACGATGCACCGGCGTTCCGCGCCCCGTTCGACGCGTCCGGCATGGATCCGGCGCGCGTGTTCTATTTCGGCGAGTCCGTGCTGCTGCCCGAATACCGCGGCCACGGCCTCGGCCATGTGTTCTTCGACCACCGCGAGGCGCATGCGCGGGCACTCGGCCGTTTCGACATCACCGCGTTCTGCGCGGTGGACCGCGACGCGCACGACCCGCGGCGTCCGCCGGCGCACCGGGAGCTTCACGGGTTCTGGCGTAGCCGCGGCTATGTGCAGCAGCCTGGCATGACGATGACCCTCGACTGGAAGGAACTCGGCGATGACGCGGAGTCCGCGCACCGGCTGACGTTCTGGACCCGCGATTGGCAGGCGGGGCGGGCCTCCGGGCACGCGGGTGCCGGGGAGGCCGCGGCATGAAGATCGCGGTCGCACGTTATCCCATCGACGCGCCCGGCAGTTTCGCCGCCTTCGCCGACAAGCAGCGCGGCTGGCTGTACCAGGCCGCTGCCGACGGCGCCGCGCTCGCGGTATTGCCGGAATATCTCGCGCTGGAGCTGGCCGCGGGGTTCGACGCGAAGACCCGCGGCGATACGCTGGCCTCGTTCGCCGCGCTGCAGCGTCTGCGGGTGGAATGGCTGGCGCTGTTCGCGCGCATGGCCCGCGAGACGCGCATGCACATACTGGCAGGCACCTTCCTGCATGGCGTCGCCGGTGGCCGTTACCGCAACCGCGCCGACCTGTTCGCTCCGGACGGCGGCTATGGCTGGCAGGACAAGCTGCAGCTCACCGGCTTCGAGAAAAAGACCGGCGTCATCGAACGCGGCGATGCGCTGCGAGTGTTCGAGGTGGAAGGTGTCCGGGTCGGCATCGCGGTGTGTTACGACAGCGAGTTCCCGTTGCCGGTGCGCGCGCAGGTGGAGGCCGGCGCGCAGCTGATCCTGGTGCCCAGTTGCACCGACACCGCCGCCGGCGCGACCCGCGTGCGCGTGGGCTGCCTGGCGCGTGCGCTGGAGAACCGCTGCTTCGTGGCCCAGGCGGTGACCGCGGGCGAAGCGCCGTGGAGCCCGGTGCTCGACATCAACACCGGCGAGGCCACGGTGTACGCGCCCATGGATGTCGGCTTCCCCGACGACGGCGTGCTGGCGTCCACCCACGCGCCGGGATGGGCCTATGCCGAGATCGACATGGCCCAGCTCGAGGCCTCGCGCGTGTCGGCCCAAGTGGCCAACGACCGCGACTGGCACGGCCAATTGGCGCCGGGTCTTGCCGCCGCACGCGTTCAGGCACTCGCATTGCGCGCCCCGGGCAGGGCATCCGCGCCCTGAGGGTGTGACGCCGCAGGGGGCGGGTGTTCGCCGAAACGTGCCTCTTGATGGCCCGCGCCTCGCGCCTGCGACGTCGATACAGGCCGGTTGTTTCAAGTCAGGCCGGTCGTTTCAGGCTTGTGATTTCAGATCCGGCCGCTTCCGTGCGGCAGCGTCAGACCGGCAGCAGCCGGTCGAAGGCCAGACACGAGGTCCAGGCCAGCGTGGCGCCGATGCCGGTCGCGGCGACCACATCGCTCGGGTAGTGGAGCCCGAGCACCACGCGCGAGGCCGCCACGCTCGCGGCGAACGGCAGCAGCAGCCAGCCCAGCGCGGGGGCATGTGCGAGTGCGACGCCGGTGAAGGCCACGGCGTGCAATGTGTGGCCGGACGGAAAGCTGAATTCGTCCAGCGGCGCGACCCGGGCGCGGATGCGCGCATCGGCGGCGCAGGGGCGGGGACGCCGGGTCCAGCGTTTGAGGCCTTTGTACAGCGTCAGCGCGGCGACGCCGGTGACCGCCAGATGCGCGGCGACGCCCGCCCCCCAGGCTTCGCGGCCCCGGAGCAGGCCGTAGAGCACGAAGCCCGCCATCAGCAGATACCAGAACACCCCGTCGCCCAGCCGGCTGACGGCGGCGAAATACGTCTGCACCGCGCCGCGATCGCACAGGGCATTGGCGCGCAGGCAGAACCTGGCTTCATTCGCACCCAGACGCTGGCGCAGGCTGGCGGTGGTCGGCATGGCGTTCATGCGGGCGTTTCCCGGTGTGTGCGAGGCGTTGCAGGATTCCGTCGAAGTCCGCAGCCACCTGCGCCGGCGAGAGGCCGAGCACGGCCTCGCGCGCGACCAGCCGCATCCGTCGGCGCAGATCGGAGTCTTCCGCGATGCGGCGTGCGGCCGCGACGAAACGCGCATCGGCATCCGCGGTGTCGCCGCGGTCGGCGATCGCGGCGCCGTGCATGCCATCGCGCAGGTGTTCGCGCGCCGCGCCGTAGTCGAAGGCCACCGTCGGCACGCCGCTGGCCAGGGCTTCCAGGGTGACGTTGCCGTAGGTCTCGCTGCGGCTGGGGAACACGAACAGGTCGGCGCTGGCGATGTGCCGCGCCAGGTCTTCGTCGCGTCGCACGCCGCAGAAGATGAAGTCCGGATGCGCCGCGGCCAGCGCCTCGCGTTCGGGCCCGTCGCCGAGCCAGACGAAACGCGCATCCGGCCGCACCTCGGCGATCGCGCGGAACGCGCGCACCGCGAGCTGCAGGTTCTTTTCCGGCGCGATCCGGCCCACATGCAGCACGACCGGCGCATCGCCATGGACGCCCCAGCTTGCGCGCAGCGCGGGATCGCGCCGTGCCGGATAGAACAGCCCGCAGTCGACCGCGCGCGGAAGCCGCACCACCGCATCGAAGTCCAGTGCCTGCAGGGCATCGCGCAGCTCGGTGGTGGGCACGAGAGTGGCCTGCCCGAGCGCATGCACCCGCCGCATCCACGCCAGGGCCGGACGCTGCAGCAGCGGCAGGCCGTAGTCGCGCATGTAGAGGTCGAAACGGGTATGGAAGCCGGTCGCTGCAGGGATGCCCAGCGCGCGCGCCGCACGCAGTGCGGACCAGCCCAGCGGGCCTTCCGTGGCCACGTAGATCGCATCCGGGCGGTGCCGTGTCCATTCCCGGCGGAGCCTGCCTGCCGTGGGCAGACCGAAGCGCAGTCCCGGGTACCTCGGCAGCGGCATGCCGGACGTCAGCTGCTGATGCGGGCCGGGTCGTGTTTCCCCCGCACGACGCGGACGGATCAGCGTGACGTCATGGCCGCGCGCACGCAGGCCTGTTTCGAGACTGTGCACGGTCAGTGCGACGCCGTTGATCTCCGGCGGATAGGTTTCGGCGACCAGGGCGTAGCGCATGAGAGGCTCTCCGGTTTGGAGCAGCATGCGTGGCCGGGGTGAATCCGCGGTGTCGCGGGGATGACGCGGGGATGACGGGGTGGGGCGGGATTGGTTGTTCGGAATTCGGGATTGGGGGCACTCGAGACCGGGCCTGCGGCGGTGACGATGCGCGAAGTGGGATGGTTTTCCCGCCTTATCGATCTGCGATCAGAAGCAGGTCCCTCGCTGCGCTCGGGACGACATGCTTCATGCTTTCGCCGATTCCCGATTCCCGATTCCCGATTCCCGATTCCCGAATCCCGAATCCCGAATCCCGAATCCCGAATCTCTATTCCCTATTCCCCATTCCCAGCCCTCAAGCATGGATGCGCAGCGTGATGCCCAGGCCGCGGATCGCCTGCAGCTCCTGGTCCAGATCCGAGCGCAGCAGCGGGCGGGCGGCCAGCCAGCGTGGAGCCAGCGCGATATCGAGGGTGTCGCCGTCCACCTTGGCCTCGAGTTTCGGGATCGATTCGGCCTCGTGCGAGCGGTGCAGCAGCACCGCCAGGCGCAGCAGGGCGGCGGTGCGCTTGGCCTGCACCAGCAGGCGGTCGGGCACCGCGTCGAAGGCGTGCTTGGGCACGTTGCGGCGATGGCTGCGCACCAGCGCGGCGAGGAAGCGCTGTTCGTGGCGCGAGAAGCCGGCGATGTCCGAATACTCGAGGATGTACGCGCCGTGCACGTGGTACTGGCTGTGGGCGATGGCCAGACCCAGCTCGTGCACCCGTGCGGCCCAGGCGAGCATGCGCCGCTCGTCCGCGCCCAGCGCCCAGCGTTCGGCCACCTGATCGAACAGGCGCAGCGCGGTGGCTTCCACCCGCTGCGCCTGGGCCATGTCCATGTCGTAGCGTTTCTTGAGCGCGGCCACGGATGCATCGCGCGGGTCGGTGGCGCCGACGCGGCCGATCATGTCGTACAGCACGCCTTCGCGCATCGCCGCCTTGCTCACCAGCATGCGTTCCAGGCCGAGGGTCTCGAACGCCGCCTCCAGCACCAGCACGCCGCCGGCGATGATCGGACGACGGTCGATCGACAGCCCGGGCAGCTCGATCTGGTCGATGCGCTCGAACTGCAGCAGCGCCTCGCGCACCGCATGCAGGGCCTCGACGGTCACCGCGCCCTTGGTGAGCTTCATCTCCGCGCAGATGCCGCCGATCGCCTTGCTGGTGCCGGAGGAGCCGATCGCCTCCTGCCAGCCCAGGCTGCGATAGAGCCCGGCGAACTGCTGGAACTCGGCTTCGATTTCGGTCAAGGCCGTCTTCCAGCGCTTGCGCGAGAGCTTGCCGTCGCCGAAGAAACGTCGGGTGCTGGCCACGCAGCCGATCTGCAGGCTCTCGCGTTCGATGGTGTCGAAGCCCGAGCCGATGATGCATTCGGTGGAGCCGCCGCCGATGTCGATCACCAGTCGGCGCTGTTCGGGCTGCGGCGGCTGCGCATGGGCCACGCCGAGGTAGATCAGGCGCGCTTCCTCGCGGCCGGAGACCACTTCCACCGGGTGCCCGAGCGCGGTCTCGGCGGCATCCAGGAACGACTGCGGACGGCGCATCGCGCGCACGCTGTTGGTGGCGATGGCGCGAACCCGTGTGGGCGGCACGTCGCGCAGGCGCTGGCCGAAGCGGGAGAGGCAGTCCAGTGCGCGCGCACGGGCCTCGCCGGAGAGTTCGCCGTGGCTGTCGAGCCCTTCGGCCAGACGCACGGTCTCGCGCAGGCGGTCGATGATCCGCAGCTGGCCGATCACCGCGCGCGCCACCACCATGTGGAAACTGTTGGAGCCCAGGTCGACGGCGGCGAGCAGCTCGCCATCCTGCAGTGGCTGTGCGGAGCGGGCGAGTTGAGCGTAGGCGGAATCGTTCAAGCGGAGGGTCCGGAATGCGCGCGTCGCGTCGACGGCGCGAAGACTAGCAGGTTGTCGTGCTCGTGGTCGTGGTCGTGGTCGGCGTCGGACACGGTCGGGCGTGTCGCACGGCTCGGCATGTGGATCAGGCTGTGCGCGCCGTGCGATGGCGCGCCACCGCAGGGCGCCGCGTCGACCGGCCTCGTTCGGAGGCACGCCGTGGCGGGTCGCTGTGGTGGGTCAGCCTTCGCCGTTCAATCGCAGAGCTTGGCCAGCAGCGCGCTCTGCGCCGAATAAAGTCGCGCATCCGCATCCGGCTGCACGCGCACATAGCGCCCATCGGGCTGCAGCTCCCATGCATTGACGTTGTCGGCCATGTACGCCTCCAGCGCTTCCTGACGGACACGGGCCACCAGTTCCGGATCGAGGATGGGGAAGCCCACTTCCACGCGCCGCAGCAGATTGCGTTCGAGCCAGTCGGCGCTGGAGCAGAACAGCTCGGGTTCGCCGTCGTTGTCGAACCACCAGACGCGGCTGTGTTCGAGGAAACGCCCCACGATGGAGCGCACGCGGATGTTTTCCGACACGTCGGGCATGCCCGGGCGCAGGGTGCAGGCGCCGCGCACGATGAGATCGATCTGCACGCCGGCCTGGGACGCGGCATAGAGCGCGCGGATCACCTGCGGCTCGTTGAGTGCATTCATCTTGGCGATGATGCGCGCCGACCGGCCCGCGGCGGCGTGGACCGCCTCGCGTTCGATGCGCTCCAGCAGCCCGGCGTGCAGGGTGAAGGGCGCCTGCAGCAGCCGCTTCAGGCGGATCGCCGGTGCCAGCCCGGAAATCTGCTGGAAGATCTGGTGCACGTCGCTGCCGATGTCGGGGTCGGCTGTGATCAGGCCGAAGTCGGTGTAGGCCCGCGACGTGCCGGCGTGGTAGTTGCCGGTGCCCATGTGCACGTAGCGACGCAGCTTGCGGCCCTCGCGGCGCACGATCAGCAGCATCTTGGCGTGGGTCTTGTAGCCGACCACGCCGTAGACCACCTGCACGCCGGCCTCCTGCAGCCGGTCGGCGAGGCGCAGGTTGGCCTCCTCGTCGAAGCGCGCGCGCAGTTCGATGACCACGGTCACGTCCTTGCCGTTGCGCGCGGCCTGCACCAGGTGTTCGACGATCGGGGAGTCCTTGCCCGCACGGTAGAGCGTCTGCTTGATCGCCAGCACATGCGGGTCTTCGGCCGCCTGCCGGATCAGCTCCAGCACCGGCGTGAACGCATCGAAGGGGTGGTGCAGCAGGATGTCGCGCTCGGACACGGATTCGAAGATCGTCTCCATGTCGTGCAACTGGCGCGGCTGGAACGGCGGGTATTTCAGGTCCGGTCGCGGCGCCATGTCGTAGATCTGCGCCGCGCGGTTGAGGTTCACCGGCCCGTGGATGCGGTACACGGCATGCTCGGGCAGGTCGAAGTTCTCCAGCAGCATGCGCACGATCGGGTTGGGGCAATCCGCTGCGATCTCCAGACGCATCGCGCGCAGGTAGCCGCGGCCGGCGAGCTCGTCGCGCAGTGCGAGCGCGAGGTTCTCCACTTCCTCCTCGTCCAGCACCAGTTCGGAATTGCGGGTCACCCGGAACTGGTACGCGCCCTTGACCTGCATGCCCGGGAACAGCTCGTCGACGAAGGCCGAGAGCACCGCGGACAGGAACACGAAGTCGTTCTCGCCGCCGGAGACCTTCGGCGGCAGCTGGATGATCCGCGGCAGCGACCGCGGCGCGCGCACGATGGCCAGATGCCCGGCGCGGCCGAACGCATCGCGGCCCTTCAGCACCACCACGATGTTCAGCGACTTGTTGAGGATCTTGGGGAAGGGGTGCGCCGGGTCCAGGCCCAGCGGCGAGAGCACCGGCAGGATCTCGTCGCGGAAATACGCGCGCAGCCAGCGGGTCTGCCGTGCGTTCCAGTGCTGGCGGTGCAGCACGCGCACACCGGATTCGCTCAGCGCCGGGCGCAGCACCGTGTTCCAGCAGTCGTACTGCGCCGCCACCAGCTCAGCCGCGCGGGTGTGGATCAGCTTGAGCAGCTGTGGATGGGCGATGCCGTCGGCCGCGGTCGCCAGACCGAACTCCTGGGCGTGCCGCACCGTGGCCGCGCGGATTTCGAAGAACTCGTCCAGGTTGGTGCAGCTGATGCACAGGTAGCGCAGGCGTTCCAGCAGCGGTACCGAGGTGTCCAGCGCCTGCGCCAGCACGCGGAAATTGAAATCCAGCTGCGACAGCTCGCGGTTGAGGTAGAGCGCCGGGTCGTTGAGCGGCTCGTTCGCGGCGGCGGGCGAGGCCACGGACGGCATCAGGCTCGCGTGGGGCGGGCTGCGTTCTGCGGCCTTGCCGTCGCCGCGGGCGGCGGAGCCGGATTTTCGGGAGCGGGGTGCGGTCGACATCGTCGCAGTGTGCGCCGGGCAGGGAGGTGGGTTCAAGCCGCGGGCCGCGCCGCGTCCGCGAGGCAGGCGGCGGTTGCGCGTGCGTGCATCAGCCGCGCACCCCGCCGGAACGCGCCGGCGGGGCATCCGTGCCGCGAGCGATCACGCGTTCGGCGCCGAGGATGCAGGTGAACAGGCTGCCGCGTCCCACTTCGCTGGCGATCCGCAGCCGTCCCTGGTGCAGGTTGAGTACGTGCTTGACGATCGACAGACCCAGGCCGGTGCCGCCGCTCTCGCGCGAACGGCTGGTCGAGACCCGGTAGAAGCGTTCGGTGATCCTGGGCAGATGATGCGCGGGAATGCCGTACCCGCTGTCGCGGACCGACAACTCGGCGCTGCCGTCGCCGCCGCGCGCGAAGCGCACCTGGATCTCTCCGCCCGCCGGCGTATAGCGCACGGCGTTGCTGACCAGGTTGGAGAAGGCGCTGTGCAGTTCCTTGGCGGAGCCCAGCAGGTCGACGCCGGCCACATCCTCCACGGTGATGCGGTGCCGGGTCTGGCTGAGCGCGCGCGCCTCGCGCTCGAGCGTGGCCAGCATCGCGCGCATGTCGATGCGCTCCTGCGGCAGGTCCTCGCGCGCTTCGAGCCTGGACAGGGTCAACAGGTCTTCGACCAGCTGGTTCATCCGCTGCGACTGCCTGCGCATCTCGTCCAGCATCGGCCCCCATTCCGGCATGTCCTCGGGATCGAGCATGTCCAGATAGCCGTGGATCACGGTCAGCGGGGTGCGCAGTTCGTGCGAGACGTTGGCGACGAAGTCGCGCCGGGTCTGTTCCAGCCGGGTCATCTTGCTGATGTCGCGGGCGATCAGCAGCCACAGGTCGTCGGAGTAGGGGATCACCCGCAGCTGCAGGCGCAGGTCCGGGTCCACGGGCGCCGCGGTGTCCTGCAGCGGCTCGGCGACGGGGTCGGCCGCCAGCCACTGGGCGATGGCCTCCGAACGCAGCCGCGCGCCGAGCCGGGCGCCGATGTCGCGCGGGTATTCCAGGCCGAGCAGCCGCCCGGCGGCCTCGTTCACCCAGATGATGCGGCCGTCGACGCGCTGCAGCACCACCACCGCATCCGGCAGCACCGCCGCGGCGCCGCGGTAGGCGCGCAGCATCTGCACCAGGCGGCGCTTGCGCCCGCGGGTTTCGCTCTGGCTGCGGTAAACCAGCCGGTCGAGTTCGTCCCAGACCGTGCGGCCCTGCGAAGGCGCGGCCAGACGCCGGGCGCCGAGCCGCTCCAGCACTTCGCGCAGCTGCCAGGACTGCCAGATCAGCAGGGCCAGCGCGGTCAGTGCCAGCGCCGCCCAGACCTGGCCCAGTGCCCAGCCCACCGCCAGCCCGGCCAGCAGCAGCACGGCGTGGATGAGCACGGTGCGCAGCCAGGCGGGGCGGATATCGAGGGGCATCGGAGGGCTGCGCGGAAGGGTGGGTCGAGGGGATGAACGTGGCGGGAAGGCGGGCGTACTGCGGTGGGTGCGGCCGGATTGCCTCGGCATCTGCCCGCGCCACGGTGCGTCGCCGTGGCCCGGCGCCGCGATGGGCTGCGCAGCTCAGACCGTCGCCGAGAACCGGTAGCCCGCACCGCGCACGGTCTGGACCATGTTGTCCAGCTGCGCCGGCTCCAGCGCCTTGCGCAGGCGGCGGATGTGCACGTCGACGGTACGCTCCTCGACGTAGACGTTGCCGCCCCAGACGTGGTCGAGCACCTGCGAGCGGCTGTACACGCGTTCGGGATGGGTCATGAAGAAATGCAGCAGTCGGTATTCGGTGGGCCCGACCTGCAGTTGCTGATCGCCGGCGTAGACCCGGTGCGAGGCGCCGTCGATGCGCAGCTCGCCGACCTGCACGCTGCCGTCTTCGTCGTCCTCGCGCGAACGCCGCAGCACCGCGCGGATCCGCGCCAGCAGCTCGCGGGCGGAGAACGGCTTGACCACATAGTCGTCGACCCCCGCCTCGAACCCGCCGACGCGGTCGTTCTCCTCGCCGCGGGCGGTGAGCATGATGATGGGGATGTCGCGGGTCAGCGCCTCGCGCCGCCAGCGCCGGGCCAGATCGAGGCCACTGGTGCCGGGCAGCATCCAGTCCAGCAGGATCAGGTCGGGAACGCGCTCGGCGATCGCCGCCTGGGCCTCGGCGGCATCGCCTGCGTGCACCGGCACGTACTCGCCCTTGCGCAGGGCAAAGGCCACCATCTCGCGGATCGCGGGTTCATCGTCGACGATCAGAATGTGTTTCTGCATGGCAATGCGGGGAAACGGCCGGCCCTCGGCAGCCTGTGCGCAAGAGTAGACGACATTTGCATGACGGATCGATGACGCTGTCATCGAACGGGGCATGGCCGGACTTCGGCCCGCAGAGGCGGTGTGGCGGGCCGGTTCCGGACCCGAAGCGTGCCGGATCCGGTGCGGGGCTCAGCCCGCGCTCGCCAGCAGTTTGCGTGCGGCGGCTTGCGCCTCGCGGCTGACCTCGACCCCGCCCAGCATCCGCGCCAGCTCGTCCTGGCGCTCCTTCGTGCTGAGGCGGCGCACCGCGCTCTGGGTCATGCCGCCGGCCTCGGCCTTGCTGACGCGGTAGTGGGCGTGGCCCTGCGCCGCCACCTGCGGCTGATGGGTGACGCACAGCACCTGCCGGCTCTCGCCGAGCGCACGCAGTTTGGCGCCGACGATCGCCGCGACCGCGCCGCCGATGCCGGAATCCACCTCGTCGAACACCATCGTCGGCACCGCGTCCATGCCGAGCGCGGCGACCTCGATCGCCAGCGAAATCCGCGACAGCTCGCCGCCGGAGGCGACCTTGCGCAGCGGGCGCGGGGGTTGTCCAGCGTTGGCGGCGACCAGGAATTCGGCGCGCTCGGCACCCTGCGGATCGGGGCGCAGCGCGTCGACCGGCTCCAGCGCGATCTCGAAGCGCCCGCCGCCCATGCCCAGCTCGGCGATCAGGCCGGTGACCGCGTCGGACAGTGCACGCGCCGCAGCGGTGCGCGATGCCGTCAGCGCGGCGGCGGCCTGGCGCCAGCGCGCGGCGGCGGCCTCGATCTCGTCGTCCAGCCGCGCCAGACGCTCGCCGGCGTTGCGCAGCGCATCGAGCTCGCCGGCCAGACGCGTCTTGACCTCGTGCAGCTGCTCCGGCGCGGTGCGGTGCTTGCGGCCGAGGTCGTGCAGGCGGGCCAGGCGGGCGTCGAGCGCCTGGAACTGCTCGGGGTCGAGGTCCAGGTCGTCGCGGATGCGCTGCAGCAGGCGGGTGGCCTCGTCGATCTGGATCGCCGCGGCGTCCAGCATCGCGTCCACCTCGCCCAGCCGCGGCTCGTCGCGCCGGCCCCGGGCCAGATCGCCGCGCAGGGTCTGCAGGGTGTCGAGCAGCGAGGGTGCGTCGTCGCCCTCCAGCCGCGCCAGCCCGTGCTCGCAGGCGCCGATCAGCTCGGCGGCGTTGGCGTGGCGGCGATGCGCGGCGAACAGGTCGGTGATGGAGACGGGGTCGAGCGTCTCGGCTTCCAGTTCATCGTGCTGATGGGTCAGCAGGGCGATACGGTCGGAGACATCGCCGGCCTGGAGCAGCACGTCGCGCTCGCGCAGCAGGCCGCTCCAGATCTCCGCCGCCTCGCGGACCGAGGCGAGCGCGGGCGCGTGACGGCCATGCGCATCGAGCAGCGCGAGCTGGCTGGGCCGGGCAAGCAGCGCCTGATGCTCGTGTTGACCGTGGATTTCGACCAGCAGCCCCGCCAGTTCGGCCAACTGTGCGGCGGTGGCCGGGCGGCCGTTGATCCACGCGCGCGAACCGCCGTCCGCGCGCAGGGTGCGGCGCAGCTGGCAGGTCTCGCCGTCACCCGACTCGCCCTCGTCCAGCTCGCGTTCGCGCAGCCAGTCGCGGGCCTCGGGGCGGTCGGAGAGGTCGAATTCGGCATGCAGCTCGGCGCGCTCGGCGCCGTGGCGCACCATCCCGCTGTCCGCGCGCAGCCCGGACAGGAAACCCAGCGCGTCAATCAGCAGGGACTTGCCGGCGCCGGTCTCGCCGGAAATCACGGTCATGCCGGGGCCGAACTCCAGCTCGGCAGCGGCGACCACGGCGAAATCGCGGATGGAAAGGTGGGTCAGCATGGTGCGGGATTGTGCCTTGGTCGGGCAGGGCGGGGGAATGGGGAGGCGGGGATCACGCAGGGCGGGACGGCCGGGCGGGCTGGATCCCGCCGCATCGCGGACCGCGCCACACGCGCTCCAGCGCGGGATTGCAGCCCGCGGGCGTCTCGCAGGCTGAGACGGGACATCGAGGGAAGCACGCCGCCGCGGAACGCCGCCGCGACCACGCCGGAGGGTCTGGCCGCTTGCGCGAGGCCGGGCGGCAGCCTATATACGAAAGCCATGTCCCGTCCCGTCGACCCCAGTCTGGACCCCCGCGCCCGCGTGCTGCTGCGCACGTTGATCGCGCGCTACATCCGCGAGGGCGAGCCGATCGGCTCGCAGACCCTGGCCAGGCATTCCGGGCTGGACGTGAGCGCGGCCACGATCCGCAACATCCTCTCCGAGCTGGAGGACCTCGGCTTCCTGGCCGCGCCGCACACCTCCGCCGGGCGGGTGCCCACGGCGCAGGGCTACCGGCTGTTCGTCGACAGCCTGCTGCAGATCGAACCGCTGGCCGAGACCGAAGTCGCCCGCCTGCGGGGCGAGCTGACCGCCGGCAGCGTCAGCCAGAGCCTGCTCGGCAGCGCTTCCGAGCTGGTGTCGGCGATGACCCACTTCGTCGGCGTGGTCAGCGTGCCCAAGCGCGAGACCTTCGCCTTCAAGCATGTCGATTTCGTGCCGCTGGACGGCCAGCGCGTCCTGGCGATCCTGGTGTTCGCCGACAACGCGGTGCAGAACCGCATCCTGCAGACCAGCCGCGGCTACGAGCCGGCCGAGTTGGAACGCATCGCCAACTATCTCAATACCCACTTCGCCGGCCGCCCCCTGGCCGAGGCGCGCAGCCTGCTCCTGAGCGAGCTGCGCCGGGCCCGGCAGGAGATGGAAGGGCTCATGCGCCATGCGCTGGAACTGGCCGACCAGGCCCTGGCCAGCGATGCCGAAGACATGCTGGTGGCCGGCCAGACGCGCCTGATCGGCGTGCACGACCTGTCGGACCTCGACCGGCTGCGCGAGCTGTTCGAGGCCTTCGCCAGCAAGCGCGAGATCCTGCGCCTGCTGGAAGGCACGCTCAAGGCGCAGGGCGTGCGCATCTTCATCGGCGAGGAGACCGGCATGGCGCCGCTGGACGGCGTCTCGCTGGTCACCGCGCCCTATGGCGCCGGCGGCCGCACCCTCGGCGTGCTCGGGGTGATCGGCCCCACCCGTATGGCCTACGACCGGGTGATCCCGGTGGTGCAGGCCGCGGCCTCGGCGCTCAGCGACGCCCTCGATCCCAGGCCGGGCGACGCCAGATAGGCTCCGCCGTACGGGCCCCGCCGTGTCTCCGGCACCGGCCGGTGCCCGTCACCCGCTCGAACTTCGGTTTCGCCCGCATGCCGTCCGGAACGGCGTGCATCGCCGCTGCGGGTGCCTGGGGATGGCGGGTTTGCTGGATTGTGCTCGGCTGCACTACATGGGCTTCACCCCGGTCGCCGGCTGCCAGGCCGGTGCCGGCGGCATGCACCCCGGGGCTTGATTCCGTCCATCGCGGCCCCCATCCCTGCGCCGTCGGCGGGGAAGCCCGTCCTTTTGTCTCCGGAACAGCTTATGAATCAAGAGCATACGCAGCAGGATGAGGGCATGGATCCCAACCGCGACCCGTCCGAGGGTGCATTGGACGCCGCGAACGGCGACCCCGAAGCGGTGATCCAGGCCCTGAAGGCCGAACTGGACCAGCTGCGCGGCGAAGTGCTGCGCGACCGGGCCGACCTGGAGAACCAGCGCCGCCGCCTGGCGCGCGACGTCGAAAGCGCGCGCCGCTTCGCCAACGAACGCCTGCTGGGCGAGCTGCTGCCACTGTTCGACAGCATGGAGGCCGGCCTCGCCGCGGCACCCGACGGCAACCCGCTGCGCGAAGGCCTGGAGCTCACCCTGCGCCAGCTGCACCGTATCGCCGAGAGCAACGGGTTGACCGAGGTCGCCCCGGCGGCCGGCGAGGCCTTCAATCCCGACCGGCATCAGGCGATGAGCATGGTCGATGCCCCGCACATCGCGCCCGGCAGCGTGTTCCAGGTGTTCCAGAAGGGCTATGTGCTCAACGACCGCCTCCTGCGCCCGGCGCTGGTGGTGGTCGCGAAGCAGGACTGACGCGCACAGCGCGGGCGGCGGCGTCACGCCGCCCGGGCCTGCAGGGCGGGCCTGTGCGTCGGGCCTGTCTGCCGGACATGCGGATCGCGGTCCGGGCACGCGGCGCACCCACACCGCGTCCGGCGCTCCGACGCGGCCCGTCCCTCCCGCTCTGCGCCGCCCGGAACCGGGCACCGGCATGAACTCGACCGCGTCCGGCGCTTGAAACCCCGTCCGGCGCACCCCACACAGCAGACATCGGCGGCACGACCGCTTTCCACATCAATACAAGACTCCAGAGGACACCATCATGGGCAAGATCATCGGTATCGATCTCGGCACG
>ERZ1066122.730-NODE-730-length-32471-cov-32.111704_pt1 | contig 32471 bp, 29 predicted proteins | sample MGYA00382769_ERZ1066122 | MGnify/ENA primary metagenome ERZ1066122 (study PRJEB33369, sample SAMEA5778352) | biofilm metagenome | biome: Industrial cooling water; feature: Water cooling tower basin; material: Biofilm | place: United Arab Emirates | collected... | reverse complement strand
TCGATGCCGAGGTCGACGTGATCGTGATCGACACCGCGCATGGCCACAACATCGAAGTCGCCCGCGCGGTCGAACGGGTGAAGAAGCTTTCGAACGCGGTGCAGGTCGTCGCGGGCAATGTCGCCACCGCCGAGGCGACCCGCGCGCTGGTCGACGCCGGGGCCGATGCGGTCAAGGTCGGGATCGGGCCGGGCTCGATCTGCACCACCCGCGTCGTCGCCGGCGTGGGCGTGCCGCAGCTGACCGCGATCATGGAAAGCGCCGCCGAGGCCGCCAAGTCGGGCGTGCCGGTGATCGCTGACGGGGGCCTGCGCACCTCGGGCGATGCCGCCAAGGCGCTGGCGGCGGGTGCCTCGAGCGTGATGATCGGATCGATGCTCGCGGGCACTGCCGAGAGCCCGGGCGAGGTGTTCCTCTATCAGGGCCGCTCCTACAAGGCCTACCGCGGCATGGGCAGCGTCGGCGCGATGGCGCGCGGCTCGGCCGACCGCTACTTCCAGCAGGACGTTTCCGCCATGAAGCTCGTCCCCGAGGGAATCGAGGGGCAGGTGCCGTTCAAGGGCCCTGCGGCGGACGTGGTTCACCAGCTCGTTGGCGGGATCAAGGCGGCGATGGGCTACACCGGCTCGGCCACGATCGGCGACCTCCAGGCCCGCGCCCAGTTTGTGCGGATCACCAACGCCGGACTTTCCGAAAGCCACGTCCACGATGTCGCGATCACCCGCGAGGCTCCCAATTACCCGACGCGCTGAGGTGGGGGCGTGACCCCCGCCGCCCGCGTGCAGGCGGCGATCGAGCTGCTCGATGCGATCATTGCTGCCGCGCGCAGCAAGGGTGCGCCTGCCGACCGGCTGATCGCCGACTATTTCCGCGCGCGCCGTTATGCCGGGTCGAAGGACCGGCGCGCGGTGCGCGATCTGGTCTACCGCGCCATCCGGCTGTGCGGGCCGGTGCCTGCCAGTGGCCGGGCGGCGATGCTGGCGGTGGCGGGGCAGGACGCCGCGGTGGCCGCGCTGTTCGACGGTTCCCCCCACGGCCCCGCACCGCGCGGGGAGGGCGAGGAAGCGGCCAATACGGGCCTCGCCCCCAAGTGGCTCGCCGCCGCCTTGCGGGCCTCGGGGTTGGGTGGGCGGGAGATTGCCGCGCTGCTCGACCGCGCGCCGCTCGATCTGCGGGTCAATGCGCTTAAGGCCGACCGCGATGGATTGTCGCTCCCCGAACCGGGTGAACCCCTCGCCAGTGCACAAGGCCTGCGCTTCGCCTCGGGCACGCCGGTCGAACAATGGGAGGCCTATGATCAGGGCCTTGTCGAGATCCAGGACCTCGGCAGCCAGCTGATCGTCGAGGCGCTTCCGATCAGCCCGGGCGACACGATCATCGACCTGTGCGCAGGCGGCGGGGGCAAGACCCTCGCGCTCGCCGCACGCCTGAACAATGCCGCCAGCCTCGTTGCCGCCGATACCGACAAGCGCCGCCTCGGCAATCTCGCCCCCCGCGCGGCGCGGGCCGGTGCGGCGGTTGACCACACCGTGCTGCTCGATCCGGGCCGCGAAATGCGCGCACTCCAGCCCTTCGCGCGCAAGGCCGACCACGTGCTGGTCGATGCGCCCTGTTCGGGCAGCGGGACATGGCGCCGCAGCCCGGAAGGGCGCTGGCGGCTCGACCCGCCGGAACTCGCCCGGCTCAATGCCTTGCAGGATCACGTGCTGGACGTGGCGGCGCAGCTCGTTCGGCCCGGCGGGGGCATTTCCTTCGTCACCTGCTCGGTGCTCGATGCGGAAGGGCCCGACCGCGTCGCCGCCTTCCTCGCCCGGCATCCCGGCTGGACCGCCGAGCCCCTCGCGCTTCCGCTCGGCGCGCCGCGGGGGGCAGGGATCCGGCTCGAACCGCTCCGCGACGGCACGGATGGTTTTTTCGTCGCGTGCTTGCGTTCACCATGATAGCTTCGCATGATATGCAAGAGCCTGCCGGTTCCCGGACTCACGCCCTGAAGGAGCTCCTGATGCGTTTCGCAGCCCCTGCCGCCGCTCTCTCGCTGTGTCTTGCGATTACCGCGAGCATCACCAGCGCAGGCGCTGTCGGAAAGCCCGATCCGCGCGCGGCGGCGCTGATCGCGCAGGGGCAGGCGGCACTGACCGCGGGCGAGACCCAGGCTGCGGTCGACGCCTTCGAGGCCGCGCTGGCAGTCGATCCGGGCTACACGCCGATCTTCATCGACCTTGCCGAAGCCGCGCGCCAGAGCGGGCTGCAGGGCAAGGCGATCCGCTATTACCGCGAGGCGCTGGAGCGCGACCCGGGCAATTTCGCCGCGATCTCGGGCGAGGGCGCGGCGCTGGTCGAGAAGGGCGCGGTCGAGAAGGCCAAGCGCAACCTTGCCAAGCTGCAGTCGCTGTGCGGCGACCAGTGCCCCGAGACGGTGGCGCTGCAGAGCACCATCGCACGCGGCGTTCCGGCGCGTCTGGCGGTCGAGAGCAAGGCCGACGGCGGGCCGACCTCGAACTGACCGCTCAGATCAGGTCCCTGAACTCCGCCAGCACCGCCTCGTAGACCGCCCGCTTGAAGGGCACGATCACCTCGGGCAGCAGGCCCGGATCGATCCAGCGCCATGCATTGAATTCGGGCGGATCGTGCGCCTCGAGGTTCACGTCGGCGTCCTCACCGATGAAGCGCCCGAGGAACCAGTGCTGCGCCTGCCCGCGGTATTTCCCCTTCCACACCTTGCCCAGCAGCTCGGGCGGAAGGTCGTAGGCGATCGGGCGCGAGGCGGGGGCGATGACTTCGACCAGATGCGCGCCGATCCCGGTCTCCTCCTCGAGCTCGCGCAGCGCGGCAGCGCGGATGTCCTCGCCCTTGTCGATCCCACCCTGCGGCATCTGCCAATAGCCGTGCGCGGTGGGGTCGATGCGCTGACCGACGAAGACGAGGCCCTCGGCATTCACCAGCATGAAGCCCGCGCAGGGGCGGTAGGGGAGAGTTTCGGGATCGATCATGCGGGGTTCTCCAGCATGAAGCGCATCGCGGCGATCACGCGTTCGAGGTCCTTCTGGGTGCTCGGCACCATCTGCCTGAGGTTGGTGAAGGAGTGGGTGACCCCGCGCATCTCGATGAACACGCAGTCGCGCCCGGCATCGACCAGCGCCTTGGCATAGGCGCGGCCCGAATCGCGGATCGGATCGAGGCTGGCGGTGACGACGATGGTGGGCGGGGCGTTGCTGTGATCGGCAAGGATCGGGAACCCGCGCGGGTCGGCGCGGTCGGCGCCATAGGCCGCATCGAAGAAGCCCATCGTGTCGGCGGTAAGCAGGAAGCCTTCCGAGAAAGCCGCCATGCTCGCCGAGCCGATGGCGTCCTCGACCAGCGGGAAGATCGGGACTTGCAGGATCACCGGCACGGCGGCGGGTTCGGCACCCAGCATCTGGCTGACGACCACCGTGGCATTGCCCCCGGCACTGTCGCCGATGGTGACGATACCGCTTGCGGCGAGGCCGAGTTCGGCAGGGCTGCCCGCGACCCAGCGCGTCGCCGCCTCGCAATCGAGGATCGCGGCGGGGAAGGGCGCCTCGGGCGCGCGGGCATAGTGCACCGCGACCAGCGGCAGATCCATCAGCGCGGCGATCTCGGTGCACAGCGCATGGTGCGTGTCGAGATCGCCGATCACGAAACCGCCACCGTGGTAGAAGACGATCACCGGCGTCGGCCCTTCGCGGGTCTCGCGCGCGTCGTAGAGCCTCAGCGGAATGTCTCCCGCCGGGCCGGGGCAGGCGAGGTCGCGGATCACGGCGAGGTCGCGCGCCGGGCGGTCGGCGAGGTTATGCATCGCCACGTATGACGCGCGCGCCTCCTCGAGGGTCATGTCGGCGAGCTTGGGCCCGTTCACCTGCGCCATCATGTCGAGGAAGGCCTTCATGTCGGGGCGGATGTAGGGCGCGTCGGTCATCGTGGTTTTCTCCCGTGTGATCGGGCGATGCGATAGGCGAGGGCGCCCCCAACTTCCAAGCGCGATTTCCAGGCGCATTTGCGGTTCCCTTGGGCAAAGCGGCGCGCTAGCCTCGAAACATATGGACAATCTGACACATAGCCTTGTCGGCGCGGTGCTGGGGCAGGCGGGGCTGAAGCGCACCACCGGGCTTGCGATGCCCGCGCTGATCATCGGCGCGAACCTGCCCGATGTGGACGCGGCGTGCTTCTTCTGGCTGGAGGGCACCGAGCATCTCGCCTTCCGCCGCGGGATCACCCACGGTCCGCCCGCTCTGGTGCTGCTGCCCCTGGTGCTGGCGGGGCTGCTGTGGGGCTGGGACCGCTGGCAGACCAAGCGCGGCACCCGGCCCGAGACGCGGCTGCCGGTGCGCTTCGGCTGGCTCTATGCGATGGCGTTTATCGGCTGCCTCAGCCACCCCTTCTTCGACTGGCTCAACGTCTACGGCATCCGGCTGCTGGAGCCCTTCTCCTCGCAGTGGTTCTACGGCGACACGCTGTTCATCATCGATGTGTGGCTGTGGGCGCTGCTGATTGCGAGCGTGTGGTGGTCGCGGCGGCGGGAGAGGCTAGGAGTGGCCTATCGCTGGCCGGCCATCCTCGGGATCGTCGCGACGCTCGGCTATATCGGCGCAAATGCGCTGCTCTCGTGGAGTGTCCAACGGGTCGGCGGCGAAATGCAGGAACCCTATCCGATTAAGGTAATTGCGGCGCCGGTGCCGTTCGCCTTCTGGGATCGGGAGCGCATCGCTCTGGTCGAGGATGGTCGCTGGATTTCAAGCCACTGGGATGGGGCGGACTTCGGACATCGCTATGCCAATTCTAAAAACGCACAATGCAAGCTGCCCGACCTCACCGCCGCCCGCCGCACCAACTCCCAGGTCGACGCTTTCCTGTTCTGGTCGCGTGCGCCCTTTGCCACGCGGGCGGCGGATGGCTCGGTGATCCTCTACGACGCACGCTTCTATGATCCGCGCGCGCGGGACCGGTTCTCGGTCGCGCTGCCCGATGTGAAATGCGAGGAACTTCCCAGCCCCTAATTCGTCATTGCGAGGCGACAAAGTCGCCGCGGCAATCCAAGGCGGAACCGTGAGGTCATGGATTGCTTCGTCGCCTCCGGCTCCTCGCAATGACGAGAGTAATTCAGCTTCTTATGCTCCAAACCCAAATCATCTGGCTGCGGCGCGATCTGCGCCTGGCCGACAATCCCGCGCTCTACCACGCCGCCAAGGTTGGCCCCGTTATCGCTGTCTATGTCCTCGACGACGAAAGCCCGAAGCATCACGCCTATGGCGGCGCCTCGCGCTGGTGGCTCCATCATTCGCTTGCGAGCCTCGCCAAGAGCCTTGAGGCCAACGGCAGCCGCCTGATCCTGCGGCGCGGGGAAGCCGTGGAGGTGCTCACCAAGCTGGCGGCTGAGGTCGGCGCGACCACCATCCACGCCAATTGCCACTACGAACCGTGGTGGCTCAATGCCGAGCGCAAGCTTGCCAAGAGCCTCGACCTGCAACTCCACCACGGCAATTACCTCATGCCCCCCGGCTCCATCAGAACCGGCACCGGCGGGCAGTACAAGATCTACACCCCCTTCAGCCGCGCCGTGCGGGCCGAATTCCCTCCGCGCCCCGAACTTCCTGTGCCCGAGAAGCTGGAAGCCCCCGCAAGCTGGCCCGCCTCGGACGATCTCGCCGCATGGAACCTGCTCCCGACGAAACCCGACTGGGCAGGCGGCATGCGCGACTTCTGGCAGGTGGGCGAGGAGGCGGCCCACAAGCGCCTCGCCGCCTGGGAAGCCGATGTCGACGACTACGACGACAAGCGGAACCTGCCGAGCCTCGACAAGGTCTCGCGCCTCTCGCCGCATCTGCATTTCGGCGAGATCTCGCCGATCCAGATCTGGCACCGCTTCAAGGACCGCTCATCTGTCGGCTGGCGCACCTTCGAGGGCGAGCTGATCTGGCGCGACTATTCCGCCAATGCGGTGCTGCAATTCCCCGCCTATGCCACGAAGAACTACCGCGAGGATTTCGACCGCTTCCCGTGGCGCGATCCGGCCACCGACGAAGCCGCTGCGCGCGATCTCAAGGCATGGCAGCAGGGCCGCACCGGCTACCCGATCGTCGATGCCGGGATGCGCCAGCTGTGGCAGACCGGGTGGATGCACAACCGCGTGCGGATGATCACCGCGAGCTTCCTCATCAAGCACCTGCTGATCGACTGGCGCGAAGGGGAAAAGTGGTTCTGGGACTGCCTTTGCGATGCCGACTACGCCTCCAACGCCACCAACTGGCAGTGGACGGCGGGGACGGGTGTGGACAGCAACATGTTCAGCCGGATCATGGCCCCGCTCAGCCAGTCGGAGAAGTTCGACGGGGCGCGCTACATCCGCACCTGGGTGCCCGAACTGAAGGGGCTGGAGGAGCCCTACGTCCACGATCCCGAGGAATTCGGCCGGAGGCCCGCAGGCTATCCGCGCAAGATCGTCCCCCACAAGGCCGCGCGCGAGCGGGCGCTGGCGGCACTCAGGACGATCAAATCGGCATAGCCAAGGCTTGCTCCGGCGGTCTTCGCAGGCCTATGCACCCTCAACGACACAAGACGAGAGGGTGACATCATGGGGTTGAAACACGGCATCCTGGCGGGTGCGGCATGGGCGCTGGCGCTTGGGGGCACCATGCCGCTCCACGCGCAAGCGGAGCGGCAGGCGCCGGCGGTGGCAGTGCCGCCGCAATATCCCGAAAAGCCCGCCGCACGGCTGACCCAGCCTCCGGCGCGCGATCAGGCCGAACTCCAGGTGCTGTTCTGGACCGATGCCCAGCGGGCCGAACGGTTCCGGGCGATGGAGCAGTGGTTCGCCGGCCACGAGGTTCCCGCCGCCGCCACCCCGCGCGCGCTTCCCAAGGGCAAGGCGCTCTCGGCCGGATTGCAGGCCGAGATCGCCGCGCTGATGAAATCGACTGGCACCGCCGGGGTGATGGTGCTGGTCGATGGCAAGGTGGTGCACGAGGAATATGGTCTCGGGCTGGGACCGAAGGACCGCTGGACCAGCTTCTCGGTCGCCAAGAGCTTCACCTCGACCCTGCTCGGCGCGGCGGTGAAGGACGGGCACATCGCCAGCCTCGATGATCCGGTGACCAAGTACATCCCGGGCCTTGCCGGGTCGGCCTATGAAGGCGTGACGGTGAAGCAGCTCGCCACCATGACGAGCGGGGTGAAGTGGAACGAGGACTACACCGATCCCAAGTCCGACGTGGCCCAGATGAACCGCTTCGTGGTCGAGTATGGACCCGAGGCGATCGTCGCCCAGATGAAGGCTCTGCCGCGCGAGGCGGAGCCGGGGGCGAAGTGGGTCTACAAGACTGGCGAGACCAATCTCATTGGCCTGCTGGTAGAGAATGCGGTGGGCAAGCCGCTCGCCGAATATGCCAAGGCCAAGATCGTCGATCCGGCGGGCTTTGCCGGCGACCTGTTCTGGATGGTCGATCCGCGCGGCGGGAACATCGGCGGGTGCTGCCTGTCCATCACGCTGGCGGACTATGCCCGCATGGGTCAGTTCGCACTCGAAGGCGGCAGGGGCACGGTCCCCGAGGGCTGGTTCGCCGAGGCGACGGACAGCGCGGTCGATTTCGGCGACAGCGGCTTCGGCTATGGCTACCAGTGGTGGACCTACCCGCAGGGCACCTATGGTGCGCAGGGGATCTTCGGGCAGGGGATCACGATCTTCCCCGACAGGAAGGTGGTCTTCGCCTATGTCGGCAACTGGGCACAGGCGAGCGGCGGCCCGATGCGGGGCGAGTTCCTCGATCTCGCCCGCAAGGTCGCCGCCGAGGTCAAATAGACCTCGCGGCGCGCCTGCCTCGCCTCAGATCACCTGCCGGTACACCCCGACATTGCTGTAACGCTGCAGGATGTTGTCGTGCACGATCGGGCTCAGCAGCTCCGAGAAGGCGCAGCCGACGATACAGTTGTCCCACCACACCACCTCGGCCTGGAGCGATTCGAGGCCGGGCAGGGTCAGCCAGCACATCTGGCCTTCGTGCATGCGGTTGATCGAGGCGGCCGAGAAGCCCGAGATCGACAGGTCGTGGACCACGCTCTGGAAGGCGCGGCCCCCCGAGGCGCGCAGCGTCGCGGGAATCGTCAGCCGCGTGCGCGGGCTGCAACGGTCTTCCTGCGCGGCGGCGCGATAGGGATCAGAATTCAGCGGCATCGCTGTCTACCTTGAAATCGAAGCCTGCGGTCTCACGGGGGCGGATTGGTCCGCACGCAGGTTTGCGCCCGCGAGCCTTAAGGGCAGGTTTGCGAAGAAGGTAAACGGCCCGGCAACCTTGCCTTGCGCCGGTCAGCCGATGCGTTCGCGGTGCAGCCCGTCAAAGCCTTGCGCGAGCAGCGCCACGATCCGGTCGGCCACCACCTCAGGCGGCTTGACCGTCTCGGGATCCTCGCCCGGATAGGCACGCGCGCGCATCTCGGTGCGGGTCGCGCCGGGATCGATGATCGCGACGCGCAAGGGCGAGAGGCGCTCGACCTCGGCGGCGTAGGTCGCCAGCAGGTTCTCGAAGGCGGCCTTGGTCGCGCTGTAGGCACCCCAATAGGGCCGCGGGTTGGCGCCGACCGAGCTGGTGAGGCCGATGATCCGCCCCGCCGCCGCGCGGCGCAGCAGCGGGTCGAACCCGGCGATCAGTGCCTGGGTCGCCACGACATTCGTGAGCAGCGCCTGGTTGAACTGCTTGGGCTCCATCTGCGAGGCCGGGGTCAGTTCGGGCAGGTAGGCCGCGGCAAGCACCATGATGTCGAGCGTCTGCCAGCGCCCCGCGATCGCACCCGCGAGGCGGGTGACGGCGTCGGGCTCGGTCAGGTCGATCGGCGCGATGGTCGAGGTGCCGCCAAGTCCGTGGATCTCGTCCTCCACCGCCTCCAGCGCCTTGACCTTGCGCGCCACGAGAATGACGTGCGCGCCCGCCGCGGCGAGCGCCTTTGCGGTGGCGGCACCGATGCCGCGGCTGGCACCGGTGACGAGCGCGGTCTGGCCGGAAAGCGGCTTGGCGTTGGTTTCGGTCATGGCGGGTCAGGCAGCCTTGGGATCAGCGAAAGGAAGCTGGGCGCTCTTGGCCTCGGCAAGCGCGAGGTCGGTGAGCGAGGTCGGATATTCGCCCGTGAAGCAGGCGTCGCAGAACTGCGGGCAGGCCTTGTCGCGCTTCTCCTTGCCGACCGCACGGTAGAGCCCGTCGATCGAGATGAAGGCGAGGCTGTCGGCCTTGATGAACTCCCGCATCGGCTCGAGGTCCATGCGCGCGGCGAGGAGCTTGGAACGTTCGGGCGTGTCGACCCCGTAGAAGCAGGAATGGGCCGTCGGCGGGCTGGCGACGCGGAAGTGCACTTCCTTGGCGCCCGCCTCGCGCATCATTTCCACGATCTTGAGGCTGGTGGTGCCGCGCACGATCGAATCGTCGATCAGCACGATCCGCTTGCCCTCGACGAGCGCGCGGTTGGCGTTGTGCTTGCGCTTGACGCTGGAATGGCGCGCGCCGTCGCCCGGCTGGATGAAGGTGCGCCCGACATAGTGCGAACGGATGATGCCGAGCTCGAACGGCAGGCCCGATTGCTGGGCAAAGCCGATCGCCGCGGGCACGCCGCTGTCGGGCACGGGCACAACGAGATCGGCCTCGCACGGCGCCTCGATGGCGAGCTGTGTGCCGATGGCCTTGCGCGCCTCGTAGACCGAGCGGCCGGCGAAGACGCTATCGGGGCGGCTGAAATAGACGTGTTCGAAGATGCAGGGCCGCGGGGCCGGACTGCCGAAGGGGCGCACCGAGCGGATCTCGCCGGCAAAGTCGACCAGCACCAGCTCGCCCGGCTCGACTTCGCGGATCAGCTCGGCGCCGACCACGTCGAAGGCGACGGTTTCCGAGGCGAACAGAATCGCGCCGCCGTTTTCCGGGCCCATCCGGCCCATCACCAGCGGGCGGATGCCGAGCGGGTCGCGGCAGGCGATCATGCCTTCGGGCGTCATCACGATGAGGGCATAGGCGCCCTCGACCAGCCGCAGTGCGTCCACCAGCCGGTCGGCGATGGTGGGGTAGCGCGAGGTGGCGACGAGGTGGATGATCACCTCGGTGTCGGAGGTCGACTGGAAGATCGAGCCCTTGCTGACGAGGTCCGCCCGCAGCGCCATCGCGTTCGAGATGTTGCCGTTGTGCGCCACGGCGAAGCCGCCGCTGGCGAGATCGGCATAGAGCGGCTGGACGTTCCTGAGGCCCGAGCCACCGGTGGTCGAATAGCGCACGTGGCCGGCCGCCATGTGGCCGGGCAGGGCGGCGATCGCCTCGGAGGAGGAGAAGTTCTCGGCGACATGGCCGAGGCCGCGGCTGGCGTAGAATTCCTGCCCGTCGAAGCTGACGATTCCTGCCGCTTCCTGCCCGCGGTGCTGGAGCGCGTGGAGCCCGAGCGCAGTGGTGGCGGCGGCGTCGTTGGCGCGGATCGCGCCGAAGATTCCGCATTCCTCCCGCAGCTTGTCGCCATCGGCATCGAGGAAGGGGTGGGTCACATTGAGCGGTGTCGTCGGCATCACCAGACTAGTCCCGGAAAGTTGGCCCCTGCGGTGCACCGCCCCAATGGCGATGTGACGGATCAATTACAAGGGCAAGCAGGTCTCGCGTGCCCGCCTTTTTGCCGACCGGAGTATGACAGGCGGTCGCGGGCGGCACTATTGCGGGGGCGGCATTGCCGCACTACAGGCGGCATTCAGCCAACAACGGGCACCTCCTCGCACCCATGCTCTCCCCCTTCGAATGGATGATCGCCAAGCGTTACCTCTGGCCCGGCAAGGGGGAGGCCTTCATCGCGCTTGTCGCCGGCATTTCGGTGGGCGTGGTGGCGCTCTCCGTCGCATTGCTGGTGGTGGTGATGAGCGTGATGAACGGCTTTCGCGGGGAACTGCTCGACAAGATCACGGGCCTCAACGGCCATGCCGTGGTGCAGGCCTATGGCGGCCGGCTGGAGAACTGGCAGAGCGTGCTCGCCAATCTCGAGAAGACCGAAGGCGTCGTCGAAGCCTCGCCGATGATCGAAAAGCCGCTGCTGGTGAGCTTCAACGGCAATGTCGAGGCGATCTTCCTGCGCGGCCAGTCCGACAAGGACATCGCCGGGCTGGGCGAGAAGGTGCTGCTCGGCGACATCCGCACGCTCGGCAGGGGATCGGGCAAGGTCGCGATCGGCAGCCGCCTGGCGCAGAACCTCGGCATCCGCGTCGGCGACACGATCACGATCATCAATCCTGCGGGCCGTTCCACCCCCTTCGGCACCACCATCCGCCAGGTGCCCTACGAAGTCGGGGCGATCTTCGAGGTCGGCATCTTCACCTTCGACGAGAAATTCGTGATGCTCCCGCTCGCCGATGCGCAGCAGCTTCTGCTGATGGGAGATTCGGTGGCGCAGATTGAGGTCACCGTGACCGATCCCGACCGCGTCGGCGAGATCCTCGCCCCCGTCGCCGAGCGGCTGACGGGCCGCGCGGTGATCGCCGACTGGAAGACGATGAACTCGGCGCTGTTCGAGGCCTTGCAGGTCGAGCGCGTGGCGATGTTCTTCGCGCTCAGCTTCATGGTGCTGGTCGCCGCCTTCAACATCCTCTCGAGCCTCGTCATGCTGGTGCGCGCCAAGACCCGCGACATCGCGATCATGCGCACGATGGGCGCAACGCGGCGGTCCTTGCTCAAGATCTTCGTCACCACCGGCACCACTGTGGGCGCGATCGGGACGATGGCGGGCCTTCTGCTCGGCGCGGTGGTGCTGTTCTTCCGCGAACCGATTGTCGATTTCATCGCCTTCGCCACCGGACAGGAGATCTGGGATCCCCAGGTGCGCTTCCTCTCCACACTGCCCTCGCGCACCGATCCGTGGGAGGTGTTCGGGATCGTGATGCTGGCACTGACGATGAGCTTCCTCGCCACGCTCTACCCGGCCTTCAAGGCGGCCAATACCGATCCCGTGCAGGTGCTGCGTTATGAATAGCGGGCCGATCGTCAGCCTTCAGGGCCTGAGGCGTTCCTTCGAACAGGGCGGACAGCGCATCGACGTGCTGCGCGGGGTCGATCTGGCGATCATGCCGGGCGAGATCGTCGCGTTGCTCGGCCCTTCCGGTTCGGGCAAGTCGACCATGCTCCAGGCGATCGGGCTGCTCGAGGGCGGGTTCGAGGGTTCGATCACCATTGCCGGCCAGCAGGCCGAGCACCTCGCCGGGGACGCGCGCACGCAGCTTCGGCGCGAGCATCTCGGCTTCGTCTACCAGTTCCACCATCTCCTGCCCGATTTCGACGCGCGGGAGAACGTGGTGATGCCGCAGATGATCCTCGGCACGCCTCGCGCCGAGGCGGAGGCGCGGGCGGACAGCCTGCTGTCGAGCCTCGGCCTTGGCGCCCGTCTGACCCACCGTCCGAGCCAGCTCTCGGGCGGGGAGCAGCAGCGCGTCGCGGTCGCCCGCGCGCTCGCCAACCGGCCGACCCTGGTGCTGGCCGACGAGCCGACCGGCAATCTCGACGAGCATACCTCGGATGCGGTGCTCGCCCAGTTCCTCGAGCTTGTGCGGGGCGAGGGCAGCGCCGCGCTGGTCGCCACGCACAACGAACGCCTCGCGGCGCGGATGGACCGCGTGGTGCGGCTGAAGGACGGCGTGCTGATCTAGGATAGGTCGCCGAGGTCCCTCACAACGCAGGATGGCGCGAGAGGAGACCACAGGAATGTCAGACCACCCCAGCACTTTCGGCAGCGAAACCAATCCTTCGGGCGAACACGCCTGGGACGACCGCGCGCGGATCGTGTCCGCCGACCAGAGCGACAGGCTCGACGGCGGAGGCGTACCGCTGCTGCGCGGGACCTTCGCCGAGATGATCCGCCGCATCTCCCTGCTCGCCGAGGAGGACCGTGCCGGATACGTCATCGAGAAGGCCGGCGACCGCACCTACAGCGCCGAGGAAGCGATGGCGCTTGCCAGCCGCCCCGATTTTCCCGCACAAGACCCCGGTTGATCCAACCAGCGGGGGCTGCATGACCACGATTGCCGATTTCACCGTCACCACCAACCGGGGCGAGACGCTCGATCTCGCGGACAAGCTCGGCACAGTGCTGCTGGTGGTCAACACCGCCAGCAAGTGCGGCTTCACCCCGCAGTATGACGGGCTGGAGAAGCTCTACCAGACCTACAAGGACCGCGGTTTCGAGGTGCTGGGCTTCCCCTGCAACCAGTTCGGCGCGCAGGAGCCGGGCAATGCCGACGAGATCGCCGAGTTCTGCAAGGTCAATTTCGGCGTCACCTTCCCGCTGATGGCCAAGATCGACGTCAACGGCGCCAATGCCTCGCCGCTCTACGACTGGATGAAGTCGGAGAAGAAGGGGCTGATGGGTTCGACCTCGATCAAGTGGAACTTCACCAAGTTCCTGATCGGCCGCGACGGCAAGGTGGTGAAGCGTTACGGCCCGACCGACACGCCCGCGGCGATCGCCAGGGACATCGAGGCGCTGCTCTAGCCGACTTTCCTGTGGAAGCGCCTCTTGGCGCTGACGGGGCATGTGCGCATATTCGCGCTCATGCCCTTTGCCCCCTTCGTTCCCCTGCGCGTGATGTCGTCCTATTCGATGCTCGAAGGGGCGATCGACCCGAAGGAAATCGCCAAGCTGGCCAAGGAGCGCGGCTTTCCGGCGATCGCGATCTGCGACCGCAACGGGCTCTACGGCATCATGGCCTTCGCTGCGGCATGCAAGGGTGAGGGCGTGCAGCCGATCATCGGCGCCTTGCTGGGCGTCGCGCGGGACGAGACCCGCGGGGTGGTCGACTACCTGCCGCTCTTCGCACAGGACGATGCGGGCTACGACAACCTGTGCCATCTCGTCTCGGCAGCGCATCTCGATCGTCCGCTGGAGCGCGATCCGCACGTTACCCTCGCCGATCTGGAGGGCCGCACCGATGGCTTGATCGCGCTCACCGGCGCGGGCGAGGGGGGACTGACGCGGCTACTCGCCGAGGGGCAGCAGGAGGCCGCCGAGCGTCTGGCCGAGCGGCTGGAGGTGCTGTTCCCCGGGCGCCTCTACATCGAACTGGCGCGCGCGGGCGATCCGGTCTGCGACCGGGCCGAGGATGCGCTGGTCGATCTCGCCTATGCCCGCGATCTGCCGCTGGTCGCCACCAACCCCGCGAACTTCGCCGAACCGCACATGCACAAGGCGCATGACGCCATGCTGTGCATCGCCCATTCGACCCAGATCGAGGCGGAGGACCGTCCGCGCTCCAACCCTCAGGCTTTCGTCAAATCCGCGAGCATGATGGAGGAGGCATTCGCGGATCTCACCGAGGCGACCGCCAACACCCTCGTCATCGCCCAGCGCTGCGCCTTCGCGCCGCCCTATCGCAAGCCGATCCTGCCGAGCCTCGCGGGCGACCTTGCCGGCGAGGCGCGGATGCTGGCGGAGGATTCGCGCAAGGGTCTCGTCGAACGGCTGGCCGCTTACTACCCTGACACCGTTCGGGCTGAGCTTGTCGAAGCCCTGCTCTTGCCTTCGGCCGAAGCGATGGAAGAGCAGGAACAGTCTTTCGACGCGCTCAGGATGAACGGGGTGTGGGACGAGGTTCTCACCTACAAGCGTCGCCTCGAATTTGAGATCGACGTGATCGTGAAGATGGGTTTTCCCGGCTACTTCCTGATCGTTGCCGACTTCATCAAGTGGGCCAAGGAACAGGGCATTCCGGTGGGGCCCGGGCGCGGGTCCGGCGCGGGCTCGGCGGTCGCCTGGGCGCTGACCATCACCGATCTCGATCCGATCAAACTGGGCCTGCTGTTCGAGCGCTTCCTCAACCCGGAACGCGTCTCGATGCCCGACTTCGACATCGATTTCTGCGAAACCCGCCGCGGCGAGGTGATCCGCTACGTCCAGCGCAAGTATGGCGGCGATCACGTCGCGCAGATCATCACCTTCGGAAAGCTGAAGGCCCGCGCCGTGCTGCGCGACTGCGGGCGTATCCTGCAGATGAGCTACGGGCAGGTCGACCGGCTGTGCAAGATGGTGCCCAACCATCCGACCGACCCCTGGACCCTGCCGCGCTCATTGAACGGCGCGGCGGATTTCAAGCGCGAATACGACAACGACAAGGAAGTGAAGCGCCTTGTCGACCTCGCAATGCAATTGGAGGGCCTGCCTCGCAATTCCTCCACCCATGCCGCGGGCGTGGTGATCGGCGACCGGCCGCTCGCGAAGCTCGTGCCGCTCTACCGCGACCCGCGCTCGGACATGCCGGTGACGCAGTTCGACATGAAATATGTCGAAAGCTCTGGCCTCGTGAAATTCGACTTCCTCGGCCTCAAGACCCTGTCGGTGCTGAGGAAGGCCGTCGATCTGCTGGAGAAGCGCGGGATCGCCATCGACCTCGGCGCGCTGCCGCTCGATGATGCGCAGGTCTATCACCTCATGCAGGCGGGCAACACCGTGGGGGTGTTCCAGCTGGAATCGGAAGGCATGCGCCGGACGCTCAAGGCGGTGAAGCCGACCAATTTCGGGGACATCATCGCGCTCGTCTCGCTCTACCGCCCCGGCCCGATGGACAACATCCCGTTGTTCGGCCAGCGCAAGGCGGGGCAGGTGCCGATCGAATATCCGCACCCCAAGCTGGAAGGCATCCTTGCCGAGACCTACGGGATCTTCGTCTACCAGGAACAGGTGATGCAGGCCGCGCAGGTGCTCGCCGGTTACTCGCTCGGGGACGCAGACCTGCTGCGCCGCGCGATGGGCAAGAAGGTGCAGGCCGAGATGGACGCCCAGCGCGGGCGTTTCGTCGAAGGCTGCAAGGCGGTCTCGGACATCGAAGCCAAGCGCGCCAACGAGCTGTTCGACTTGATCGACAAGTTCGCAGGCTACGGCTTCAACAAGTCGCACGCCGCGGCCTATGCGCTGCTCGCCTACCAGACCGCATGGATGAAGGCGCATTATCCGGAAGAGTTCTACGCTGCGTCGATGTGCTTCGACATGCACCAGTCGGAGAAGCTCAACGTCTTCGTCGACGATGCGCGCCGCTATCCGAACGGGCACGGCGGGGTCGAGGTGCTGGCACCCTGCATCAACGCCTCCGAGGCCGAGTTCACCGTCGAGCAGACCGATACCGGCTATGCCGTGCGCTATGCGCTCGCCGGCATCCGCAATGTCGGCGAGAAGGCGATGGAGGCGATCGTCGCCGAGCGTGAGGCGAACGGGCCCTTCGCCAGCCTCAAGGACCTGTTCGAGCGGCTGCCGCAGGGCACCATGAACCGCCGCCAGCTCGAAGGCCTGATCTGCGCCGGCGCCCTCGATGCGCTCGAGCCCGACCGCGCGCTGCTGTTTGCCAATGCCGAGCACCTGATGGCGGTGGCGGATGCCGCGATCCGCGAACGCAGCAGCGGGCAGGCGGGCCTGTTCGGCGGGGATGCCGGACCTGCCGAGGACCTGCGCCTCCAGCCCTGCGAACCGTGGTCGCGCACCGACCGCATGGCCAGGGAGCGCGAGAATTTCGGCTTCTACTTCTCCGCCCATCCGGTGGCGCAATACCGCGATGTCGCCTCGGCCAACGGTGCGCGCACCTATCAGAGCCTGATGGAAGCCGGCGCGCCGGTCGGCGGGCGCGGCTCGGCGGTGATGGCGGTGCTGGTCGAAGGCATCACCAAGGCGCGCACCCGCAAGGGCGGCACCTTCGTGCGGGCGGATTTCTCGGACGCATCGGGGCAGTTCTCCGCCGCCTGCTTCGAGGAGGCACTGGTGCCCGATTTCGAGCGCTGGGCCCAGGCGGGCGAGTGCCTGCTGCTGACGGTCGAGCTGGATTCGCCCAATCCCGACGAACCGCCGCGCCTCACCGTGCGCGGCGCGCGGCCGCTGGCGGCGGTCAGCGGGTCGACGGCAATGGAACTGACCGCCGACATCGCCCATGCAGAGGCCCTGCGTGAACTCGAGATCGAGCTTTCGGCGGCGCGCGGCGAGCGGCCCACCGGAGCGGGCGAGGTGGTGGTGCGGCTGGCGCTGGCCGATGGCGGGCAGGCCGAGATGCGGCTGGGCCGCAGCTTCGTGCTGACCGGCGAACTCGCCGAGCGGCTCGCGGCGGTCGAGGGCATCTCGCGGGTCGCGCTGGTGCCCCTCAAGAAGCGCGGCAATCTCAGGCTGGTTGCCTGAGGCCCACGGAAAAAGGGGCCGGATTGCTCCGGCCCCTCCTTTTCATTGCGTCGGGCGGTGAGCCTTACATCCCCGAACCCGGGCCGTAGGTCACTTCGACGCGGCGGTTCTGCGCCTCGCGCACGCCATCGGCGGTCGGCACGCGCGGCTGGCTTTCGCCGAAGGCTTCGCCGCTGATCTGGCCCGCCGGAACCCCGCGCGAGACCATGTAGCCGCGCACTGCTTCATTGCGGCGACCGGCCAGCGCCATGTTGTACTGGGCGCTGCCCGCCTTGTCGGTGTGGCCCGCCAGCATCACCCGCGCCGTGCCGCAATTGGCATAGGCGGTGACGGCATTGTTGAGGATGCTCGCCGCTTCGGGGCTGATGTCCGAACGATCGAAGTCGAAGAACACGATATAGGGCCCGGTGTTGCACTGCGCCTGCGGCGGCGGAGGCGGGGGCGGCGGCGGGGGAGGCGGCGGCGGGGGCGGCGGGGGCGGCGGCGGGGGTGCCGCGACCGGCGCGGGCTCCGCCTGTCCGCCGAAGTTGTAGGTCAGGCTCGCGAGGATCGAGTGGGACGAATAGTCCGCACGCAGATCACGGCCGTTGGCGGCCTCGATCTCGAAGTTGTCGATCACGAAATAGCGGTACTTCACCCCGAGATCGACGCTGCGCGACAGCGCGACCCGCGCGCCGGCGAGCAACTGCCACGCGAAATCGGTGGTGCCATCGTCGATCACGGTCCCCACACCCGCGACCTCGACGGGGAGATTGAGCCGGGCGATGCCGACCCCGCCGCCGCCGAAGACCTGGAAGCCGTCATCGCTGCCGAACTCAACGAGGCCGTTGATCATGCCGCTCCAGATCTCGAGGTCTTCCTCGTTCTGGACGACGGTGCCCGGCGCAACCGTGAGGCCGCCGGGGAGGATGGCGGAATTCACCACGGTCAGGCGGTCATAGCCGTTGCGCTTGTAGCCACCCTCGGCTTCGAGCCGGAAGGCGCCGAAATCGTAGCCGACCACGATATCGGCATCGATCCCGAGCTTGGTGTCGGCAATGGCGGCATTTTCCAGGCGGCCGTCGGCGCGGTCGTTGTCGATGTCGAGCGTCACCTGATCCTCGAGGCTGACGCCGCCGTTGATGCCGATATAGGGCTGGCCTTCGCGTGCCTGTGCTGGCACGGCAACGACTGCGGCAGCGCCGCAGAGCAAAATTGCTGTTCTTTTCATGGGTCTTGTCCCTCTTTTCTGGGTACGGGATGCAGCTAGCCACATCCTGTTTCGCGCGTGTGACAGGCCCGGCCCGCGCCGACCCCAACCTAGGTGGGGATCGGCGGCGGATGGTGCCGGAGCCTGTCCGGGAAGGCGGGGCTCGCGGCCCCCTCTTACATCCCCGCGCCGGGACCGTAGGTCACTTCGACCCGGCGGTTCTGCGCCTCGCGCACGCCATCGGCGGTCGGCACACGCGGCTGGCTCTCGCCGAAGGCCTCGCCGCTGATCTGCCCTGCCGGAACGCCGCGCCCAGTCAGGTAGTTGCGCACCGCCTCGTTGCGGCGCCCGGCGAGCGCCATGTTGTACTGCGCGCTGCCCGCCTTGTCGGTGTGCCCGGCGAGCATCACCCGTGCATTGCCGCAATTGGCATAGGCGGTGACGGCACTGTTGAGGACGCTGGCGGCCTCGGCGCCGATGTCCGACCGGTCGAAGTCGAAGAAGATGATGTAGGGGCCGGTGTTGCACTGCGCCTGCGGCGGCGGAGGCGGCGGAGGAGGCGGTGGCGGCGGAGGGGGCGGGGGAGGCGGCGGCGGGGGCGGCGCCGCGGCGGGCTCCGGCTCGGTCCGCCCGCCGAAATTGAAGATCAGGCTGCCGAGCACCGAATGCGATTCCAGCGCGATCTCGAGCGGATTGCCGCCGAACCCGTCGACATTGACGTTGTCGGCCCTGAAATAACGGTACTTCACGCCCAGATCGACAGTGTCGCTGAGCGCGTAGCGCACCCCGGCGAGGCCCTGATAGGCGAAGGTCGTGTCGCTGTCGTCGGCAAGCAGGCCCGTTTCCGGCGTGCTCAACTGGAAATCGACATGGGCGATCCCCGCACCGCCGCCAACGAAGAACTGCAGGCCATCCTCGTTGCCGAAGTCGAGCAGGGCGTTGACCATCCCACTATAGGTCTTCTGGGTGCTGTCCGGCCCGAAACGGCGGCCCGGCACAAGGCCGGGAAGGCTGTTGTTGCTGGTGATGATGAGCGTGTCGTGGTCCTGGTTCTTGAAGGCCGCTTCCCCCTCGATCCGGAACCAGCCGAAATCGTAGCCGAGGACGCCGTCCACTTCCCAGCCCGTGCCGGTATTGGCAAGCGCGCGGTTGCCGGGCGTGTCGCTGCGGAAGGGTTCGCTCTCGATCTCCACCTGATCCTCGAAGACGATCCCGCCGTTGATGCCGGCATAGACCCGGCCGTCGCGCGCCTGGGCAGGCACTGCGAGGATCGTCGCGGCGCTGACGAGCAGAAATGCTGCTTTTCTCATTTCTTGTTTTCCCTGCATTCGTGTTCGCCCGCTGGTTCAGCGAGCCGTGGCGTCGCCGGACCGACCGAAGGTCCGCTCCGTTGACCGGAGGCCCAAGCCTCGGAAGGTGCAAATAGTTCAACGGCTCGCGGCGAAACGTGCCCGCCGTTGGGCGAAGCGATTGCCAATCGTTTTCGCCAGAGGCATGAACGGGCCGAACCGCCCGGCACCGACCGCGGCGGAACCACACGCAATCGCAGGAGAGAGAAACATGGCCGCAGGCAAGCTCGGGGCAATGCAGGACTGGACGATGCGGGTCACCGCGGTGATCGATCACGCCGCGCGCGAGGCGGGCGGGCGCGAAATCGTCAGCCGCTGGGCCGACGGCAGCGAGACGCGCACCGACTGGGCAGGCATCCGCCGCGATGCGCTGAAGATGGCGCAGGCCTTGCAGCGACTTGGCCTCAAGCCGGGCGACAAGGTCGCGAGCCTCGCGATGAACCATTCGCGCCATCTCGTCAGCTGGTATGGCGTGGCAGGCATGGGCGGGGTGCTCCACACGGTGAACCCGCGCCTGTTCGACGACCAGCTCGAATATATCGTCAACCACGCCGAGGACCGCGTGCTGTGCTACGACGCGGCCTTCCAGCCGATCGTCGACCGCATGAAGAGCCGCTGGCCGACGGTCGAGCACTATATCTGCTATGATAGCGGCGCTCACGCCCCGGCCTTCGAGGACTGGATCGCGGCCGAGGACGGCGATTTTGAGTGGGTGACCGGGGGCGAAACCGACCCCTGCATGATCTGCTACACCTCGGGCACCACCGGCAATCCCAAGGGCGTGCAGTACGAGCACCGCTCGACCGTGCTCCATGCGCTCGCCGGGCTGCAATCCGCGGCCTTCAACTTCTCGAGCGCCTCGGTGATGCTGCCCGTGGTGCCGATGTTCCACGCGGCGAGCTGGGGCCTGCCCTATGCGGGCGCGATGGCGGGGATCAAGTTCGTGTTCTCGGCGGTCAACGATCCGGCGGTGCTGCACGACCTGATGATCCGCGAAGGCGTGACGGATTCGGCGGGCGTGCCGACCGTGTGGCTGGCACACTTCCAGTATTGCGACGCGAACGGGCTCGACCTGCCGCCATTGAAGGCCGCGACCATCGGCGGCTCGGCCGCGCCGCGCTTCATGATCGAGCGGCTGCTGAAGAACGGCACCCGCGTCCAGCACGCATGGGGCATGACCGAGACCTCGCCCATTGGAACCGTTGGCGGGCCGACCTGGGACTGGGACAGCCTCACTCTCGAGGAGAAGGTCGAAAAGACCGCCATGCAGGGCCGCCCGATCTTCGGCGTGCAGCTGCGCACCGTGGCGCTCGACGACATGACCACCGAGCTGCCGCGCGACGGCAAGACCTCCGGTGCGCTCCAGATCCGGGGGCCGTGGATCATCAGGCGCTATTTCAAGGCGGAGCAGGACGCGGTCGGCAATGACGGCTGGTTCGACACCGGCGATGTCGGCATCCTCCACCCCGACGGCACGCTGCAACTCACCGACCGCACCAAGGACGTGATCAAGTCGGGCGGAGAGTGGATCAGTTCGGTCGAGCTGGAAAACGCCGCCTGCGGGCACCCCGCCGTGGCCGAAGCCGCCTGCATCGGCATCTATCACCCCAAGTGGGACGAGCGCCCGGTGCTGTTCGTGGTCAAGAAGGCGGGTGCCGAGGTGACGTCCGAGGACATTATCGAGCACCTGAGGCCCCAGATCGCGAAGTGGTGGCTGCCCGATGCCGTCGAATTCGTCGACGACATTCCCCACACCGCCACGGGCAAGATCAGCAAGAAGGACCTGCGCGACCGCTTTGCGGACTACACGCTTGCCTGACGTGTCGATCCGGCCTGCGCGTGACGGTGACGCGCAGGCCATCGCCGCGATTTACGCGTGGCACGTGGCGAACGGCACCGCGACCTTCGACACCGAGGCGCCGGACACCGGCGCTTGGGCGGCGAAGATCGCGGACTTTGCCGTGCGCGGCTTCCCCTTCCTTGTCGCCGAGCGCGAGGGCAGGATTGTCGCCTATGCCTATGCCGCCCGCTTCCGCGACCGCGCCGCCTATGCCCACACCTGCGAGGACAGCATCTACGTCGCCCACGAGGCGCGCGGGGGCGGGATCGGCAGCGTGCTGCTGCCCGCGTTGATCGATGCCGCGCGGGCGAGCGGGTTCCAGCAGATGATCGCGGTCGTCGGGGGCGGCGAGCCGGCCTCGGTCGCGCTCCACGCCCGCTGCGGCTTCGTCCATGCCGGGCGGATGCGCAATGTCGGGAGCAAATTCGGGCGTTTGCTCGATACCGTCTATATGCAACGCGACCTCAGGGAGGACCAGAACCCGTGACCTGCGAAACCTATATCGATCCGTCGCCCGTCAACTTCCAGGCCTTCAAGGACCTGCCGCGCGACACGCCGATCAACATGCTCAACCTGCTGCTCTATCGCGATCTCGCCGAATATCCCGAGGGCCACGAGCACTCCGGGAAGGGCTGGAGCGGGCGGCGGGCCTATGAGGAATACGGCATCACCAGCGGCCCGATCTTCCGGCGACTCGGCGGGCAGATCCTGTGGCGCGGGCGGTTCGAGACGGTCGTGACCGGCCCCGAGGGCGAACGCTGGCACGACGCCTTCATCGCGCAATACCCGAACGCCGGGGCGTTCTTCGCGATGATCAAGGACCCGGATTACCAGAAGGCCGTCGTCAACCGCACCGCTGCGCTGATGGACAGCCGGTTGGTGCGCTTTGCGCCGGGTGAGGTCGGCGAAGGGTTCGGGTAGACCACCTCACGGCGCCTGCTTGAGGTGCCTTTCGGCGAAGGCGACCACCCGCTCCACATTGGACTGGCTGAGGAATATCGGCGTCGACAGGCCCATGTCGCCGTGGCCTGCACCCTCCAGCAGATCGAGCGCCACAGGCACGCCCGCCGTGGCGAGCGCCTGTTTCAGAAGCTTCGACTGGCCCACCGGCACAAGGCAGTCCTCGCTGCCCTTCTGGAGTAGGAAGGGGGGATCCTCGCGGTCGATATAGGTCATCGGGCTGGCCGCCCTGACCTTTTCGGGCACGGAGGCGATCGGTGCACCGAGATAGGCGGACTCCGGTGAATCCGCCGCTCCGTGTTCGGGCGGGCAGCCCTGCTCGCGCGCCTGCGGGTCCATCTGCAGGAAGTCGCTCGGGCCGAACCAGTCGATCACGGCATTGACCTTGCTCGAGACGCCCGGATTGCCGAGTGCGTGATTGTCGAACACCGCGGCATTTCCGGTCGTCCCGACGAGCGAGGCAAGGTTGCCGCCAGCCGACTGACCGAAGACGAGGAACCGTTCGGGATCAAGACGATAGCGGCCAGCGTTCGCCCGCAGATACCGCACCGCAGCCTTGGCATCCTCTATCGCTGCGGGGAACTTGGCTTCGTCCGACAGGCGGTAGTCGATCGAGGCGACCGCGATGCCCCTGGCCAGCAGCGCCTCGGCAATGGGCGCATCCAGCATGTCCTTGTCGCCCATCCTGAAACCGCCACCGTGGATGTTGATCACCAGCGGGAAGGGGCCGGTGCCATCGGGCAGATAGAGATCGAGGGTCTGCGCCGGCGACAGGGTCGCATAGGCCACATCCGCGTGATCGGGATCGGGCAGCCCCGAAGAACATCCCCCGAGCACGAGGATTGCCGGGGCAGCGAGCAGAAGGGCGCGCCGGATTGGTGGCATGGGTCGTTCCTCGATCCGGTGTGTGCTGGTCGGGACGACAGCCTAACCGCTTGTCATCAAGTTACAATAACCGCAGTTGTCCGCCGGCTTGAGGAGGCTGGAACCGCGAGCAATCAAGCACGAACCGCGCCTTGCCGATCCCGGCCTTGCGGCAGGCGACGGCAAAGCGCGCGCGGATCAGGTCGGCCCATACGCCTTGCGGGTTGAAGCGGCTGTGGAAATTCGGATCATTGTCCCGCCCGCCGCGCATCTGTCTGACGATGCTCATCACCTTGCCCGCGCGCTCCGGGTAGTGGACGGCGAGCCATTCGCGGAACAGCGGGGCGACTTCGTGGGGGAGGCGCAGGGGAATCCAGTTGGCGCTGCGCACCCCGATCTCGCCGAGGCGGGCGATGATGCTTTCGAGAAACGTGTCGGTGATCGCCGGGATGATCGGCGAGATCGAACAATGCACCGGGACGCCCAGCTCGGCGAGTTTCCCTAGCGCCGCCAGTCGCTTGGCAGGCGCGGCACAGCGCGGTTCGAGCTTTGCCGACAGCACTGGATCGAGGCTCGTCACCGAGATCGACACCGCCACCAGTTTCTCGCGCACCAGCTCCGCCAGCAGGTCGGCATCGTCCAGCACTCGGTCGGACTTGGTGGTGATGGTCACCGGATGGCGGGTTTCGAGGCACACTTCGAGGATCTGTCGTGTAATCCGCCAATCCCGCTCTATCGGCTGATATGGGTCGGTATTGGTGCCGAGGGCGATGGGCTTTGGCGAATAACCCCTCTTCGCCAGTGTCTTGCGCAGCAGAGCGGCCGCTTCGGGCTTGGCGAAAAGCTTCGTCTCGAAGTCGAGGCCCGGTGACAGATCGTGATAGGCATGGGTCGGCCGCGCGAAGCAGTAGACGCAGCCGTGCTCGCAGCCGCGATAGGCGTTGATCGAGCGGTCGAAGGGCACGTCGGGGGACTGGTTGAAGGTGAGGATCGACTTCGGGCGTTCCTCGGTCACGGTGGTGCGCAGTTTCACCGGCGGGCCGTCCAGCGCTTCGACATGATCGCGCCAGTCGCCATCGACCTCGCGCTCCGCGAGACCGAAGCGGGTGGGGACCTGCCCCGATTGCGCACCGCGCCCCTTGATCGGCGAATGTTTCACGTGGAACATTTACGGAACAAAAGCCCGTCTGCCAAGTCCCATGTCCACCGCGCTGACCGGCAAGCGCCGCGCTACGAACTGACGATGACATTGCGACGAGAGCGCAACGACCCCGGTTCAGACTTCCCGCAGCCGCGGCATCAGCTCGACAAAGTTGCAGGGCCGGTTGCGGCTGTCGAGTTGTTCGGCGAGGATCCCGTCCCAGCCGTCCTTCACCGCCCCGTTCGATCCGGGGAGGGCGAAGATGTAGGTCCCCCGTGCCACAACTGCCATCGCGCGCGATTGCACAGTGCTGGTGCCGATGGACTTGAAGCTCAGCCAGCGGAACAGCTCGCCGAAGCCGGGGATCTCGCGCGCTCCCTCGATCCGGGCGAGCGCCTCCGGAGTCACGTCGCGGCCGGTGAGGCCGGTGCCGCCGGTCGAGACCACGGCATCGACGGAGGGATCCTCGATCCACGCCTCGAACTGGGTGGCGAGCAGCGCGGCGTCGTCCTTCACGATCATGCGCGCTGCGAGATGATGTCCGGCGCCTGTCACCCGTGCGGCGAGAATGTCGCCCGAGGTGTCGGTCTCGGGCGTGCGGGTGTCCGAAACGGTGAGAACAGCGATGTTTATCGGCTTGAATTCGCGCGTTTCGTCAATCGCCACTTTGCCCGCTCCCCGCTACGGCTCCAACCGTGCCGAACGGGTCGTAGCAGCCCGCGGGAATTCCGGCCAGCGCCCTTGCGCGAGCGCGCGGCGGCTCTGCGAGGGAACACCGGCGGCGCGCTCGTACATCCAGTAATTGCGCATCACGATCGCGACATAGCCGCGGGTTTCCCAATAGGGGATCGATTCCATCCACAGCAGCGGATCGCCCTGATCGTTGATCTCGCCATTCCAGCGCCCGACCGGCACGAGGCCCGCGTTGTAGGCCGCCATGATCTTGGGCAGCGCGCCGCCCGTGGCGGGATGGTCGCGCAGCATCTCGAGGTGGCGCTGCCCATAGGCGAGATTGACCTGCGGATCGTTGAGGTCCGCATAACTCATCCCGAGGTTGAGGCGCCCGGAATGATCCTTCGCAGCCGCCGGCATGATCTGCATCAGGCCACGGGCATTGGCGGGGCTGACGGCGGCGGCGCGGAAGTTCGATTCCTGGAGCGCATGGGCGAAGGCCAGCGCCGGATCGACCTGCCATCCGCCCACCGGCTGCCAATAGGCCACCGGAAAGCGCAGCGAGGGGTCGCTGCTGGTGCCGTAGGGCGCGTTGTGCGCCATGAACAGCTGGGTCGAGGGCAGGCCCAGTTCGCGCGCGAGGCGGGCGAGGGCGCCATACTGGTAGGCCGGACCGATCTTCGCCTCGTGGCGCAGCACCTCGTCGGCAAGCGAAGGCCGGCCGATCTCGATCAGCGCGGCGGCGACGCGGACATTGGGGCGCTGCTGAAGCTGGTTCCAGTCCTCGCGGCTCATCGGCGCAGGGGGGGCATGGGCTGGCAGCTCGATCCCGAGCTGGTCGGCGGCGAGCATCCCGTAGAGCGTCTCGTCCATTCGCGCGGCGGCGGAAAGGTGCTGCTGCGCCTGCCCCGGCTCGCGGCAGCGCACCGCCGCGCGCGCGGCCCAGTAGTGCCCGGCGGCGGCGAGTTCGACGTTGGATGCGATCCCGGCGACCCGCGCGAAGGCCTCTCCCGCGAGCGAGCAGTGGCCCATGCGCCATGCGGCAAGCCCTTCGACCCATGCGCCCTCGGCGACCCAGGCACCGGTGCCTTCGGCGACGGTCCGCGCCAGTTCGAGCGCGGCGTTGTCGTTGTTCTCGATATAGTGGCTCCACGCCACGCGCTGGCGCCATTCGGCGCGGGCATCGCCCGAAAGCTGCCAGTCGACCTCGGCGAGCAGGCGCTGGGCCTCGCCCGGGTTGTCGGCCTTGATCGCCGCGAGGATCGCGGTCGCGGTGGCGGGCGGCATGGTGCCGTCGTTCACGGTGCGCGGCAGGATGCGCTTGGGGGCATAGGGCTGGCGCGCGAAGCCCTGTTCGCCCGGGATCGGCGGCAGGGTGGTCAGGCCGCGCTTGGCGCCCATGCGGGCGAGCTGTTCGGCCTGGGGCAGATCGGTGCCGGCGGCGAACCATGCGGAGATCTGCTCGGCGGCGATCCTGGGGCTCTTGGCGTGGGTGAAGTATTCGGCGCGGGCGACCTGCGTCAGCACGCCGTCGGGCCGCTGGGCCAGCAGGCTCTCGACGAGGCCCCATTGCTCGGTGTCGATCGCGGCGAAGAGCTGGCGGTAATGTTCGCGCTCGTCGGGCGCGAGCACGGCGGAGAGCGCGCGCTCGCCCGGAACCGCGCCGTTCCAGCGCGCCACGAGATCGCCCGATTGCGCCGCCGCCGGCGACGCCACTGTCGTCGTCGCCAGCGTCAGCCCTGCCAGAAGCACTGCCTTGCGCATCAATGTGTGGCCGACCATTCCATCCATCTCCGCCAGAACCGGGCCTTGAGCCGGGGGCTTTCCATCAGGGCTTCGAGCGTTTCGCTCATGATGACCGGGCGGTTAACATTGCCATGGTTATTCCCGCTTGAATCATCACGGTTAACAAATCCCAGCATCGGCGCGAGGCCCGTGCCGAAGGCGAGCACCCGGGCCGGGGCGACAAGGGCGACATGATGGGCGGTGACCATGTCCATCCCGCCCGCAGCCAGCGCCGTGAAGTCCGCCATCGGCATGACCGAGGGCAGGGCCGAGGCGATGTAGACCGCGCTCTCGTCCAGACCCATCGCGGCGAGGATGTTGGCGAGCAGCCGCCCCTGCGGCCCGTTCATCAGCACCTCGCGGTCGCCTTCCTCGGGCTGGGGGACGAGCACCATCAGCGCCGCGCCGGCATTCCCGCGCGGCGGCACACGAAGGGCACCGCGCGCGAGGCCCGCTTCGGGTGCCTCCATCCACCACTCACGGAAGGCGGCAAGGTCGCCCGGGGGCGAATCGCCCAGTGGGTTGCGGCGCGTCGCGGCGGGAGCGGGGGGCGTTTCCGGCAGGGCTGCGGAGCGGCGGACCGGCTTGTCCGCAACCGGGCGGTGATCGCCCGTGGCGGCCCGCGCCCCGGCAACCTGACCCGCGCCTGCGGCCTGCCCGGGTGCGGCGGGGGCGTGTTCTCCCAACCACGCCGTAGCGTCATCGGCGAAGTCGTGGTCGACCCCGGCCATGTGCCACCAGGCGAGCGCCGCTTCGCATTCGCGCGCTAGGGAGGGGTCTGGCCAACTCATCGGGGGGTCTTGCTATCCAATGCGGGTCTTGACTGTCCCTGTCCCCGTTAGCAAGTGGACGGACAAGGCATATCGCCAGACTGTGCGGCCCGCGCGGCAAAAACCAACAAGGATCAGGAATCCCCATGAGCGAACGTGAATCGATGCCCTGCGACGTCGTCATCGTCGGCGGCGGTCCGGCGGGTCTGTCGGCGGCGATCCGGCTGAAGCAGATCAATCCGGAACTGGAAGTGATCGTGCTCGAGAAGGGCTCGGAGATCGGTGCGCACATCCTGTCGGGTGCGGTGGTCGATCCCAGGGCGCTCGATGAACTGCTGCCCGAGTGGCGCGAACAGGGCTGCCCGATGGCCGAGACCCCGGTGACCGACAACTGGCACTGGGTGCTTTCGAAGACCGGCAAGACCTCGCTCCCGCACGCGATCATGCCGCCGCTGATGAGCAACCACGGCTGCTACACCGGCTCGCTCGGCAACCTCACCCGCTGGCTGGCGGAGCAGGCCGAGGGGCTGGGCGTGATGGTCTTCCCCGGCTTCCCGGCGGCGGACGTGATGATCGACGAGAACGGCGCGGTCGCGGGCGTCATCACGCAGGACATGGGCGTGGCGGCGGACGGCAGCCACAAGGGCGACTACCAGCCCGGTATGGAGATCCACGCCAAGTACACCCTCTTCGCCGAAGGCGCGCGCGGCAACCTCACGAAGCGGATGAAGGCGAAGTTCGACCTCGAGGCGAACTGCCAGCCGCAGGTCTATGGCCTCGGCATCAAGGAGCTGTGGGACATCGATCCCAAGAAGCACAAGCCGGGCCGCGTGATCCACACGCAGGGCTGGCCGCTCTCGGAAAGCGAGAGCTGGGGCGGGGGCTTCCTCTACCATCAGGCGAACGGGCAGGTGGCCTTGGGCTTCGTGACCGCGCTCGATTACAAGAACCCCTGGGTCTCGCCCTATCAGGAATTCCAGCGCTGGAAGCACCACCCGGCGATCCGCGAATATCTCGAAGGCGGCAAGCGCGTCAGCTACGGCGCGCGCGCGATCAACGAGGGCGGCTGGCAGTCTGTGCCCAAGCTTGCCTTCCCGGGCGGCGCGCTGATCGGCTGCGCGGCGGGCTTCGTCAACGTGCCGCGCATCAAGGGCAGCCACACCGCGATGAAGAGCGGGATGCTGGCAGCCGAGAGCATCGCGGCGGCGATTGCTGCCGGTCACGAAAAGACCGAGCTGATGGACTATGACGCCGCGGTGCGCTCCAGCTGGATCGCGACCGAGCTGAAGCTGGTCCAGAACGCCCAGCCCGCGGTCGCCAAGTACGGCGGCGACATCGGCACCGCGCTTGCGGGCATCGACATGTGGATGCGCACGCTCAAGATCGGCCTGCCGATCAGCATGAAGCACCATCGCGACTACGAGATGACCGGCCGTGCCGATCTCTACCCGCCCATCGCCTATCCCAAGCCCGACGGCGTCATCAGCTTCGACAAGCTGACCAACGTCGCCTACAGCTACACCAACCACGCCGAGGACCAGCCCTGCCACCTGCAGGTGAAGGACTGGGAACTCCAGAAGCGCAGCGAATACGATGTCTTCGGCGGCCCCTCGCAGCGCTACTGCCCGGCAGGGGTCTACGAGTGGCTGATCGACGAGAAGTCGGGCGAGCCCCGGTTCCAGATCAACTCGCAGAACTGCGTCCACTGCAAGACCTGCGACATCAAGGACCCCAACCAGAACATCAACTGGGTGACGCCGGAAGGCGGCGGCGGGCCGAACTATCCGAATATGTGATCGGACGGGGCGGCATGTTGTCTCTCGAGCGGATACGTGCCGTCCTGGCTGTGCTGGTGTTCCTCGCCGCGCTCTTCTTCGCCGGCTTCACGAGCGAGAACCTCAAGCAGGTGCTGCCCGGGGTCGACCGTGCGATCCTGATCATCGGCTTCATCCTCGGGGCGTATACGGTCATGCGATGGATCGCGAAGGGCTCTTTCGCACGCCTGCAGCGAAGCAAGCGGCGCGCGTGACAATCACCGAAACCGCCTACGCCAAGATCAACCTCGCGCTGCATATCAGGCGGCGGAGGGAGGACGGGTATCACGAGCTCGAGACCCTCTTCGCCTTCGTCGATGCGGGCGATGTGCTGACGGCGGCGCCGGCCGCGCAGGACAGCGTCACCACGCTGGGCGAGTTCGCGGGGGTGCTCGACAATCCCTTCGACAACCTCGTGGCGCGCGCCCTCAATGCCCTCCCGCGCCCGCAGGGCCTCGCGGTGACACTGGAGAAAAACCTCCCTGTCGCGGCTGGCCTCGGCGGCGGATCGGCGGATGCGGGGGCGGTGTTCCGGATCGTCGAGGCGCTCCACGGCCTGCCCGATGACTGGCCCGCGCGCGCGGCCAAGCTCGGTGCGGATGTGCCCGCCTGCGTGCGCAGCCGCACCCATATCGGCCTCGGCACCGGCACCGAGCAGGAGGACGTCGAGGACGACCTCGCCGGCACCCCCGTGTTGCTGGTCAACCCGCGCGTGCCGCTCTCGACAGGCCCGGTGTTCAAGGCGTGGGACGGCGCGGATCGCGGTGGGCTCCCCGAAGGCCCCGCCAGCCGGATCACGCGGGAAGGGCGCAACGACCTCGAAGCCCCTGCCATTTCGCTCTGCCCGGTGATCGCCGAGGTGCTGGCCGCGCTGGCCGACACCAACCCGTGGCTCGCCCGCATGTCCGGCTCCGGCGCGACTTGCTTCGCGCTTTACGACACGCCCGAAGCCCGCGACGCGGCGGCGGCGGCCTTACCGCGCGAATGGTGGACGATGGCGGGGCGGCTGCGGTGATCTGTCCTGAGTCCCGTTCGTGTCGAGCGAACTCGAGACACCCCGGACAGACCTCTCGACTTCGCTCGAGGCGAACGGAAGTGGGGGCATGAACGAAGTCTTCCGCCAGCTCGGCACGCCCGTCCCCGGCGGCATCGTGCTCATCGCCGACCATGCCTCCAATACCGTGCCCGCCGACATCACCCTCGGCATCCCCGCGCACCTGATGGGCGAGCACATCGCCCTCGACATCGGCACCGAGGCCATCGCGGAAATCCTCGCCCGCGATCACGCCATCCCCGCCCACATCGCCGCCGTCAGCCGCCTGGTCTGCGACCTCAACCGCGAGGAGGACGCGCCCGGCCTCGTTCCCGAAGCGAGCGACGGGCACCTCATCCCCGGCAATATCGGCGCGGACCGGGAAGCGCGTCTCGCCCGCTTCCATCGCCCCTATCACACGGCGCTGGCCGCGTGGCTGGAGCGAAGCGAACCCGCGCTGATCCTCTCGCTCCACTCCTTCACCCCGCGGCTCGAAACCTCGGATGCCGCGCGGCCGTGGGAGGTGGGGGTGCTCTACAACCGCGACGAGCGCGCCGCGCGCATCGCGATTCCGCTGCTCGAAGCTGAGGGGCTGAACGTCGGCGACAACCTCCCCTATTCGGGCCGCGATCTCAACTACACCATGAACCGCCACGCCGAGGCCGAGGGCTGCGCCTACCTCGGCATCGAGCTCAGGCAGGACCTGACCGCCACCCCCGCCGACCACGCCCGGTGGGCCGCGCTGTTGGCGAAAATTGCGCAAAGGGTTGCGTCGGCGCTCACCTGAAGGCAAGGGCGTGTCGCAAATCGCCGCAATCGGGAAATCTTATGTCGCACACCTTTGACAAGTCGAAGCTCCCCAGCCGCCACGTTTCGGTCGGTCCGGAGCGCGCGCCGCACCGCTCCTACTACTACGCGATGGGGATGACCGAGGAGGAGATTGCGCGGCCATTCGTCGGCGTGGTCAGCGCGGGGAACGATTCGGCGCCGTGCAACACCACCCTCAACGCGCAGGCCGATATCTGCCGCGAGGGCGTGATCGCGGGCGGCGGCACCCCGCGGCGCTTCAACACCATCACCGTCACCGACGGCATCGCGATGGGCCACCAGGGCATGAAAAGCTCGCTCATCAGCCGCGAGATCATCGCGGATTCGATCGAGGTTTCGGTCCGAGGCCATTGTTATGACGCTCTTGTCGGCTTTGCCGGCTGCGACAAGAGCCTGCCCGGCATGATGATGGCGATGCTGCGCCTTAACGTGCCCTCGATCTTCGTCTATGGCGGCTCGATCCTCCCCGGCACGCACCGCGGCAACGACGTGACTGTGGTCGACGTGTTCGAGGCCGTGGGCCAGTTCGCCGCCGGCAATTGCCCGCTGACCGAGCTGATCGCGCTTGAAAAGGTCGCCTGCCCCGGCCACGGCGCCTGCGGCGGCCAGTTCACCGCCAACACCATGGCCTGCGTCGGCGAGGCGATCGGATTGTCCCTGCCGAACAGCAACATGGCGCCTGCTCCTTACAGGTCGCGTGACGATATCGCCGTGGCCGCGGGCAAGCAGGTCATGGAGCTCGTCGCCCGCAACCTGCGCCCCCGCGACATCTGCACCCGCGAAGCCTTCATGAACGCCGCCCGCGTGGTCGCGGCCACCGGCGGCTCGACCAATGCCGCACTCCACCTGCCCGCCATGGCCAACGAATGCGGCATCGACTTCGATCTGTTCGACGTCGCGGAGGTCTTCAAATCAACGCCTTACATCGCGGACCTCAAGCCCGGCGGCAAGTATGTCGCCAAGGACATGCACGAGGCGGGCGGGGTCTACATGGCGATGAAAACGCTGCTCGACGGCGGGTTCATCGATCCCAACCCGATCACCGTCACCGGCAAGACCATCGGCGAGA
>ERZ1066122.728-NODE-728-length-32561-cov-33.776964_pt1 | contig 32561 bp, 31 predicted proteins | sample MGYA00382769_ERZ1066122 | MGnify/ENA primary metagenome ERZ1066122 (study PRJEB33369, sample SAMEA5778352) | biofilm metagenome | biome: Industrial cooling water; feature: Water cooling tower basin; material: Biofilm | place: United Arab Emirates | collected... | reverse complement strand
CCGTCCTTCACCGGACAGCACCGACCGCACAACTCGTGGTTGGCCGGACGCTTACCGTCGCCGCGGGCGTTGATCCCAAGCGGATCTACAAGGACAGCATTTCGGGTACCCGGGATAGCAGACCGGGGCTGGATGCATGCCTCGCCGTATTGGTCCCTGGGGACACGCTGGTGATCTGGAAGCTTGACCGGCTAGGCCGCAGCCTGCGCCACCTGGTCAACACCGTCGGCGAGCTGACCACTCGCGGCATCGGTCTTAAGGTGCTCACCGGCGAAGGAGCGATGATCGACACCACCACGGCCAGCGGCCGCCTGATGTTCGGGATATTCGCGGCGCTGGCCGAATTCGAGCGTGAGCTGATTGAACCGCCCCGGGATTGCCGGAGGCCCTAACTCCTGAGAGGAAGGGTCTACGATGAGCAAGACGACGAACAAGTTTTCCCCTGAGGTGCGTGAGCGGGCGGTCCGCCTGGTGCTGGACCAGGAGTGCGAACATCCCTCCCGGTGGGCAGCGATCACATCCATAGCGGCCATGATTGGCTGCTCGGGTCACACGCTGCTGGAGTGGGTGAAGAAGGCCGAGGTGAACAGCGGCAAGCGCGGCGGCGTTCCGGCCGAGGTGGCCGACCGGCTGAAGGCGCTGGAGCGCGAGAACCGGGAGCTGCGGCAGGCCAACGAGATCCTGCGCAAGGCTTCTGCATATTTTGCCCAGGCGGAGCTCGACCGCCCGTCCAAGCGATGACCAGCTTCATTGATGAGCATCGTGGTGAGTATGGGGTCGAGCCGATCTGCCGGGTTCTGCCGATCGCCCCATCCACCTACCATGAGCGTGTGGCACAGCGCCGCGATCCGTCGCGTCTGTCGGCCCGTGCCCAGCGCGACGAGGCGATGAAGCCTGAGGTTCAGCGTGTGTTCGATGCCAACTTCAAGGTCTATGGCGTGCGCAAGGTGTGGCGGCAGATGCAGCGTGAGGGCTTCGATATTGCCCGCTGCACGGTCGAACGGCTGATGCGTGACCTCGGCCTGCAGGGTGTAATCCGGGGCAAGCCGGTGAAGACGACGATGAGCGACAAGGCCGCGCCCTGTCCGCTCGATCAGGTCAACCGTCAGTTCCATGCACCGGCGCCGAACATGCTGTGGGTCTCGGACTTCACCTACGTCGCGACCTGGGCCGGGTTCGTTTACGTGGCCTTCGTGATCGACGTCTACGCCCGCTATATCGTGGGCTGGCGGGTGAGCAGGACGGCGCATGCCAGCTTCGTGCTGGATGCCCTGGAACAGGCGATCCATGATCGGCGACCAGCCCATCGTGGCGGCCTGATCCACCACAGCGACCGCGGTAGCCAGTATGTCTCGATCAAGTATACCGAGCGCCTTGCCGAAGCCGGGATCGAACCGTCAGTCGGGAGCGTCGGCGACAGCTATGACAACGCCTTAGCCGAGACGATCAACGGTCTTTACAAGGCTGAGGTGATCCACCGACGAGGACCATGGCGATCCTTTGAAGCTGTTGAATACGCCACGCTCGAATGGGTGGACTGGTTTAACAACCGACGCCTGCTCGCGCCCATCGGCAATATCCCGCCTGCCGAGGCCGAAGAGCGCTACTACGCCATGCTGGACGACACGCCCATGGCAGCATAATTTGATGAAGCTGGCCTCCGGCAATCCCGGGGCGGTTCATACCTAGCGGCACGCGATCGTTGAAAAGCGTCTGCGATTGCTCAGCATCGGGAGGCGTGAACAAGTCCGCAATCTGGCATTTGAGGGTATTTGCGAGCCTTCTTGCCGTCTCGGCCCGCGTGGCGCCTGCCGTTCCATTTTCAATTCGAGTGATGGTCGCACGACCGACATTAGCTTGGACAGCCAGCGCTTCGGCTGTAAGATTCGCTTCCTTGCGAAGGAAGATCAATTTCTGTGGGTTGATGGTGCTCATAACGTCCTCCTGCACTCAGATATGAGGCATAATGGCCCTACATCAACAATCATGTTTGGCTCATGTGCAGGTTTTGAACACGCAAACCAACAAGAATGGCAGACCCTTGGCTCATGCGACGAGCCAAATGAAGGGCGTTTCTGGCGATTCGGGGCTCATCGGCCGTTTCAGTTGATCGTTTGGCTCAGGATTTTGAAGCGAAAACGCCAACTCGGCTTTGGGCGCGATCCAAGGGCCGACAGCAGGATGAGTTGATCAAGCAGCGGTCGCTAGGCTTGTAAGTTCTCACCACGCCGGATCGTCCGATACACAGTCGGCCGTGAGACCTTGAAGAGTTTGCCGAGGTCGCTGATCGAATATTCGCCAGTGGCGTGCATCTTGAGCAGTTCGCGCTGCTGGAGGTCGGAAAGCTTGGGCGGCTTGCCGCGGAGCTTGCCCTTGTCCCGGGCGATCTTCATGCCCTCGCGGGTGCGCAGGCGGATGAGGTCGCTCTCGAATTCGGCGAAGGTGGCGAGGATGTTGAAGAACATCCGGCCCATGGGGTCGTTTGGGTCGTAGACCTGCTTGCCCAGTGCGAGGCTCACGCCGCGCTTCTCCAGCTCATCGGCGATCGCGCGGGCGTCGGGCACGGATCGGGCTAGGCGATCCAGCTTGGGCACCACCAGAGTTTCGCCGGCGCGGACCGCGGCCAGTGCCTGGGCGAGGCCGGGGCGATCGCGGTTGCGACCGGTCAGGCCGTGGTCGGTGTAGATGCGGTCCTCTGGCACTCCGAGCTCGATGAGCGCTCGGCGTTGAGCCGTGAGGTCCTGCTTATCGGTCGAGCAGCGGGCATATCCGATGAGGGTGTTGGTCATTTGTAACGGATGAGGCCCCCATGTGAGAAATTAAATCGTACCACCTTAATGAGAGGGCGGGCAAGCCGGATTTGCGGAGAGGAGGGGGGTGCCCCCCCGTTCCCCTCAAAGTGTCCGGTGAGCGATCCTTTTTGGACAAGCACTCGAGCCTGAGCCGGTTTGAATAATCCCAGCCAGTCGGTTGCCGATGCCGGTCAAGCCATCCGGCTACCGCACAAGTTCGAGCACGAGCATCGGCACTTAGTGCGCTCCGCTGCGGCCTTAAAGACGTCAAGAGAAGAGATGGCTTGATGCCGCCGGGCCACATCTGTCGAAATTTTCTAGCCCCGCCTGAGTGTTTCCTCTATGTTCCAAGGAGAAGCGGGATGAATGCCATCATGACCAAATTCGACATCGATGCTGACAATGAGCGCGAAACCCGCAAGTGGGATGGGTTGTCCGAGATTGATCAGGCGCTAAGCGAGAACCGCCTCACGGAGTACCGCATCAAGAAGTCGTGGGCAGATCCGTGGTCGCGAGCTTTAACCATCGCTTGTCTTGCCATCCTTGCGCTTTTTGCGGCTTTCGTCGTTTACTGGGACCTCCTCAGAGGCTGACCCTACCACTCCTTGACGTCGTCGGCAGCTTTGGCACTTGCGCCCTTCGCTTCCTTGGTGACAGCCTCGAGGCGCGATCTAGAGCTGCCGATCCTTTGACGCCCAGCAGACTGGGCTCGCAGTACCTCATCTTGAACGCTGGCGGGATCCGCCTGAGGAACTGAAGCTTGGGTTCCTTCGCCAATTTGCGCGCGCGCCCGCACTGAAGTTGCACCAGAGATCGAAAGACGAGCGACGGGCTGTCCGACGGTCAGCACAATGCGACCATCAATCCTGTCGCGAAGCTGTTCGGCGTAGCTCTCGATGAATTTGGCCTGCAGTGCCTGCCCCTCAGGACTGATCTGGAAGCTGACATCGTCGAAGCGGACCGCACCGTAGAAATCGCGGTTGCCTTCAATTTCGGCCAAGCCCCATTCTCGGTAAGCTTGTGACAGATTAAGGTTGCCCGCTGCGCTGCTGCCCTCGAAAAATGAGGCTTGGCTTTCGAGACGATTGGCCAGTTCCTCCGCCCGTCGTGCCTCGACCGTATAAGTTTGAGCCTCTGTCAGCGAGGAATTCAAACCGCTCGCGGTGGTCGAGACCGAAGAGCTCGACGATGTGCTGACCGATCGGACGAACCCGTCGCGCGTGCTCGACCAATTGCGGCTGTCCGACATCTGGGACAGGCTCGCGAAGATACGGGAGCGGTCCTCCGACGCGATCCCGACGTCGCTGTCAGTCCAGGTTTGGTTTCTCCCGCCTTTGGCACCGATCTTCGCGGATGCCACTCCATTTGTGAGGCCTGCGCTTGCGCCAGCCTCCCCATTCAGGAACCAAGATACGGTTATGTCATCCGCCGCTCGGCGCGAAAGCCCGAATTGCCGCTGGAGATTGGTCGAGGCCTGATCGACCTCGCTGAAAGCGGTCTGGATGCTATCGGAGCTGGAGGTGCCGCTGGCGCGCTCGAATGAGGAGCCCCTGCTGAATTGCTCCCTGAGCTCGCGGAATTTGCTCACTGCGCTGGACGTCGATTCCGCGGCGACGTTTGCATAGCTTTCGCTGTTGGCGCGCGCCTGCGACGCCATGGTCGACAGCCGCGACGTGAATTCCTGTCCGAGCGTCGGGGTGAAGGGATAGCTCGAATTCGGCAGCTGATCGTAGCTCGCCTCGCCGAAGCTCGTGGTCACTGCGCCGCTGTCGCTTACCGTGCGCGTCTGCTGCGCACCATAGGTGAAGCTCGGGGCCACCGTGCCTTGCGCGAACTGGCGCGTCATGACGCCGGAGTTCTCGAAGCTGGTATTGCCGAGCGCAACATTGCCAGTGCTTGCCTCGCGGGCGGCTTCCTCCGCCGCATTCTGGCTCGGGTTGAGGTAGCTCGTCGCCTGGTGCGAGATTGCCATGGCGCCTCTTGCAACACCGCCAGCAAGAAAGGGCACCGAGGCGATGAGGTAGCCCGCCAGAAGCCCTATATCGCTGTTGACGTCGGCCATGCCGGTGAAGCTGGCAAGGCTGAGGCCATTCGCGCCCGCCGCCGCAGCCATGTCGGCCGCGCCCTTGTACATCAGCATCATGTGAAGGATGACGAAGAGTGGCCCCCAGGCGGCGAGGTAGAAGAAGCCCGTCACATAGCCCTTGAGCGCGATCGGCCCGGTTTTGGGCATCAGGAACAGCGGGAAGAGCACCGGAAACAGCGCGTAGAACAGCACGGTCAGTACGATGTTGAGCAGCGGCACCCACTTCATCGCGTTGCTGGCGATCGAGCCATAGGTCCGCTCGGTCTGAATGTCGGCGCGGGTCTGCGCATAGACATCGACATTCCCGGCACCGGTTGCCGCCGACATCGAATGCATCGCCTGTCCCATCGCATTGATGGTGAGCGTCTGCTTGAAGATGTCGGTCGCACTGGCCGAAACGCCGGTGAGATACTGGTAGGCCACAGGCAGATCGGCGAAGAGCTTGGCCTTGGCGAGCGCCGCGGTCTGGTTGGGATAGAGCTGTCGCCCGAAGACCGTGCCCATGCTGTCGACAAGGCTCGTCCACTGGCCATTGAGCGCGCCATAGGCCTCGCGGCAGGTGACGATGTTTGAGGAAACCTCGCCCGATCCGGCGTCGCGCGTCAGGAAACGCTGCGCCCGCGCCTGACTGCCGGGCGCGATGGTCGCCCAGATGTCGCCGCTCTCGGCCAGCTCCTTCATCGAATAGCGACCCAGCAGCACATCGTAGAAGACGCATTGCCGGAAATGCTCATCAAGATTGGCGGCGAACTCGGGATCGGAGATGCGAAGCGAACGCGTCGCATCGTAGAGCCGCGCGCCGTAGATCATGCCGTTCTTCGAATAGTTGAGATCGCCGGGTAGGCCGAACACCACCTCAGCCGAACCGGTAAGATAGTCACCCACCTGGCTGGTGAAGCTTGCCATCAACGCAAGCCCGAGCGGCACATTACTGACCGTGGCTGGCGCGAGGCTGGGATTGAGGCGGTCAGTGACCCGCACATCAAGCCGCGGCACCATCAGGCAGGAGTAGATGAGGGTCGCGCCCAGGAACCAGTTGATCCACGCCCGCCAGTCCTGATTGAAGGCGAGGGTTATGGCCGACAGCGCCAGACCCATGACCATCACCACCTGCAGCAGGCTCTTATAGCCGCCGTTGCCGGTCCACGCGGCGACCGCCTGAAAGACGTTGACGAGATAGTCGCCGCCACCGACCGTGAAGATCTCAACCATGGGTGCTGTGCTTTCAGCCTGTCAGTGTGGTCAGTGGGTGAGGGCGCGGGTCTGGACGCCGCGCGACCAGTCGAGCGAGGCCGCCATCCCGGGCGACATCGAGGCCGCCAGCACGTTCTCGATGAAGGCGGTTTTCTCGATGATCTGCATGATTGCGCCGACCTTGAGGTGCGTGTTGGCCTGCCGGTCTGCCAGCGTCTGGCGCACGACATTGACCTGACCCTGCCACATCGCGATCTTGGCCTCGTCAGCGCCAATGAAGCTCGACATCGACCGGCCCGCCTCGCTGACAATTCGGTCCAGCACCGCAAACAGGAGGTCGACGCTGGCGATTTCGGCGAGGGTCTCGCGGTCATCGGTCGGCATGCCGCGGCTATAGGCCGCCTGCACGGTCAGGATCTTGTAGAGCGGGATCGAGGAGACCTGCAGCAGTTCCTTTTGCGCATCAGTGATCGGCGTATCCTCGCGGATCGCGCCCACCATGCCGGCGATGAGCGCCGATACCCGCGGCCGAAGCGCCTTCGACGCGGGAAGGCTTAGCGGCTTGAAGCCGGGATTGAGGCATTTGTCCGGCTCGTCGCAGTCGTAGATCAGGACATTGCTGCCGCTCGTACCGTCGAGCAGCGAGGTGACCAGCGTCGAGGAGGCTTCGCCCGCAATCGGAATGAACTTGCCCGGCTGGTCGTCGGTAGGGGGCACATAGATGATCGTCCCGAGCAGGGTCATAGCATATTCAGCGAGTTCGCGGTCAAAGTTGCCACCCGGCGAGAAGAACGCGGACTTCTTGAGGATCGTCCAGGTGTAGTTGCGCGCCACGCCCGGATTGACGTCGTCATACTTGCCCGCGCCCTGCGCCGTGGTGCTCGCGCGCTGGCCCCTGGTGCCGCAGCCATGCTTGGCAGCGGCATAGTCCGTGAAGATCCCTTCCGAGTTTCCAATCGCCTCGCACACGGCCTTGTCGGCGAGATCGCCCTTGGGCCAGATACCGCCGACCAACCCTTGTGCCATCTCGCAGGAGTTGATGTTGAGGTTATTCATGAGCTGCGCCTTCTGGGCAAACTCCTGCATGATCTTCGAGCACTCGGGGCAAACCGTGTCGATCGCGAGGCTGAAGGCGAACCCGACCGCGTTATTGGCCACCGCCTTCATCATCGCGACGATCTCGCTCGCGTTGATGAAGCTGAAGGAGCCTGCAAAGATGTCGATACCGCCGCAGCCCGCGCGCGCGCGGGGCAGCTGCAGATTGGCGATGTTGGTCGTCTTCTGCGGGAAGCGTGTCCAGACATTGCCGAGGCTGTAATAACCGGCCGATTGCCCCTCGAAGGCCGTCGGCCCCGTCACATTGGCGGCGCCGCCAACGTCGTTGAGGAAGGAATCCATCGAGCTTCCCACATCGGCCGAGACACTGGACAGGGGTAGGGTGACAGCAAGCACGCCCGCGATGAGGCGTTTTGCGGTGAGCGCTGCGGTTTGTTTTGAAGCGGGGTTGGCGCTGCGCTTCTGGCGCGATGGATCAGTAGTCACGTCCGGCTTCCTTCGAAGTGAGGAGGAAAATGCGGTCCTGAAGCTCGTCAGCGCTCATCACGCCGTAGCCGATCGGGATGGGCTGGTTCTTGAGGGCGTCCCACAGGACCACGGCGGGCGTGATCTTCGGCTCCAGACCCATGCGCGTGCGCTGGTTGGTTTCGACCGTGTAGCCCGGGAAATGACGCGAAGGCCCGCCATCGGTCGAGATCGCCCGCACCGTGATTGTCCAGCGCGAGGCTACACCCTGCACGATTGGCGACATCACTTCGCAGGCAGCGCAGCTTTGGGCAAAGAAGTAGAACAGCCCGTAGCGCTGCGAGAGCTGGGCCATCACCGCGTCGCGCTCCGCGCTGCGGCTGTCCTGCCACTGGCGCTTGCCGAGCGTCGAGACCGGCCGCTGCAGCGTGTAATCGAGCTCGGGATCCTGCCAGATCGCCCTCTGCCAGACATCGCTGAACAGCGAGGCACGATCGAGCTGCTCGCGCTGGAAGCGGATATAGGCGGTCACATTGGCCGGGGTCGGCTCGAGAATGGCCTTGGCCTTGAGCTCGCGCAGGGTCGCCGTAATCGCATCAAGCTGGTTCGTTGCGCTTGGCGCTGCCGCAGGCGCAGTCCGCTCCGGGGGCTTCGGACGGGTGCAGTAGAACCAGTAGCCGAGCTTGCGCTCCTGGCAGTAGAAGCTGTCCTGTGCTTCGGCATCGTTGGACGGCCGCTGCTCCTGTGTCTGTGCGGGCGCGACTTGGGCAGTCAGGCAGGCGAGGGCGCCGAGGCAGGCGGCGAGCGCGCGCGCGGCCGCCCTAGTTGGTGGCATTTGCATAGTAGTCCTCAATTTTTTGCTGGAGATCGCTTGCGACAGCGAGTTCGTCGGGCAGGCGGGCCGCCTCGGTGAACTCGGCATAGACCTCGCTGAAATCCATCTGGCTGAGGTCGAGCCGGGAGAACTCGTCGAGCGTGAAACCGCGGCACTGCTCGGTCTTGGGCTTGGCCCAGGGCTTGTTCAGCTGCTTGCGACCCTGTTCCTGCAGGATCCGCGAGAGCTTGGATTCAAAGCAGCAATAGGTCTTCTTCTTGGTCAGGCAGACGCCGAGGAAGCTGTCCGAGCAATAGGTCCCGACATAGGCGCACAGGCCTTGCGCATCGCGCTCATGAAGCAGCATTTCCTCGCGGCTGCAGCCAAGGCTGACCAGCAGCTGGATGCCTGGGATCAGCGGAAAGCCCTTGCCCTTGCAGCAATTGAGGATGCCGAAGACCTTGGAGGAACAGGTGTTGCGCGTGCCCTTGAACAGGGTGAGGCTGTCGGGATCGAACTCGCGGCGGGCCTGGTCCATGGCATTCAGCGCGACCACGGCGTCCTTGAACTCGTCATTGGCTTCGCGCGTGATCGTCTCGCAGGAACCGTCGATGCAGTAGACATCGGCGTCGCAGATGAACTGGTTGGGGCTGCCGGGTTGATCGGGCACCGGACAGTCATAGACCCGCTCCCAGGTGCGGCAGGGCTCGCCCGAAAGGCACTCCTCGCCCACCAGATTGCATCCAGGTGTGGTCTCGAGCGTCTGGCAGTCCTGCGCTTCGACATAGCGCGGGCAGACATACTGCCGCTCCCATGCCCAGCACGGCTGCGTAACCGCAACGCCATCGATGATCCGGGTGACCGGATCGCTGTCGGTGCAGGCCTCACCGGTCTCGCGGCAGCTGGCATCGGCTGCGATGGTGGCGCAGCGGCTTTCGTCGCGATTGGTGGTAACGCTCCGTGTGGCCGTGATGTTCTGGAGTTCGCCGCCCGCGACCGGGGCAGGGCAGGACATGACACTGATGGGGTTTCCCGGTTCGGCACAGAAGCGCGGGCCACCAAAGTCGGCCCATTGGAGACACGGACCTTCGATGAAGTCGGTGCGCTCGCAGCCTGCGGCATCGAATGGCGTGCAGCTTTCCTGATCACCCGAGCCGAATTCACTGCACCAGTAGATGTACCGGGACTGGGTCTCGACGGCGACATCGAGCGGGATCGCGCAGCTGCGCGTCTCCTCGCTGGCCGTGTAGCCAACATTGCAGGTCGCCATGTAGCGCGCGGCCGTCCCGTTGCCGGGCGGCAGCGGAACGCAGCGGCCTTGCGAGCCGCCGACGCTCATCCCGCTGGAAAAGGCGAGCGGGTCGGTATTGATGAGGTCGCTGCGCGCGATCACGGCATCGAGATCCTGGGGCGCGAAGCGAGCGCGGCGATCCATGGAATCGCGCATTGCGCGATAGCCGCTATGGCCGTTGGCCTGACTGGCTGCGTCGCGCTCCATGCGTGCTGGATCATCAAAATAGCGCGCTTCACCGGGGGTGCTGCTGAAGCCCGGAATGCGGTTTGCGTCGGGTGAGGTGGTTGCGGCGCCTTGCGCCGCCGCCGCCTGTTCGCGCCCGAATGCCTTCCCGTCAGCCTTGGCCGCTTCTGTTTCGCCGAGCGGTGGAACTGCGTTCTGAGCCACGGCCGCGGGCGCAATCCAGATGCTGAAGGCGGCGAGGCCGGCGATCAGAGCGCGGCTCATTGCTCCGCTCCCTTGAGCCTGGCGAGGTATTGTGAGGCCATTCGCGCAGCTGGACCGCCGCCGCGCGCGATCGTCTCCAGCGCAAAATCGGCTGTCACATTGCCGCTCAGCCGATCATGCGGCGGAACCTGGGTGCGGCAGTCGAACCCATCGCAGAGGTCAAAGTCGGTGCTGGCGACGACATAGGTCGGCACTGCCGTGACGTTGAACGCGCGGAACAGGCGGGGATCGATCCCGACGCTTCCCATCTGCTCCTGATCCAGCGCGACCTTGCGGAGCGCTTCGGTCAGCACCTTGGCGCTTCCTGCCGGAAAGCCGCGAAGCGCGACAACGCCGCCGGCGGCATTCACGCGGGTGATCATGTCGCGCAGCGCCTGCGGCGGCATCGACAGCGAGGCAAAGGCGATGAAGCGCGGCGCCTCGCCGAGATCGCCTTTGGCTGCGGTCCCGGCTGTGGCAACCATCTCGTCGAAGTCGAAGATCGGGTCTGACGACTGGGGGGCCGAAGTTGGGTTAGCCTGCACATACATCTGGCCATGCGCCTTGGCCTGATCGGCAGTCGCATCGGCCTGGTCCAGAACCGCCTTGGCCCGCGTGCGCGCGGCCGCCGCCAGTGCTTCGGCTTCGCCCGCATCGCTCTGCGCCTTTGCGCGAATGGCGGCGAGATCCAGCTCGGGCTCGCTTGTCTGCGCCGCCGCCCCTGCCAAAGCGGATGCAGCAATCAGGCTGATGCAAACAAGGATTTGCGGGAATATCTTCATAGCGCGCAGCAGTTCCGTTTGCGCCAGACCAGATAGCCCATGTCCTCGCCGATGGCGGGATAGACCTGTCCTGCTGACATGAAGGTGGTGGAGGCGCCAATCGGGGCGCAGGCGTAGCGGCCCCTGGTCTGCGGATTGGGGTTGGTGGCCTGGAAGCGGTATTGCTGCTTCCTCATTACCGGCATGAGATACTTGCCGCACAGGCCCTTGCTGCCCATCGTTCCCCAGGCGACGAGCTGGCGATGCAGCTTGTAGGAGAAGCGCGAAAGGGCGAGGCGCGAGGCCTGCACATGGCCGATGGTGGCCGAGACATTGCCGTTCAAGGGATACATCGTCCCCTGGCATCCCGCGCACCAGAACAGGTCATCGACCGGCAGCTTTGTGGTGGCCGCTGCGCAGTCAGCAGCACAGGCCGCGAGCGCCAGCGGATTGGCGAAGAGCACGCTTTCGGGATTGATGATCGCGGTGAGCTCGCTGTCCTGCCACAGCGGATCGATCTCGCTCACGTAGAGAATGTCGACCGAGCCTGCCTCAAGGCACAGGAAGTCCGCGACCAGCTCCATCCAGTAGATGAGCGGGTAGGCGTACCAGTGCACATGCCACTGCGAATGGTATTGCGTGGCCCCGCCCACCGCCGACGGCCCGGCCATGGTCTTGAACCCGATGTCGAAGCCGGGATCGACCTTCATCCCGCCCAGATTGACGAAGCACCACGGCTTCATGCTGACATCGGCAAGCCGCACCGGCTCCCAGAAGCCCATCGCGATCCCCGGCCTGATCCCGCACAGGCATACAGGCAGATCCGGGTTGTCAGGGTCGGGGCGGTTCGACGGCCAGATCTTGAGGCTTCCGACCGAAATCGGAAACAGGCACGACCAGCAGATATCGGTGATCGGATTGACGAACTTGCCGGTGCATTTGCCCGGGCCCGCATCCGCGCTGGCGGGCGTGCTGACAGCGAGCATCAGGAGTGCCGCGCAAACCCAGCGGATGATTGCGTTTTGCCGGTTCATGATGGCGCGCGACCTCCGGGTCTGACCGGTGTTTCGGTAATGCGGAGCATGCGGCCTTGCTGCTCGACCACGGCGGGCACAGCACGGATGCCGAAATGCGTCACGAGCGTGCCGCCCTGATCGAAATAGAACCGGCGCTGGCGCGCTTTCATAAGCGCGAGCGGTGCGCCGCGCACGAGGATCAGCTTGGCATTGGTCTTGCCGTACCGCGCGCTCGCCCAGGCGAGCTGCGCCGGATCGTCGCCATCAAGGAACACCAGCGGCGCGCGCAGCGACACCGTGTCGAGCGGATTGACCCGCGTGCCGCTCGCAATGATGATCCGGCCCTTGCCGTCGGCAATATCCCGCTCGGCACTGATGGTGGGATCGAACTGCCAGCTGCGAAGGGTCACAGCTTCGGTGATGCCGGCAACCGGCTCGGGCCGGTTGACCCTTGCGATTGTGCGCTGCCTGAGGCGTTCATTGAGACGCGCGGTCTCGCCGGTCGCCTCCAGATGGCTGAGCCGCGCTTCGATCTGCTCGAGCAGGTCAGGCTCGATCACCGGCCAGAGCGTGCCGTGCTGGCCATAATCCTTTGCCGCTGCAGGCGCGCTGCAGGCAAGCATGATGAGGGCAGGGACGAGGAGCCGCTTCACAGGATCGGTCTCCCGGTCCCGAGAATGCGCTCACGGCAAATCCATCCGATCGCGGCGTAGCGGCTGTCGAAGCCGTCCTTGTGCGGCGTCGTGACGAAGTAGCAGTTCTCGGGAACCCGCCCGGTCGGGCCAAGCGCCAGCGGTTCGCCGAGGCGGCTTGTCGGCTTGGCGGTTGCCACAGCGCGGCCGTTCACACGGAAAGTCCGGCCCTCGCGCGACACCAGATCGCCGGGCACGCCGCTAACGATCTTGCCAAAGGGCTGGGGGCGCGTCCCGAAGTGTGTCTTGAGCAGCGGCGAGGCGGGCGGGGTGAACAGGATGATGTCGCCGCGCTGCGGGATCCCGGTACGGCTCGTCCAGATCGCCCAGTAGGGCAGGCTCGGGCTCGCATTGATCATCAGCGCGTGGCTGGTGGCAAAGCCGCTGAGTGCGGTCAGGCCGATCGCGCCTGCGCCGAGGCCCGCGAGAAGGGCGAGGCGACGGGCCGTTGCCGAACGGGCGAAGATGTCAGCGCCGCGCATTGGGAACACCACCAACCCGCCGAGCCACGTCGGCGCGCACGCTTTCGGTCAAGTCGGGCGCGCTGCCCGAGACCACCGCTTCTGCGACAAGCACCGTGCGGCCCTCGCGTCCGAGTGCTTCAACCGATGCCTCGACAGCCTTCAGATAGAGCTCCACGCGCGCGCGGGTTTCCTCAGGGGGACGGCCCGCGCGCGCTTCGGCTTCGATGAACTCGCCCATGATCCGGCTCAGCTGGACCGTGACAACCTCGCGCTTCTCGAGAGTGAGCAGCTGGTCGGTCGCCCAGACGCCCCACAGCGTCGAGCCAATCATGCTCGCGGCCAGAACCATCGCTGTCGGGCTCAAAGCGAGGCCGCGCCAGTTCTTTGTTGCCAATATGTTCTTCATTTCTTTCCTCCCTGAAGGTCGCGCTCGAGATCCTTTAGAAACCGGGGCAGGCGCCACGCCGCGATCAGCGTGGCGGCGGCGATTACGACGAGCTTGATCTCGTCCAGAAACTGGGTCTGGCGGGCATGGTCTGCCGCAAGGAAGCGGTCGGCGAGGTTGGCGAGATGCGCAAAGAGGCTCAGACCATCCCCGCCCGATACGGCGAGGAAAAACACCAGCGGGGCGCCGAGCGCCATGAGATAGCTCGAGCCGATGAAGCCGCTCGCTCTCATGGTGATGAAGCACAGGTCGGCTCTGCGGCCGCGCCAGCCCTTGTGCTCTGTCGATGGCGGGTGAAGCGGGTCGATGGGCGAGGGCTTGGGCTCCGCAGGAGCGACCAGATGAAGGGGTGGGGATGTGGTCATGGCTGGTAATCCTCAGCGATCGTGATGGTCAGGACGATGGGCCAAAGGCGATCCGCTCGATCGCATCCGCCAGCTGGTGCCCGCGCGCGACTTCAGCGTCGATCGCGGCAAAGGTGTCGGGCGAGCTCGAGAACAGGGTCGATGAGTATTCATCGAGCACGAGCCGCCCGATGGCCTCGACCTCGGGACCCTTGATGAAGACCTCGGAATAGTCATTGCCGGAGCGCTTGAGGCTGCGGATCAGCGTCTCGGTGCGATCATCCATGTCGAGGCGTTTGGAGGCCTTGAAGTCGGCGATCGTCTCGGGCTTCTGCTGAAGGATCAGCATCCAGTCACTGTTTTCGAGCGCAGCGGTCGCCCCGTCGGACTTGTAGTAGTCGTTCAGGGACTGCGTCGCGGTTGCCAGTGCCCCCCCATATTTGCGGCAGGTGCGGGCATAGGTCTCGACGAACTCGCCCATCGAGCCGCCCTTCAGCATCGACCAGGCTTCATCGATCAGGAGCAGCTTGCGCACCTGGCGCGGGGTGCGGGTCATCGCCTGGCTGGTCATGAACATGATCGCCGAGAGCACCACCGCACGCAGCTCTTCGCGCGCGCCGAGATCCGACATCTCGAACACGGTGAAATCGCTGTCGAGCGCAAGACTCGCCTCGCCCTCGAAGAAGGCGCCATAGGTCCCGCCCGCCATGTAGGGCGCGAGCGAGGTCGCCAAATCATCGGCCATCTCGTGCCCTGTACGGCTGAGCGCTTCGCCGACACTCGTGACCGTCGCCGCGGTGCCGGCCTCGTTCCAGACGGTGTTGACCGCGCGGTCGATAAGCCCGCGCTCGATATCGGAGAGCAGCGCCGAATGCCGCGCCATCTGGCCGATGATCGCTTTCACCATTCCGAAGCAGTCGAGCCGGTAATCCTCGTCCTCGGCCGCGCGCGCGGCATCGATCATCGAGAAGGGGTTGAGGCAGAACCCTGCCTTCATCGTGAACTCGACGAACCGGCCGCCCTGCAGCTTCACTGAATGCTCAAAGCTGCGCCCGTCGTCGATCACCACCACCTGCGCGCCCGCACCGCGCAGCGCCGCGCACATTTCCTGCAGCAGCACCGACTTGCCCGAACCCGACTTGCCGCAGATCGCGACATTGTGGTTGCCCGCCTCGTTCTCGAAGGGCGACCAGAAGAAGGGCTGGCCGCGCCGTCCTACGAACAGCAGGTGCGGGTGGGCCCCGCCGAGATACTCACCCTGCATCGGGGCGATATTGGCGGCCGTGGTCGAGAGCAGCGTGCGGAAGCGCTTCAGGCGCTCCATGTCGGCCCCGAGGCCGTCTGCAAGGGTCATCGGCATGGCGGCAAGCAGGCCCTGAATCTGGAGAAAACGTTCGTCGGCAAGATCCCAGCCTGCCGCCTTGTAGATCGACTTGATCGCGCGCTCGTCGCTGTCACCGCGGCCGAGCGGCGAGTATGTGAGGAGGCCGTAGAAGACCCGCACCAGCCGCCGGCCCTCCTGCAGCTCGGCCTGGACATGCTGCCACTCGGCCGCCTGTTCGCCGATGCGCGGCAGGAACCGCGCGCTGCGTGTCCCTGACAGGCTGGTGGTGCGCATGAACTTGAACCCGGCCTTGGCTTCGGCGGCTTCGCGGTCTGGGTAGACGAGGCACAGCATCGTTGCGGCAGGGCAGGGGAAGCGCAGTTTGTCGGTGAACAGGTCACCGATCAGCCGCGCGCATTCCCACGGCGCCCAGCGGGCGGGCGTGTTGCGCACCGAGAAATGCCGGACATCGAAAGCGTCGGGATAGATTGCGCCGATCTCGGGCACGCCATCATGGCTCTTGCCGGTCGGACGAAACCGTTCGGTTGCAAGTCGCATGCGGTCTTCCTGGACAAGGAGCTCGATATCGTGACGGATCGCCTGCGCGGCGATGGCATCATGCGGGTTGTAGGACGTCAGGTCTTCCTGCGGCGCGGTGGTGGGTGAGGTCAGATCATCTATCAGCGCGATGAGGCTTTCGGGGCCAACCTCGACCACCCCGAGATTGAGCGAACGCAGCATGGCAATCAGCCCGTCGCGGGTCTGCTTCAGGTCCTCATGGGAGACATGCTTCGATGCAGGCACGCTGACCGATACGATCACCTGGTGATGGCGCGCATGGAACGGCGCGTCGCCCGAGCCCGATTTCCAGACCAGGCCATAGAGCCGCTTGGCGCGGTGGCGTGCGATTGCCTCATAAACGCCGCCCTGAAGGTAGCGCGGCCCGAACCAGGGAGCGATGATCCGGCTGATGCGCGGGCTCGCCCAGTGCAGCACCTGCAGGCACGCGCCGGGCGGCAGTCCCTCGGAGAAGAACTGTCCGAGGATCTCGCCGGTGCGCTCGTCAGCGCCGATCAACGGCGTGACCGAGAGGACGAACCCTTTGGAGCGGGCATTGAGATAGAGTCGGCTCGACGGATCATAGACCCGGTAAGGCAGCCAGTCGGAGAGCTGATCGAGCATCAGCGAGGGGCGCCCCGCCTCGGCCTGCTCGGCATCGCCGAGCAGGCCGGTCAGCAGGGACCTCGCCATTGTGTTGATACCGAGGGCCATCACTTGGGTTCCCCGGACGTGCTTGCGCCGCTCTTGGCGGCCTCGATGGCCTCGGGGCTCGGGTAGCTCAGCGGGGAGGGTGAGAAAGATGGCCGAGGGGCTCGATCATGCGGGGACGCAGGCATGTCGAACCCCTCGGCCGCCGGTGCATCCGCACCGGCATCGGCCTCGCGCGCCGTGGAGGGGGGGACCAGCGGCGAGGCCAAGGGGGAAAGGTTATTGTGGGTTGCGGACGAAAACAGCGGCGAAGGATAGTCCTCGCTATCCAGAGCGGCATCGCTATCGGTGGTGGATGCCCGCTCTTCCAGTGCAGTCTTCAACTGTCGGCGCAGCTGACGCATCAGCGGTGTTGCGGCTTCATGGCCCGGCTTGCGGCGCAGCTCGGCCGCCCAGCGCGGGTTTTCGATGACGGCCCATGCCACCGCCTCATCATGCAGGGTTCCGGTCTCATCGACCCGCGCCGGAAACACGATCTTCAAGGTGCGCTCGGCGGTGCGCGCCTGATCGCCCGGATCGACCATGCGCTGCGGACGGAGGGTGTTTGGGGTCGTTTCGGCCTGCCTGATCTCGCCCGCCGCACGTGCATCGATGATATGCGAGGGCGCGCAGTCTCCCTGCGGAGCGCGGCACTGAAACGAACCTTCGACATTGGTGCCGAAGGTGGCGCAGCCAGCGAGCAGGACGGCGAGGCTGGCGCACAGCGGAAGTCGGACATTGTAACGCATGGCGGTCATCCTTTCGTGGTCGGTGTGGGAGCCGGCGCGGGCTTGCCGGCGAGGAACGCGCGCAAGGCATGCGCCGGGCGGAAGCCCTCGAGCACGGCGCCATCGGACGGGCGGACGATCACCGGCGTGCCATTGAAGCCGTTGGCCTTGGCAAAGGCTTCGTTGGCATCGAGACCGCTGGTGTCGCAGGGCCTGGGATTGGCGAGAGCATTGCCGGCATAGGCCAGCCTCAGCGCCAGATCGGGGCGCGGCGCACACAGCACCCGTTCGGCCTCGCGGCGGCTTTCGGCCCCGAAGATCGAGATCGGACGCTCCTCGACCCGCGCGCCAATCGCCTTCAGCTCCTCCTCGAGCTTCTTGCAGTAGCCGCAGTTGAAGTCGGAAAAGACCACGGCCTTGGGGCCGTTTGCCGGGCCCCACATGATCGCACCATTGGCCGGAAGGCCTGCGAGCGAGACCTTGGTTGCGCCCGAACGCGGGGCTTGCTGCGCGGACTCCTGCGCCTGCGCATTGCGCGGCGCACCGGCGGTGAGGAGGTCAGGGTTGAGTTCGAGCAGCCGCGCTGCGGTCAGGTCCTGGCGCGTCTCCATGTCGTAGACCCGGCCGATCACGAGATAGCGGGCAGCCCGGTCGACATAGAACAGCGTCGATTTGGACGCGACCTCGCACAGGCCCCCGATCCCCTTGCAGTCGATCTGGGTGATCGGCGTCTTGGGCAGGCGCAGTTCGAGCGCCTTCCTGACCGTCGCCGTATCCGTCGTCTTTGTCGTGCTCGCGAGGCTGGCCGCAGCCCAGCCTGTTGCCGCTGACAGTGCGATCAGCGATGCGATGGCAGCGGCGGGGCGGATCCAGCGTGCCGCTGTGCGCGCCGGGGTGTGGTTTTTTTGTCCGGTCATTGGGAATTCCTCACATAGACGCCGTCGAGAAAGACGATCTCGACTGCGATGCCGGTCGGCATCTCGACGACAGGTTGGTATTGTTCAGCGCGTTCGATGAGGTACTTGCTGACCGTGTCAGCCGCCTCGCCCGCGCCTTGGCCGAGTCCGCCCGCGACGATGTCGGTCGCGGACAGGGAGGGTCGCTGCTGGCCAGCGCCCAGCTGCCCGGCAAAAATGCCATTGGCATTGGCCGAAAAGCCGCGCCCGAACCCGCCGACGATGCCGGCAAGCAGCGCCTGGCTGACGAGATTGCCTTCGCGGCTGACCACACGTCCGCGCACTCCCGACTTGCCTGCAAAGCTGATGAAGCCCTTGACCTCGCTCACCGCGACCCGGCCGCCAGGTTGGTCGCAGGTCATGCGGGCCAGCTTCACATAGACCTTCTCGGACGAGAGATCGCCGCGTGCTGCGCCGTTGACGATGCAGCCCTCGATGCGCGTGGTCAGCACCTTGCCGTTCTGCATGACCGAGCGCGCAGGCCCCGTGATCCGGAGTACCACGGGGAGAGGATCGGTCTGGCTGCTGACCCCGGCCGAAGCATCGACGCCCACAATCACCCGCGCCGAAGCATAGGAATTGGGAGGCAGGTAATCGGGCGAATCCTCGACTACCACCGGCGGCACTTCAGGCCGGATGGCGCGGGCGCCGCTGCCCGCGACCTTGTCGCCGCCAAAGCTCATCAGCTTGACTTCGCCGGGGGCGGCGAAGGTCGCCTCTGTGGCATTCGGTGCTCCTGCGGGTGCCGATACCGGGGTGGGCGCGCGCCCGCGGGCATCATATCCGCCCGCTTGCGGGCCATAGGCCGGCATCGGCGCGCTTGGCGGGGGCGGGGCACTCTGGCTTGCAAGGCGTGAGCGCAGTTCGGCGTTCTCTGCAGAGATCGCGTCGATCGCGGCCTGGCCGTCAGTGCGCATCGCCTGGTTTTCCGACTTCAACGCGGCAAGCTGCGCTTCGATCTCGGAGCGCGGGACGCTGGTGTCCTTCAGCTCCTTCTGCTCGCGCGAGACCGCGTCGAGCCGGTTGCCATAGGTCGCCACGAACTCGCGCTGCGAGAGGTCACGGTTCACAAGGCCTGCCGTATCAATGGTCTGCGCTGCGTCAGGATCATTGCCCTTGGCGCCGTCATCGCCGCCGAGGATGAACCAGCTGCCACCCGCGAGCACAACTGCGCCGATCGTGCCGAGCAGCAGCTTTTGGCGCCGCGCGGTGGCGGCGTTGAGGTCAGTGACCGGGGCGATGCTTATCGTCTCGGTCTGGGCCGGAGCGGCCGGGGTGGGTGCCTCGCTCATTGACCCTGCTCCCCGTTCGCGCCGACAACAAAGGCGGTGGTGCTCAGGCCGGGAGCAAGCACAGGGCTGACGATCGCGACCGCGAGCGCACCAGCGGGTGCCAGATCACGCTCGGCGAGCGTGACATTCTCTTTGCCGCGATTGGCGATGCGGATGACCTTGCCGGCAAGGCTGCTGCCGCGATAATCGGCGATCAGCTGCACTTCGAGGTCGCCGACGCGCGCAGGGCTCGCTGCCACTTGCCGGACCTCGAAGCCCGCGACCGACCGGTCATCCGCCATTGCCTGGATGAGGCGCACCGCGCTCGCGGTAAGCGGGGTCTCCTTCTCCCAGTCCGAAGCCATGTTCCGGGCAATGGCCGGATTGGTGATGAAGACCTGGACGGCCGGGATCGGCTCGATCCGGCAGGCAATTTTGTAGACGAAGCCCTTGCGGGTCGTGGCAAAGAAGCTGATCGCGCGGGCCGCGAAGGTCTCGGGGACCGAGACATAGATGTCGCCGCGCAGCGGCTCATTGGTCACCGCGAAATCGTTGTAGGGCGTCCCGCTCGAGATCTTCGACACGCTCGCGAACTGATCGTCGATCAGCGCAAAGCGGGTGAGCTCGCGCGCAGAGACGGCGCATTCGATGCTCGATCCATCGGCGGCCTGCCGGAACTGATCAGCGGCAAGCGCCGGGCAGGTGCCACCGAGGATGAGGGCAAGCGCCGCGGCGCAGGCGAGCCTCTTTGCGGGCCTTAAGGCGTGGGCGTAAGCCATCAATGGGCCTCCTTTGATGTGTCTTTGGGGGGAAGCTGGGCGAACCCGGCGAGCGCGAGCCGAAGCCCGCGATAGGTCCAGGTGAAGCGGAAGCGGCGGTCATCACTGGCGATCACCTGCGCGCCGACGAAGGTCTTGAGCGTGCCCGTGACCTCCGACGTGAGACCGCCGGGATCGACCGTCATCGAACGGATGACGAAAGCCTGGGTGACGTCCGATCCGCGCTGCTCGGCAACGATCTTCACAAGGTCGGCCTTGAGCTGGCCGTGGCTGGCCGGGTCGGCGAGCTTCAGGATCTCGCCCATCCAGTAGTCGAGGCCCTCCGGGCTGCGATTGAGCAGCACCAGCGCGGTGTCGCGGGTCACCAGCTCGAGGTAGTCCGCATCGACCCCGGCGCTGCTGACCGTAAGTTCGCGCGGTACAGTCGGCACAAGTAAGACTTCGCGGTCACGGGTCGCGGCTAGGCTTGTCGCCACGACAAGCGCGATCCCGAGACCCGCGCTGGTCAGCGCAAAGAGATTGCGCTGGCGCAGCAGGGTCTGCTGGCGCTCATGGGAAATGTCGGCAAACATGAATGTCTCCCCTCAACCGGCAAGCAGGCGGCAGTGGGAAGGCGGCGTGGATTTGAGACCCAGTAATCCGGCCGGCAGATACCAATAGGCGGCATGGGCTACCCAGGAGCTGGCGCGTCCTGCTTTTGCCTTTCGCAGCGCGAACCAGGCGCCGAACGCAACAATGATGCCGATAAAGATATGCTGGCTGAGGATCCCCCAGGTGAAGGGGACAATCATTCCGGCAAACTCGTCGATGGTCCAGAAGCCGATAAGCTCCGGATCGTCGAGCCGCCGGGGAATGATGTAAGGGTCTGCCATCTGAGCGCCGCCTTCCCGTGGCCGCTCGGTCAGATGACCGCGGTCACGACTGAGGTGACGATCGGAACGCCGGTGCCGACCCCGATGCCGACACCGACCGGCACGGCGACCTGGCCGAGCGAGAAGCGGCCCGAGGCAAGCCCGATGAGGCCGCCTGCAAGGCTGAGGACGGTGATGATCTTGCCGCCCGAACCTTCGAGGAAGTTCGTGAACTGCGTGAGCGCGGGATCGAAGGTCGTGTCGGCACCGGCATAGGCCGCGCCGGCCGCGAGACTGGCGATGAGGGCCGGGATGGCAAGGTTTGCCGCGCGGGCGAGGCCGGAGCGGGCGGGGGTGGCAACGGCGCGCCGGGGGAGGGTGAGGGACTGCATTCGAGAACTCCATGTGGGAGGGTGGACCAGCGTTCTTGCGTTCGCTGCAGGTTCTTTATGCGTCTAGGAATTCTCAGTAGGAAGGATGGCGTTCTCAAAGCATATGGATCCGGACGCATATGGACTCATGAGATTGCCCTGAGCGAGATTCGTCGGCTTTATCATCAACATTTCAGTGCAAGAGCGTCGCTTCGTGTCGCCATCAACGTCGCCGTTTGTCGACGAATCGCCTTCTAAGATTGCCTCTCCTAGAGACGAGATGTTCGATATATGTTCTAATTTCTTTCTTAGAGACGGGATGCGCGATATGCCTTCGACTCACATGCTCATCGTCAGGAGTCGTCGCTATGAACCAGTCCGCCATTCACACGAATGCGAGCCTTGCGCGCGTTCTCACCCATGCGATCGAAAAGTCAGACAAGCCGAGGCATCAGATCGCGAGCGAAGCAGGAGTCCATCGCGAGACCTTGCTAAAGATCATGCGCGGCGAGCGTCCGATCAGTCTCGAGCGAGCCATGCTGATCTTCGAAGCCTGCGGTGCGTGCCCTCATGCCGCCATTCTGCTGACGATCGCAGGAGAGGAAATGCTCGCCTGCGAGTGGATGCACCGGGACATGGGGGCATTCCTCGACGAGTTCATGATCGCTCTGCCCGCACAACTTGATCGCACCCTTGGACGCAGGGTTGCGGAACTAAGGCCACGCTGGGCCGGTGGCACCTCGCAGCTCGTGGCCAAGCTCCTCGCCAGGCATATTGATGACCTTGCGAACCGCGACATCGCGATGGCTTTGTCGCGCTGATTTTCGGGGACCTGGAGGGGATAAAGGTTCCAACACAACAGGATCACATATGACAACAGAGCCCGCGAAAGGCGCTCTCAGCGCCACGAGTTCCACGACAGAGGCCATGGCTTCTCCCGCGCCCCGGCTGCTTCGCCTGCCTGAGGTTATCAGCAGGGTTGGGCTGCGGCGGTCGGCGATCTATCAACGCATGAGCGAGGGTCGCTTTCCAAAATGTCGCACACTTAGCCCTAAGTGCTCTGTTTGGGTGGAAGCAGAAATAAACGCTTGGATTGATGGAATCGCGCGATCTTCAAGCAACATCGACTGAATTTATGAATTCCGACACGAGCAAGATCTAACATTTGGACTTTCCGATCTTTCCTCAAAACTGGCTTGGAATGACTCATCCTGCTCCAACAACGCCCAATCCGCTAAACCAGCCGGCCCCCAGCGCCCCTCAAACTCAGCCGACTGCCGCCCGGTAGCGTGCGTCGATCACCTCCCAGTCGAGGTTTGCCATGAAGGCGTCGATGTATTTCGCCGCCGCGGTGCCGTAGTCCATGTGGTAGCTGTGCTCATACATGTCGAGCGTGATCAGCGGCGCGCCGGTCACGGGGCCGTGCATGTGGTCCCAGGCCCAGTAGTTGTGCAAGCTGGCGGTGTGGCGGTTGTAGGCGAGCACGCACCAGCCTGATCCTCCCGCGAGCGACATTGCCGTGCGGCGGAACTCGGCTTCCCAGCGGTCGAAGCCGCCGAACCATGCGGCCAGTGCATCGCGGATCGTGCCTGCCGGTTTCCCGTCTCCGCCGAGCGCGCCGAAATAGAGCTCGTGCAGCACCACCGAGCCGGTGCGGTGCAGCTCCTCGCGCTTGAGGCCGGAATAGGCGACCGGCGGGAAGTCGGGATCGGCCATGGCGGCGGCGAGGCGGGTCTCGATGGTGTTCAGCGCCTTGACCGAGCCCTGGTAGTTGTTCTCCCAGTGCGAGGTGATCAGCCGCTCCGACAGTCCGGTGAGCTTCGCCGGATCGAAGCGCAGGGGCTGGGGTGTGTGCTTTCCGGCAAAGGCTTGGACAGGCGCTACGGTGCCCGCTCCTTGCGCGGCGCTGGCAGAGGTGCCGGCCACCAGCATGGCGCCGGCCGCGCCGACTGCTCCCGTGCCGATCGCTTCGCGTCTGGTGATGTGGCTCATGATCCGTGACTCCCTCGCAGGGTTTGCAGTCTGCACCCCTTGCGCCGAGTCCCGCAAGGCCGATGCTCTAGCTACGCTGGGGCCAACTGCGATGAAGCTCGTCGATCCGGTAATCGTGGCTGTGTGCCGCCGCGCCATGCTCGGCGAGGTGGGGGTGGCCCGCGGGCAGTTCGGGGTGGGCGTGCTCCAGCTCCTGCGGATCGTCGTCGGGCCAGAGCTGCAAGGCCAGCACCAGACCGATCGCCGCCAGCACCGCGAGCACGAGGAAGGCGGTGCCCATCCCCGCGCGCGCGCCGATCTGCCCGGCGATGGGATAGGCAATCAGCCAGCAGACATGGCTGAGGGCGAACTGCGCGGCGAACAGCGCTGGCCGGTCGGCATCGCCCGACGAACGGCGCAGCAGCCGGCCGCCGGGCGTCACGCATAGCGCATAGCCTGCGCCCATCGCCAGCCAGCCCACGAGCAGCGCGGCCCAGGTCACAGGGAGAAGCGCGAAAGCCGCGAGCACGCAGGCAAGGACCAACGAGCCGGCGAGCATCACGCTGCGGTCACTGGCGCGGCGCAGCACCTTCGGCAAAAGCAGCGCCGCGAGCATCGAGCCCCCGCCATAGGCCGCGAGCGCGAGCGCCACGTCCTCCTGCGTGCGCCCCATGCCCCGCACGATCACCACGGTGTTGACGATGACCATCGCGCTTCCGGCGGCGGCAGCGAGCGTGATTGCCAGCAGGCCGCGCAGCCGCGGGGTGGCGAGATAGATGCGCGCGCCGCGGGTGGTCTTGCGCCATACCCCCTCGACCTTCGCCGCCGCCGCCTTGCGGTGGGGCAGCGCGGCGGTCACGACCAGCAGTGCAGAGGCGACGAAGCCCACCGACGTTCCCGCGAACAGCCAGTGGAAGCTGATCACGGTGAGCAGCGCGGCGGCGAGGATCGGGCTCAGGAGGCTTTCGAGATCATAGGCGAGCCGCGAGAGCGACAGCGCATTCGTGTATTCCTCCTCGTCAGGGAGGATCGTCGGGATGGTCGCCTGAAAGGTCGGCGTGAAGGCGGCGGATGCCGACTGGAGGAGGAAGATCAGCAGGTAGACCTGCCACACCGCATCGACGAAGGGGAGCGCCAGTGCCACGCCCGCGCGCAGCAGGTCCATCGCCACCAGCAGCGCCTTGGTCGGCAGGCGGTCGGCATAGGCGCCCACCACCGGGGCGACGCCGATATAAGCGACCATCTTGATCGCCAGTGCAGTTCCCAGCACCGCCCCGGCATCGGCACCGGCTATGTCATAGGCGAGGAGGCCGAGCGCCACCGTCGCAAGACCCGTCCCCACAAGCGCGATGACCTGCGCGAGGAAGAGGTGCCGGTAGGTCCTGTTGGCGAGCACCGATAGCATGGCGGAAGCGTCCTAGAGCAGGGCGGGCAATCGTGATCAGACGACCCGCTTGATCGCGTTATAGGCGCCTTGTGTCTTTAGCGTGATCGTGACTGTCCCGGGCGAGCGGTTGCGCCAGAACCAGCCATGGCTGCCGTCGAAAGCGGCGACCAGAGTGCCGTTCTCGCCCTTCGATTCCTTGCCCTTGCCATAACCGTGGTAGGAGATGCCCGGCGCGTCGCCATGGGTATCGTAATTTACATGGCCTCCGGCGACCGACCAATCGAATTGCAAACTCGCCCCCTTGGCCATCACGGCCTTGATCTCGGCCGCTTCGCCCGGTGCCAGCGTCAGGGTGGTGACGTCTCTGCGGGTTGCGGCGTCTGCATTGGCTGCAGCGGGTTCCTGAGAGCTTGTAGCGCTTGTCTGAGAGGCCGGCTGCGGGGCGGGGGCGGTGCGTGCGGCATCGGCGGCAGCTTCCTGTGCCAACCTTTGTTTGATCTCGCCCATTTCCGTCAGCCCGAGAACGCGGCCGACCCCGGTCGGATCGATCGCATATTCGCTGGGCAAAACCGCGGTCACGAGAATGACGCCGGCCGACACCGCTGCGAACGCCGTGGCGCGCAGCAACTGGCCGGAAGTGGGAAGATCGCGCATTTCTGGGCGTTGCGAATTGAACATGAGGGATGCTCCTGAAGTCTAGCTGACAGCAAATCCGGCGATCTGATAGCCCACGAGCAGGAAGCCCAAGGCCATCAGCACCGTGTTGGCGATAAAGGCGTGGCGCATGAAGCTGCTGGTCCGACGCCAGTAGCCCATCACGATCAGGATCCCACCGAGGGCAAGCAGTTGCCCGATTTCGACGCCGATATTGAAAGCGATGAGATTGGGGATCAATCCGTCCGCCGCGATTTCGAATTCAAGGATCTTGGTGGCGAGCCCGAAGCCGTGAAACAGACCAAAGATCAGCGTTGCCCATTTGGTGTTGGGCTGGAATCCGAACCAGCGCTGGAACGCGCCAAGATTATCGAGCGCCTTGTAGACCACCGACAATCCGATGATCGCGTCGATCACATAGGCATTGGCGCTGATCCCGGTGAGAACGCCGAACAGCAAGGTGGTCGAATGCCCGATGGCGAACAGAGTCACGTAGATGCCGATGTCCTTCATCCGGTAGAGAAAGAAGATGACGCCGAACAGGAACAGCAGGTGATCGTAGCCGGTCACCATATGCTTGGCACCGAGGTAGACGAAAGGCCAAAACAACACGCCGCTGCTTTCCTGGATATAGCCCTTGTCGCCTTCGGCGACGTTGTGCGCCCAGGCGTCTGCGCCGGCAAACAGCAGCATCATGAGAGCCGCGAGGATGACGAGCCAGCGCCGCTGCGCATGGGTCAGTCGTTCGAGAGAAAACAGCATGGAAACTCCGATGTGGTCCTGTTCCGCCGCCGCGCACCTTGGGTGCGACGACGCCGGGACAGGGTTTCAACTGGCAGCGGGCGATTCTGACGCCGGGTTCGGCACGCCTTGCCTTGCCTCTTTTGCCCGGATCATCCGGTAGAGCGCCGGGAGCACCAGCAACGTCAGCACCGTCGAGGAGATGATCCCCCCGATCACCACCGTCGCCAGCGGTCGCTGCACCTCCGAGCCCAATCCGACGTTGAGCGCCATCGGCACGAAGCCGAGGCTGGCGACCAGCGCGGTCATCAGCACCGGACGCAGACGCGCCAGCGCGCCTTCGCGGATCGCTTCTTCCAATGGCCTGCCTTCTTCCATCAGCTGGCGGATGAAGGTCAGCATAACCACCCCGTTCAGCACCGCGACCCCCGACAGCGCGATGAAGCCGACACCCGCCGAGATCGAGAAGGGAATGCCGCGCAGCAGCAGCGCCGCTATCCCGCCGGTGAGCGCGAGCGGGACGCCCGAGAACACCACCAGCGCATCCTTCCATGACCGGAACAGCGTTACCAAGAGGCCGAAGATCAGCAGCAACGCGAGCGGCACCACGATTTGCAGGCGCGTCGCCGCCGACTGCAACTGCTGGAAGGTGCCGCCGTAGTCGATCCAGTAGCCTTCGGGTAGATCGACCTCGGTGTCGATTCGCTGCTTGGCCTCGGCGATGAAGGAGCCGAGATCGCGGCCGCGCACGTTGGTGGTGACCACCGCACGCCGCTTGCCGTCCTCGCGGCTGATCTGGTTGGGCCCCTGAATACGCTCGATGGTGGCGACTTCGGACAGCGGCACTGCGCCGCCGCCTGCCAGCGGGATCGGCAGGCGTTCGAGCACCTGCGGGTCCTGCCTGAGCTTCTCCGGCAGGCGCACGACGATGTCGAAGCGGCGGTCGCCCTCGAAGATCTGCCCGGCCTCCGCCCCTCCGATGGCGGCAGAGACGACCGACTGGACATCATCGACGTTGAGCCCGAGTTGGGTGAGCCTGATCCGGTCAGGCACGACCTGGATGAAGGGTAGTCCCGTGACCTGTTCCGTCTGGACGTCCTGCGAACCTTGGATCTTGCCCACCACGCCCTCGATCTCGGCGGCGGTGGCGGCGAGTTGATCGAGATCGTCGCCATAGACCTTGATCGCAACGTCCGACCGCACCCCGGCAATCAGCTCGTTGAAGCGCATCTGGATCGGCTGGATGAACTCGTAGCGCGATCCGGGCACCTGCTGGACCGCCGCGTTCATCTCGGCGACCAGTTGCGCCTTGGGCTTGCGGGGGTCGGGCCACTGGTCGCGCGGCTTCATGATGATGAAGGTGTCGGCAACCGAGGGCGGCACGGGATCGGTCGCGACATCCGCCGTGCCGATCTTGGCGAAGACCTTGTCCACCTCGGGGAAGGTCTTGACCTTCTCCTCCAGCGCGCTCTGCATCGCCACCGCCTGGGTGAGGCTGGTGCCCGGAATACGCAGCGCGTGCATGGCGATGTCGCCTTCGTCGAGGTTCGGGATGAACTCCGAGCCGAGGCGGGTTGCGGCAAGGCCGCTCAAGACCAACAGCGCCGCCGCCGCGCCGATCACCGCGCCGCGCCTGCGGATCGCGAAATCGAGCATCGGGACATAGCGCGACTTGGCAGCGCGCATCACCCGGTTCTCCTTCTCCTCGACCCGGCCGGTGACGAAGGTCGCAACCGCTGCGGGCACGAAGGTGAGCGAGAGCAGCAGCGCTGCGGTGAGCGCCAGCACCACGGTCAGCGCCATCGGGTGGAAGGTCTTGCCCTCCACCCCTTCGAGCGCGAAAATCGGGACATAGACGATGGTGATGATGAGGATGCCGAACAGGCTCGGCCGGATCACTTCCGCCGATGCGCTGGCGGCAAGGCGGAAGCGTTCGTTGCGGTCGAGCAGGCGCCCGAGCGAATGCTGCGCCTCGCCGAAACGCCTGAGGCAGTTCTCGACGATGATCACCGCGCCATCGACGATCAGTCCGAAGTCGAGCGCGCCGAGGCTCATGAGGTTGCCCGAGATATTGCGCGACACCATGCCGGTGATTGTCAGCAGGAACGCGACCGGGATGACCGCAGCCGTGATCAGCGCCGCGCGGATATTGCCGAGCAGCACGAACAGCACCACGATCACCAGCAGCGCGCCTTCGGCGAGGTTCTTCTCGACCGTGCCCACGGTGGCCTCGACCAGCTTGGAGCGGTCGTAGACGGTATTGGCCTTGACCCCGCCGGGGAGCGAGCGGTTGACCTCCTCCAGCTTGTCGGCGACCGCCACGCTGACTTCGCGCGCGTTCTCGCCCACCAGCATGTAGATCGTGCCGAGCACCACCTCGCGCCCGTCCTTGGTCGCCGCACCATTGCGGGTTTCCGAGCCGATGCTGACATCGGCAACATCGGCGATGCGCACCGGCACGCCGCCGCGGCTGGTGACGATGATGCCCGAAAGGTCGCTCTCGGTCTGCGCCTGTCCGGGCACGCGGATCAGGTATTGCGATCCCGACCGCTCGACATAGCCCGCGCCGACATTGGCATTGTTGCGTTCTAGCGCGGCGATCAGGTCCTTGACCGTCAGGCCGAAGCCGGCGAGCCGCTCGGGATAGGGCGCAACCACATATTCCTTGCGGTAGCCGCCGACCGAGTTGACCTCGGTGACGCCGGGGACGTTACGCAGCTGCGGGCGCACCACCCAGTCGTGCAAGGTGCGCAGATCCTGCGCGGTGTAGCGCGACCCATCGGGCTTCACCGCGCCGGGATCGACCTCGATCGTATACATGAAGATTTCGCCGAGGCCGGTCGCGATCGGCCCCAGTTCGGGTTCGACCCCCGAGGGCAGGCTCGACCGCACACCTTGCAGCCGCTCGTTCACCAGCTGGCGGGCGAAGTAGATGTCGGTGCCGTCGGCGAACACCACCGTCACCTGCGACAGCCCGTAGCGCGAGACCGAGCGGGTGTATTCGAGCCCCGGCAGGCCGGCGATTGCCGTCTCGACCGGGAAGGTGATGCGCTGCTCGGCCTCCAGCGGCGAGAAGCCGGGAGCCGAGGTGTTGATCTGCACCTGCACGTTGGTGATGTCGGGCACGGCGTCGATCTTGAGCCGTCCGAAGTTGTAGATGCCGATGGCGCACAGCACGGCCACAATGGCCAGCACCGCGAAACGCTGCCTGATCGACAGCTCGATGATCTTTTCAAGCATGGCCGTCGTGTCCTCAGTGATCGTGGCTCGCGCCCGACTTTTCGATGTCGGCCTTGATGATGTAGCTGTTGGTGGTGGCGTAGACCGTGCCCGGCTTGATGCCGCTCAGCACCTCGGTCCATTCCGGCCCCTCCTTGCCGAGTTCCAGCATCCGCACCTCGTAGGTCTCGCCGATCTTGGCGAAGACCACACGGAAGTCGCGGAACTGCTGGATCGCCTCGGTCCGCACCGCCAGCGGGACGGTGCGCTGATCGGTCGTGACAATGCCGCGCACTGCCATGCCCGGTCGCCAGAAGCCGTCGCGATTGGGCAGTGCGGCGCGGGCGGTCACGGTCTGGCTGGTGACTTCGGCGATTGGCAGGAAGTCGCGGATGGTCGAGGCTTGCGCGCGCTCGCCTTCAAGCCCGCGGATCGTGACCGACTGGCCCGGTCTCACCCGCTCGATGTCGCGCGGGAAGATCGGGAAGGTCGCCACGGTGCGCGAGGGATCGGCTATCACGAACAATGGTTCGCCCCCTGCAATCGACCCTACATTGGCGTTGCGCTGGCTGATGACCCCGCTGATCGGGGCGTAGATCGCATAGGTCTGGAGCGAGTAGCTGCTCTCCACCTTGGCGAGCAGCGTGCCGCGCGAAACCCGGTCGCCGACGTTGCTATAGACCGCGACCACCGGGCCGGGGTATTTCGCACCGACCTCGGCGCTGCCTGCTGGATCGAGCTCGACACGCCCGATGATCTCGACCGCCTCGCCGACCTGCTGCGGGCCGACGGTTTCGGTCTTTATGCCCGCCGCCTTAGCCGCGGCATCGGTGATCGTCGCGCGCCCCTCGTAGGAGGCAAAGCTCCACTTGTGCTGCTTGCCCCCCTCTTTTGCCACCACAGTCACATCGAAGCTGTGCGGCTCGACCAGCACCGACTGGCCGCGCAGAAAGTCGTCCTGCGGCTTGAAGGCGAAGGTGGTCTTCTCGCCGTCGAGCCGCGCGATCATCACCTGCGCAGTCACGCTTGCGGGATCGAGCGGCTTGTCGCCGCGATAGGCGTAGAGCCGGTATTCGGGCGGCACGCCGTCCTCGAAGACGGTCACCTCGATCGCGAAATCGCCGTCGCGAAGCATCCGGCCATTATGCGGCCCGCGCTCGTATTCGCCTGCGGCAGGGGCTTCCTCGCCCTCGGCCGGCTGGGTTTCGCTCGCCTCGCCGCACGCCATCAGCGGCGCGCAGAGGAGGACAGCAGCAAGGATATGGGAACGGCGCATCATCAGTTACCCCCGACAAGGTTGGCAAACCGGCCGGTCAGACGATCAAGGTCGACCTTGGCGCGGTGATATTCGGAAATGGCATCGACCATCCGCACGCGCGCATCGTGCAGCGCGCTCTGGGCGGTGGAGACATCGAGAAAGGTGAAGCCGCCGCGCTTGTAGCCCGCGAGCACTTCGCGCAGCGTCTGTTCGGCTCCGGGCACGACCCGCAGGCGGATCGCGTCAGCCTCGTGGCGGGCTTCCTCGACCCGCTCGGCGGCCAGCGCGATCTCTTGCCGCCGCTGGAAGCGCTCGACCGCCAGATCGGCCTCGATCTGCCGCGCTTCGGCCGCTGCACGGTCGCGGTTGGCCTGGTTCAATGCGCGGTTCTGCAACGGCAACGACACGCCCGCGATCAGCGCAACATCCCCCGTGCCGAGATAGCGCGGTCCTGCGAACACCGTCGGATCGGTGCGCGCGTTTGCGTCCTGCAAGCGGACATTGGCATCGGCCCTGCGGCTGCGCGCTTCGTAGACCGCAAGGTCCGGCGCGGCGAAGGCATCCGGCGCAACATTCGCCGGTGCGAGATCAAGGAAGCCTTCGGTGCTGACATCGAGGCTCTCGGCGCTGCCGCTGCCGATCAGCAGCGCGAGTCGGCTCTTGGCCGCTTCGGCTGCGTGCTCGGCGAGCTCCAGATCGACCCTGGCTTGCGCCAGCTCGGTCCGCGCCCGCGTGCCCGCGAACAGCGGATCGCGCGCATCATCGACGCGCCGCTTGACCTCCTTTTCGAGCTGCGCCGCGATCTCGACCCGGTTGCGGGCCAGTTCCACATTCAGCTCGGTGGTCTGCGCCTCGACGTAGAGTTCCTGCACCCGCTTCGCCAGATCGAGCCTGCGGACGATCGTCTCGGCGCGGACAATGCCGATTTCGCCTTCGACCAGATCGACACGGGCCTCGCGCTTGCCCCCGCGCTCGATGCGCTGGTTGTAGGTCGCATCGACCTGAAACTGGCTGAAGCCCCCGGTGCCGATGTTCTCGACCATCCCGTCGATCGTCGCCGCCGGCTTGGTGTCGGCAGCGGCGCGGGCGGCTTCGAGTGTGTCGATCCGGGCGGCGTTGGCCTTTTCCTGGGGCGACCCTTCCACCGACTGGCGGATGGCCTGCTCCAGCGTCAGCGGCTCGGCCTGGGCCGCGCCGGCTGACAGGAACGTGACCGCCAGCAAGGCGGCACGCTGCATAGCGTTCATGATGTAACTCCCGAGTATCCCCGCGAAGGGGCGAACGTGAATGACGCCGGACAGCCGTCCGGCCTGTCATCACACCGTCTGCGGCGGTCTCAGGAGAGGATCGGGACGCGGAAGTGTGCCGTTCCGTGTGCGACGATTGAACAGCAGCTGGTCGGAATCGTAGTTGGCCAGCGCCAGCGCATCGGTCGGTTCCAGAAGTATGCTGGCATGGGCGTGCGCGCCAGCATGATCATGCACTAGACCCTTGGCCGGGCGATCGGGAGCCTCGTCGAGGGCGCCCGCCGCATCATCTTGGTGTGCCGCCAGAGTGTCTCCGCCGACGTCGTGCGAGTGCGCTTCTTCCGCAGCGTGCAGCGGCGCATGCCCGGCCAGATGCGCGCCCCAGGCGATGCCGGGGACCACCAGCGAACACACGATCAGGAGAGTGAATAGGGAGCGCAGCACGGCTGAGCCATTAAAGGACGATGCGAGCGCGCGCAATTGTCAATCTCCATTTGGCGGGATTTGTCAGCCTTGCCTGACTGCGTCGAAGCATTCAGCCAAACTGGATCTGACGCTCGAGGACACAGCCTGCGCATGCGACTGCGAGTGAAGAGTTTCCTGTATTTCAATTGCGTATACGATCAAGAGATGTTGCTTCTCCAAGGGGGCTTAGATTATCGACGAATTCCATGTTCGCTGGCAATGTCTAACTCAGCATGAGAAGC
>ERZ1066122.724-NODE-724-length-32666-cov-11.187820_pt1 | contig 32666 bp, 19 predicted proteins | sample MGYA00382769_ERZ1066122 | MGnify/ENA primary metagenome ERZ1066122 (study PRJEB33369, sample SAMEA5778352) | biofilm metagenome | biome: Industrial cooling water; feature: Water cooling tower basin; material: Biofilm | place: United Arab Emirates | collected... | reverse complement strand
CGCTGCAGCTGCGTACGCAGCGCAGGTGACACCGTCGTGCGGAGACTCCGTTCGTACCGCGCTGTGTTCACGAGGCCACCGGTGCGGCGGGCCCAGAACCACCAGTCGAACGTCGGCGCGATGCGATCCGCCGCGGCGCGATACAACGTCGCGATCGTGTCGAGTGCGGCCGGTGTGCCAAGCAGTGCGAACGGTGCCTGCAGCGCGCCCGTGCTGATGCCGCTCACCAGATCGAAGCGCGGCATGGGCGACGCACTGTGCGACGCCCATCCTCGCAGGAAGCCCACGCCGAAGGCGCCGTGCTGTCCACCGCCCGAGAGCAACAACAGATCGAGGGTGCCATCACCGCGCGCCTCGGCCCGGCGTGCGAGCCGTGCGATGACGGAGTCGCGCACGGCTGCATTACGGGCCGTCACCAGCGGCGCGTCGGCCAGCAGCGCCGAGACACTCGTCGCGGGGCGAGACACGGCGGCGCAGCCCACCATCGAGAGCAGCAGCACGCCGCGCGAAACCGTACGCACGACGCGCGTCACTTCACGGCCGCCAGCACACGCTGCACCAGGCCGTCCACTGCGCCATTCGCAATCCAGCGCGAGACGATGACCAGATCGTGCTCCGGGATCACGATGATGATGTTCGTCCCATTGCCGACGTGCGCGAAGGTCCTGGGCGTGGCGCTCTTGAGATACTGCCCGTCGGTGTTGAGGAACCAGTTCATGTAGCCGTACGTGGGCTGCGCCGGCGTGGGTGTGAGCGCGCGTTGAATCCACGTCTCGCTCAACAGCTGTCGATCCTTCCAGCGGCCGCGTCGCAAGGTGAGCAGGCCGAAGCGCGCCTGATCCCACGCGTTGATGAACATGCCGCCGCCCCAGTGGCCGCCGCCACTGACCACTTCCACCGCACGACCATCGAGTTGAATGAACGACGTCTCGTAGCCCATCCAGCGCCACGTATTCGACGCGCCGATCGGATCCATGATCGTTTCGCGCAGCACCTCCGGCAGTGGCCGACGCCACACGTTCGTGGCCGCGAGCGCGAGTACGTTCACACGGGTGTCGTTGTACTCGTAGGTGCTGCCGGGTGCCTTGCGCGGTCGCGTCAGCCAGGTGTTGGCGTCGCGATCCGGACGATCGGCCCACTCGGGCTTGCCCCACAACACGCCGTCCCAATCACTCACCTGCCGCAGCAGATGATCCCACGTGATGCGCGCATTGTGCTCGCCGGTGAACGGCTCCAGCCACGCACCATTCGCCGGACGATCGGCACTCAGGCCACTCCGCAGGGGATGCAGTGACCGGATGGGACCGACGTACTCGGCCACGCGGTCCTGGACGTCACGAATCATGCCGCGATCGACCGCGACACCCACGGTGGTGGAGAGAAAGCTCTTGGTCACACTGAACGTCATGTCCACGCGTGACGGATCACCCCACGTCGCGACCACGTAGCCGTGACGCAGGATGATGCCCGTCGGGTCACCGCGCGTCGTGAACGGACCGATCGGATCGCCGAACGGCTCGCGTCCGAAACTCTGCACGTGCGCGAGCTCGAGATCGCGCGGCGTCGTGGCTTCGTTCTGCACCGCGAACGCGATGGCGGCTGCGAGTGCCGACGAATCGAGGCCGACCGATGCGGGTGCGCGACGCGCCCACGCGGGCCCGGCGTCGGGATAGTAGGCGTCGGCCGAGACACGCCACTCGGTCGCCGCCGCCGTGGTCCGCGCACCACCTTGTGCCGAAAGGACGAAGGGCGCGACGAGGAGTGCCACGGCGCTGATCGTGCGCGACATGATCGTTGTGGGCAAAGCGGGCACGCTGGAGTGACTCCTGGCTGATGCGAGAGGAAAGACGCGCAACCTCACACGCGGCGGTCGGGCGCGTCCGGATCGACGGCGCCGCCGCTATCGGTTGGCGTCGTGTCCGACGCGTCATCGCTGGCGTACGACCGCATGGTGAGGAACGCCGCGATGACCGCCCGATCGGTGATGACCTCGAGGCGTCCCGCGAGCGAGGCAATACGAATGAGGCAGCCGCTACCGACGGGTGATGCGATCACCATCGCATCGTGGGTGAGACACATCGCCTCGGCGTGCTCCGGCACATCGAGCGGCGTCCCCGCCTGCTGGACCACCGCTTCCATTCCGCTCGTGTCCACCGACGCATCATCGCTGCGCACACCGGCGCCTGCGAGCCATGTCGCGCCGGTGAAGAGCACGACGTCGTTGCCGCCGAGTCCGAGGTCGCTTGTCGTGTGAGCCACGCTGTCCGCGAGCTCGGCGTGCGCGTCGTCGCTGGTGAGTGATTCCCCGATGAGGCACACGGCCGCGAAGCCGGGTTCGATGTCGTGCCGATCGACCTCGACGCGCACGGCCGTACCGTCGGCGAGGCGGATCAACACGGCGTGTTCGGTGGCCGATACGTCACGCCACGCGCCACGCAGACGCCGGAAGATCTCGATGTTCTCGTCGCCGGTCTGAAACTTGTACTCCCGCATGCGGCGACTCATGGCCAGGTGGGGATGCGGCCCGGCGTCCACGGGACGCCGGCGGCCTCGGCACGGCTCTCGAGCGCTGCGAGGTCACGCTCGATGAGCGTACGCAGACGCGCGAGGATGGGCGGGACCTCCTGCGACACGATGTCGAACTGACGACGCATGGTGGCGGTCGGCGCCTGCTGCGTGCCCCAGTGTCCGCCCACGATGTCGTTGAGGCGCGACAACAGCCCGGTTTCGGTGGGCTGCTGCAAGCGGCCTGCCGTATTGTCACCGTTCAGGCGCACACGCAACGAATCGAGCGCGCGCGCGAGGATGCGCGCATCACGCTGCAACGAGTCCACGTTGCTCCAGGCCTGCGGCAGCGCGGCCTCGAGGGCGCGCACGCGCGCGATCGTTTCGGTGAGCAGCGAGGAGGTGGCGAGCGTGGTGCGCTGCAGCCGAGCGGTGGCCAGGCGGAAGTCGCGCACGGCCGCCGAAGTCGCGACGGTGCTCGACCGTTCGGTGGGCGGCGCGGCCGTGAACGACTCTCGGCCGATCTCGCGCACGGTGCCATCGGGTTGGCGCAGGGCGAGTGTGACGGTATAGGTCCCGGGTGACACCATGGGGCCGCGTCCGCCACCGCGTCCCGTGGCGGCGCCATCGGTGACCGGGGCGAGGCCGGACCAGCGCAGATCCCACGTCACACGATGCAGACCGGCGCCGGCGGGTCCGGTGAGTCGACGCACGACGCGGCCATCCCCGTCGAGAATCGTGAGCAGGGCCTGCGGTGTCTCTTCGAGATCTTCGGCGCGCAGCTGTGCGAGTGTGGGCTGGGCGACGTCCTCATTGCGACGCGCCGATGCCTGTTCTCGAGCGAGTCGCGCGGCGCGCTGCGTGCGCGCGGCGCGTGCGATGTGATACGTGATGACGGTGCCGGGCGACGGGTTGTCGGCGCGGAAGGCGGCCACGCCCCACGACTCGGCGTTGCTCGTGCGCTCCGGCATCCAGAAGTTCGTGCGCGTCACCGGGAAGAGTGCGGCGTCAGCGCGCACGATGTCGGGCCGCTGCGCGAGCAGACGAAGTGGCGCGAGGTCATCGAGCACCCAGAAGCCGCGACCGAACGTTGCCACCACGAGATCATCGTCGCGCGCATGAATCGCCAGATCGCGCATCTGGATCGTGGGCAGGCCGCCGCGCAGTCGGGTCCAGAGGGCGCCACCGTCCACACTCACGTACATCGCGAACTCGGTGCCGGCAAAGAGCAGGCGCGGTTCCTTCGGGTCCTCGGCAAACCCGTACACCGAACCGCGCGCCGGCAGGTTGCCGCTGATGTTGACCCACGTGCGCCCGCGATCGCTCGTCTTCACGATGTAGGGCGTGAAGTCGCCCGAGCGATGATTGTTGAACACGGCGTAGGCCACGTTCGCATCATGCTGCGAGGCAAACACGCGCTGCACATAGGTCGTGTCAGGGACGCCCGGAAAGCGGGCGCTCGCGCGCCACGTGGCGCCCCCGTCCTCGCTGACCTGCACGAGGCCGTCGTCGGTCCCGACGTAGAGCAGCCCCTCCTGCTTCGGCGACTCGCTGATCGCAATGATGGTGCCGTAGAACGACGTCGAGGCCCACTTCGCGATCGCCTCGGAGCCCCAGACGCGCCCCATCATCTTGAGCTGGTTGCGATCGATCGCGCGTGTGAGATCCCCACTTACGGCGCGCCACGTGTCACCACGATCGTCGCTGCGCCACAGGCGCTGCGAGCCGACGTAGAGTCGCTGCGGCGCGTGCGGCGAGATGAGCATGGGCGTGTCCCAGTACCAGCGCGACGGGTCCTCGCCCGGCTCCGGCTGCGGACGGATCGGGATGTTCTCGCCGGTGCGCCGATCGTGCCGCACCATGCCGCCATTCTGCGACTCGCCGTAGACGATGTTCGGATCGGTCGGATCGATCTGCACGCGGAAGCCATCACCGCCCACGATGGTGCGCCAATCGCTGTTCTCGATGCCCGTACTCTTCGCGTTCTGCGACGGGCCGCACACCGTGTTGTTGTCCTGCGTACCGCCACACACGTTGTAGAACGGCGTCGCGTTGTCGAGCGTCACGGTGTAGAACTGCGTGAGCGGCAGATTGGCAAACCAGCGCCAGTTCGCGCCCCGATCGAACGATTCGTACAGGCCGCCGTCGGTCCCGATGAGCAGATGCTCCGTATCGCGTGGGTCGATCCACACCGCGTGATGATCGACGTGCTGTCCCGTGCCGCCCACGCGCGTCCACGTGCGACCGCCATCCTCGGTGACCGACGTGTTCACTTCCACCTGATACACACGATCGCGGTCGACCGGATCGGGGAAGAGCTCCTGGTAGAACAGGCCGAGTCCCACTTCGTCCGACATGCGCGTCCAGCTCGCGCCCACGTCGGTGCTGCGGTAGAAACCCGCACTGGTGCCCGTCGCTTCGATGACGGCGTACACGTAGTCGGGATCGGCCGGCGACACCGCGAGACCAATGCGTCCGAGGTCGCCGCTCGGCAGACCCGTGCGCACGCGCGTCCACGTCGCTCCGCCGTCGGTGGAGCGGTGAATCGCCGACTCGGGGCCACCGTGAATCTGTCCCCACACGCGACGCTGCCGCTGAAACGTGCTCGCGATCAGTACGTCGGGGTGGCGCGGATCGAGCTGCACATCGTTGACGCCCACCCACTCGCCACCACCCAGCACACGATTCCACGTGCGACCGCCGTCGGTCGTCTTGTAGAGCCCTCGATCACCACCGCCAGACCACAGCGGGCCGATGGCGGCCACGTACACCACGTCGCTGTTGCGCGGATCGATCACGATGCGCCCGATGTGTTCGCTCTTCGGCAGCCCAACGTTCGAGAACGTGCGGCCGCCATCGAGCGACTTGTAGACGCCGTCGCCGTACGCGACGGATCGGAGCGAGTTGTTCTCGCCCGTACCAACCCAGAGCACATTCGGGTTGCGCGGGTCGAGTGCGAGGGCGCCAATCGAGAACGACCCCTGCTGATCGAAGATGGGGGCGAAGGTCGTGCCCGCGTTCTCCGTCTTCCACAGGCCACCCGATGCTGTAGCGACATACCACGTGGCCGGCTTGCGCGGGTGCACGACCACATCGCTGATGCGGCCCGAGGTGCTGCCCGGACCGAGTTGGCGGAAGCGCAGACCCTCGAGCGGCAGACGCGCGGACGAATCGCTCGCGCTGGAATCACGTGTCGTCGCGGGAACGGCGGCGCGCCGAGCTTGCGCGTGCGTCGCAACCGTTGGCGCGAGCAGAATTGCGACGCCGAGCAGTGCGGCGCGCGAACGCAGTTGGGAAATCATCGCCTGTGAGTGCAGGGAGGAGTGACGCGAACCCCGCAAATTACGCAGCGGACCGGCCTCGGGAGAGACGCGGTCCGCTGCGTTCGTATCGACGTTCGCGTCAGAGTGACCAGCCGCTTCGGTATTCGCGGGTCAGGAAGCGGTTGAGCTCGGGGTGGCTCGTGAACATCATGCGCTCGGCGTCGTAGAGCGCCTTGCGGCCCTTGCCGAGGCGCAGTGCCGCCATGCCCAGCAGCATCGTCTCGTTGAGCGGCGCGGCGTACGAGAAGGGGCAGCTTGCTTCGGCCTCTCCCTTGCACGCTGCCGCCCAGTTGCCTTCGTGCGACGTGGCGATTCGGGGCAACGACGGTGCAATCGCGGCCACTTCGCCCGCGAGACTCTCGGGGTACACCGTGGGATTGCGGCCGTACGTCTCGTAGTGCAACACACCGCGCGTGCCAATGAACACGCCACCGCCGCCGTCGCCGAGCGGGAGCGCCTTGTCGTCGGGCATGAAGGGGGGACGCGGCGGCATGAGGCCGCCGTCGTACCAGTACAGCCGAACGGGTCCGCGCGACCCGACCGCCGGGAAGTCGTACTCGACCTGGGTTGCGAGCGGATAGGTCGCGGGGTTGTCGGCCGGCCCCCCCCACGGCGAGCTCGAGGCCGCGATGCCCGTAGGTTGCGTCAGATTGAGCGCCCAATAGGCCTGATCGACGAGATGGGCGCCCATGTCGCCGAGCGAACCGACGCCGAAGTCCGTCCAGCCGCGCCACGCGAACGGGTGGTACGCGGGGTGGTACGGGATGAGCGGCGCGGGACCACAGTACAGATCCCAATCCATGCCCGGCGGCGGCGTCTGCGGGTTCTCGGCCATGGCGCGCAGCACGGCGACTTCCACGGTGCGGGCGTTCCACTGCGGCGGACGGGCCGGATCGGGCGGACGCACGGCGGGCACAGGCGACCCGGGGCGCGGAATGCCCTGCGCCCAGTAGCCGACCGGGCGATCGGTCCAGATGTGGACCTGATCGATGCGGCCGAGCACCCCCGAGCGCACGATCTCGACGACGCGACGCGAGCCGTCCATCGAGTGGCCCTGATTGCCCATCTGCGTCACGACGCGCGTGGACTGCGCCAGCTTCGCGAGATGTCGCGACTCGTGTACGGAATACGAGAGTGGTTTCTGCACGTACACGTGCTTGCCGAGCTGCATGGCCGCACTCGCAATGACCGCGTGCAGATGATCGGGCGTCGCGACGAGCACCGCGTCGATGTCCTTGCGCTCCTCGAGCATCTTGCGGTAATCGGTGTACTTCGCGGCCTTCTCGTAGGCGGCCTTCAATCGCACCGCTTCATCGGACACCTTGCCGTCGCGTGGCCGGAGCCGCCCTTCGAGCGCACGCTCGACGTAGGCGAAGTCGACGTCGCACACGGCGACGATGTTCTCGCCGAGCAGCTGGGCCATGTTGCTCATGCCCATGCCGCCGATACCGACGCACGCGATGTTGAGGGTGCGACTGGGGAGTTTGCCGGTCGTGCCGGCCACGAGGTGACGGGGCAGCACGAGCGCGCCGAGGCCGAGCGCTGCGGCCTGGCCGAGAAAATCTCGGCGGGAAGACGGGGGAGTGGTCATGGCGCGATCGTACGACCGGGAACGCGCCGCGTCAATCGTTGGGCAGGGGCGGCGTGCACTGCTCGTTGGGAGTCAGCGCCAGCAGCGAATCCACGACCCACGCCGCGATGCGCGCGTCCCCATCCCCGATCGGGAGCGTGTCGAGATGCGCCCGGACGCGCGCGACGACCGGGGCGTCGCCGCCGGAGGGCGCGGTCGCCGCACGCTCGAGCGCACGATAGCCCTCGGTGGTCATGGCGACGGGCCGGGTGAGCCCGCTGCGGCACTCGGTGGCCTGCGCCGCGTCAGCGCGATAGCGGAAGGCGATCGTCAGGCGCGCCGGGTGGGTGAGCGCGACCGGTTCGGCGAGTGGCGCGAGTCCGTACGACATCGCCGTCGAAGCGCGCCCGCCGTCGACATCCCGTTGCGTCAGCGAACCGTCGGGCTCGAGGGAGAAGAACCGCGGCGCGTCATTGCTGCTCGTGAGTGTGATGCGTCCGCTCGATGCCTCACGCTGCCACGTGCCGACGTCGGCGTCCACGGTGTCACCGCCGCCGTTGGTGCCGAGATACGCTGCCTCGCGCTGATAGCTGCCGTCCGGTGCGAGGCGCAGCGTGGTCCGGATGCCGGCGCAGTCGGCGCACGGGAGGTCACCCCGCCAGGTGCCGCCGGTGTCCGCGGCGCTCGACGAAACCGCCGGGATGACGCGGTCGTCTGCGTTCGAGGTGCAGCCGAGTGTCATGGCGACGAGCGTGATCGCGATGCGTTGCCTGCGCGATGGCAACAGGCGATCGCGGAGGTGGCGCGCGGCGCGGAATGACAGGCTCCTTGTGAACACGACCGGACCTCCATGACGGCTGCGGGACCCTCGCAACATACGGCGGCGACCGGCTCAGAGTCAGTGAGGCCGCTGCCGATACTCCGCGATATGCCCGCCGCTACGCCCTCCGGTCGGCGCCTCGGCGGCGCCGTGCTCGCCTATCTCGTGACCGTGACGTTGCTGATCACGTGGGCGCCGTTCGATTTCGCCGCGCGACCACAGCACGGCCTGACGTCGCTGTGGACGTGGTCCGATCTGCTGCTGAATGTGCTGATGTTCGTGCCACTGGGCTTCCTGTGGCAGGCGGCGACGCGCGAGGCGCGTGGCGAGCCTCGCGTCGCGACGGGCACGCACCGAGCGGTATTGCCGGCGTTCCTCGTGGGTGCGCTGCTCAGTGGGATCATCGAGACTGGGCAGCTGTTTCTCGCCGATCGATTCACCTCGTTGCTCGACGTGCTCTCGAACGCCGTGGGTGCCATGCTCGGGGCGTGGGCACTGCGGCGCCTGCAGTCGCGTCTTCAGGTCACGTCGGGCACGGTGCGCGCGCTCGCGCTGGACCTGCCGTTGTCTGGTGTCATCGTCCTGCTGTTGCCGCTGCTGTGGACGTGGTCGGTCGGCGATGATGGCCCTGCGCGCACACCGCTGTTGTGGATGGCCGCGTACACTGGTGGCGTCCTCATTGGCTCGGTGCACGGGAGCTATCTCTCGACGTCGTCACGGGCGCGCGATGCCAGTGTTGCGGCGACCGCGTGGCTGCTCGTGGGCGCCATGCCCACGGTGCTGCGGTCGCCATCGCACGAGGTGCTGCTGCACTCGCTCGGGGCGGCGCTGCTTGCCGCGCTCGTCAGTGGATGGCGCAGTGATCGAGCCGCACGCCAGCGTCGTATCGACGGTACACAGCGCGTGGAGTATCGTGCGCTGCGATTGGCGATGCCCACGTTCGCGGTGTACCTGACCCTTTGCGCCTTGTGGCCACTCACGGCCATCGACGGCCTGTGGCGCGCGGCGTGGATGCTGGCGCCGGCGGCCACGGCGCTGTCGCGTGGACTGCTGCTGTCGTCGCTGGCGCACCTCGCGGCCTTCACGGTGGTGGGCTATGTGACGGCGGAGTTTCACGGTCGCGACAATCAGCGGTTCGTCGCGTCGTGGCCGCGTGTGGTGCGCACCGTCGTCCCGTTGGCGATCCTGCTCGAGTGGGCGCGCGGTTGGAACGCAACCATCGGCGCCAGCGGCATCGTGTTCGCGCTGGCGGTTGCCAGTGGCCTGTTCGGTGGCTGGCTGTATCATCTGCAGCGCGATCACGTGCGTGCGCTGCGCGAGCGATCGGTGACGGGCGCGGTGGACGGTTCAGCGATCGGTGCTGGTGGCCGAGCTTTCGAGCGTGATCCGTTCGACGTGCCCCTCGCTGTGAAATCGCCAGCGTGATCCGTCCTCGGCGGGAAAGCCGCGCGCGTCGGCCCACTTCGCCGGTACCGGATGCGGCAGCGCGAGCAGCGCTCCGCCGGGCGTGACGAAAAAAACGAAGTGCAGCGTGCCGCGGCCGGTCACGTCCACGCGACAGCGCCAGCCACCGTTCCATTCGCGATGGAAGTCGAAGGTGGCATCGACAGGGCCCAGACGTTCGGTGAAGATGGCGAGCACGCACGCGCGGGCACGGGGGGCTGCACCAGCGAAATCGGTGAGCTGTGTGGGGCGATCAGGATGCATGGGCGCAGAGTGGCGATATCGGCACACCATTGCCATCGGTGATCCCCTGACGGGGGCGTACAACGCACGAGGGCGCCGACCGGAGATGGTCGGCGCCCTCGTCTCACGTCAGGCGACGCGGCGTTGCGCCGCGATCACGCACGACGACGACGGGCCACGATGGCGAAGCCGGCGACGCCCGAGAGAAGGAGGGCAATCGACGCCGGTTCCGGGACCTGTGCGAACGAGCTTGCACCGACCGTGATGCCGTGCCAGTACTCGTTGGTGGTGCTGAACTGGATCGATTCGAACGTGCCGTTGAGGCGAATCGTGCCGCTGAACTCACGGGCAACGAGCGGCGAGGAACTCGTGTTGCCGACGCCCACGTTGTTCGTGCCCGTACCCCAGTACGCCTGATTCAGCGTGTTGTCGGAGAGCACCGTGTACGAGGCGCCGAAGAAATCGTAGGTCACCGCCAGACCGGGCTGGCCCGCGCTGATGAAGGCGATGAGCGGGTTCACGACGGCCTGACCGAACGTGATCGTGCCCCCGTACGGGAACGTCGCGTTTCCAAACTGGATGAAGCCGAGGCGGTCAGGCGCCGACACGCCCGCGTTCTGGTAGGGAAGGGCGCGTGTGGGCTGCGAGGCCGGCGTCCAGTAGTTGTTGCCGAGGCCATTCTCCGACAGCCCGAACGACGTACCGTTCGCCAGCTGGTAGCCGTTGAAGTTGCCGGCGAAGTTGATCGTCGTGCTGCCGATGGTGCCGGACATCGAGCCACCGAAGCCCTGCGTGGCCTGTGTCCAGTTGGCCCACGTCTGGGCGCCGGCGAGCGCGGGCGTCAGCAGCAGGGCGGCGGCGAGGGAGCGGAGCGAGAGCGACATGGTTCGAAGGAGAAGAAAGGGGAGGCCCGACCGTACTCCTTCTCGCTGTCGCATTTTCCATGCCCGCAATCGAGGCGTCGCAGCGTGTCCCGACGCACGGGAAATCATGGCCGCCGGCTGTGCGGTGTTGAACCAGCGCAACAGTGGCGTCGCGTCGAACCCACGTCTGTGGCTCAGAAGCGCGCCCGCATCCCGACCGTCACCAGCCGGCCTGGCAGGATGGTGGCGTTGTCCGGCTCGCCGGTTTGCACGTCGAGCAGATTCTCGCCGATGAGTTGGAGCGAGAGATCGCCACGCAGCGCCCTGGTGACGGTGGCCCCGACGCGCGTGACACCAGGGTAGCGCATCCAGAACTGCCGGAGCGCGCCCCCGACGAACTCGCCGGAGGGGCGCCGCGAACTCGCGTAGGCCTCTGCAGCGGCCAGGCGATCGTAGCCGATCCAGTCCTCGACGCGCGCGGTGCGCGCCTGCAACTCCCAGCCGCCGTGTACGAACTGCGCCGTCAGCCCATAGGTCCGCGCTGGCACATCGAGCACACGATCCCCAACACGCAGTTCGCCGGTGTAGCTGCGTCGCACGGCGTCGACGCGACTATCCACCGTGGCGAGCGTCGCCTGCAGCGCCACCGGTCCGCCGCGCACGGCCGCGGCGAACTCCCAGCCGCGGTTGCTGATCGCGCCGACGTTCTGCAGCTGATACGCGAGATTGCGCTGCAACGGATCGCCCGGACGCGGCGGACCGCCCGGCGACGACGATTGCAGCACCGTGACCGGCTGCACGAGGCCGGTGGCGCGCTGATCGAAGCGCGTGATGTGCAGCGCGGCGCGCGTACCGGCGAGGAGGTCGAGTCCGACTTCCGTGCCGGCTTGTTCCTCCGCCTCGAGCGTGGCATTCGCGAGCAGCGTGGCGCGCGCGATCGTGCTCGCACCGATCGTGGCGCGCGGTGGGCGAATGCCCTTCCCGTACGCGGCGCGCAGCTTCACGCTGACGGGAGCCGCATCAATCACGAACGCGCTGCCGAGCATCGGCAGCACCGACACCAGCGCTCGCTCGGTGAAGCCGGCACTCCGTTCGACACGCGTGCCGGCCGTCAGGTACCAACGCTCGCGCCAGTCGGCATCGAGCTGCGCGACAACCCCGTTCGTCTGCCGCCACACGGTGTTGAGCGAACTCGCCGCCGCCTCCGGAACCGGGCGCGGTCGGGCGAGGACCAGATTGCTCGTGGCCTCGCGCAGCAGCGCGTGCTCGGTGCTGAAGGTCAGCGTGCGCCGCCACGCACTGTCGCGCCACGTGGCCACGCTGCTCGCACGACCGGAGACGCGCATGGCGCTGCCCTCCGCCGCGCGCAGCGCCGAGTCGGCCGACGACGGCAGCGGCGACGGTCCGGCGGACGTGCCGTCGAGTGAGTAGGCATCGATGCCGATGGTACCCCGATGCGTCCAGCGCGTGTTGGCGTGCAACGTGCCGGTGACGCCCGCCGTGAGTTGTCGCACCGACTGCCGCGGCGATCGGTCGAGCGCGAGTCGGCTCGCGAGTGAGTCGAGCCACCGCTCGGCGCGCGCTGGTGTCAGGATGCGTCGCAGCGAGTCCGGCAGCGTGAGGCCGCTCTGCATGGCCGCGAGCAAGAGCGGATTGCTGCTCGTCGCGACATCGGCGGCCACTGCACGCGCTGTTCCCTCGAGCACGTGTCGCGTCCCGATGGCACGGGCGCGTACGCTCGCCGCCAGCTGTCGGCTGTCGCCATCGGGGACATACGCACCGGCGCGGCTGAATGACAGCGTGCCGAACACGGCGCGCGCGGTGGTCCCGGTCTGCCCACTTACCACGTATTCATCACTCAAGCTCGACGCCGCGCCGTAGGCACTGCTCAAGGCGCCGGCCCGCGCGCGCATTGTGAGACCGGGCGCACTGCCCACGCGCGTCGGGGCACGCGTCACGATCTGCACGACACCACTGATCGCATCGGTCCCGTACAACGCAGCGCCTTGTGGTCCGCGCAACACTTCGAGGCGATCGATTGATTCCGAGGGGAGATGCGCAACGACGAGGGGATTCGCCACCTCGATGCCGTCGACGTACACCTTGGGAAGACTCACGCTGAACGAACTTGCGCCGCGGACACTGCCGTACCGTGCTGTCAACGACATCGGCGCTTGCGACCACACCCACACCCCAGGCACCGCGCCGTTGAGAAACTGGGCCACATCCCCGGTGCCACGTCCATCGAGCGCGTCGGACGACACCACCGACAGTGCGGTTGTGAGACCGCGTTGCGCCGCGCCGTTCAGGGTGCCGGTGACGACGACGCGCTCGAGCGATGTCGCGCGCATGACGGGCAATGGACGACGCTCGACACGCGGTGTCGGCGCGAGCACGACCAGCGAGGCACCCGCTACGCGCGGGGTGACATCGAATCGTGCAGTGAGCGCCGACAGCAGCGCGCCGAGGGGCGCACGCGATGCGTCAAGGCAGACGCGTGCGTCCAGCACCAAGGACGCATCCGACCACGAGAGACGCACGCCGGATGCCGCGGCGACGCGATCGAGCGCGTCACGAAGCGGAAGTTCGCCGCCGCGCACGGTGACACGGTGATCGAGCGGTGCCGGCCACGTCGCGTCGGGCAGGACCGGAGGTGTACACGCCTGCGCCTGCGCGCGTGACGGCAGCGCCGTGACCACACCGCTCACCAACGCAAGGAAGAGCGGACGAAGCGCACGCATTGTCGACACGCGTCGATGCTTAGCGCGTGCCGTCACGTGTCAGTCGCACGGTGTCGCCGCGCAGCATCGCGCGCGCGCCCAGCGAAAGTGCGATCGCGTTCACGGCCACCGTCGGTGCTTCCGTGGTGAACGTGGCCGTGACGCGTCGATCGGCGAAGGCATCGTCGAGCTCGAGCGTGAGCCCGTACCATCGTTGCACCATCGTGCGCACCACCGACATCGGCGCATCGCGCAGGACCAGCTGCCCGCGCGTCCACGCGAAGGTGTCCGCCGTATCGACGGTCACGCGCTCCGGTGTGTCTGCCGTCGCGCGCAGCGTGGCGGCGTCACCCGCGACAAGGTCGATCGACTGCCCGCTTGGGCGTCGCGCCTCGACGCGTACACGACCGCTGGCCACGGCAACATCGAGCTGCCCGTCGCCGTGTGTACGTACGGAGAAGGCGGTGCCCAGGTCCACGACATCGGTGCCAACTGCGCGGACCGTGAACGGTCGATTGTCATCGCGATTGACCACGAAGTAGCCATCGCCCTCGAGCGTCACGACGCGCGACGAAGCGCCGTAACCGTCCGCGACCGTGAGCACGGATGAGGGCCCGAGCACGACCGCCGTGCCATCGGACAGCGTCAGCGAATCGATCTGACCGGGTGTCGTGCGTACGGTACGGCTCGCGATCAGCGCGGCCGTCGGCTCAGGCGTCGACGTCGCACGCATCCACCACGCACTCGCGACGATCACGCCAAGGCCAGCTGCCGCCGCCAGCGGCCACGCCCACGACCGCCGTGTGGTCCGCTGCACCACCGGGCGCAGCGGACGCACCGCGGGGTCGACGGCGGGCGTGTCACGTCGAGCGAGGACGCGCGCGAGCGCCGCTTCCGTGTCCACCGGTGCCCCGAGCTGCGACGCGACGCGGTTGACGGTGCCGTTAACACGGTCGATGACGGCGGCGTCCTCCGGGTGCGCGGCCAGCCATGCCGCCACCTGCGCTGCCTCGTCCTCGGCACTCTCGCTGGCGAGAAAGCGTCCGATCGCGTCCCAATCAGGGGCGCCGGAGGGCGGCGGGGTGGGAATGGTCGGCATATGCGAGGACTACACGGGAACGCGCCGGACCCCCAGGTCGGGCCGGCACCGAGGCTGACAATACCCGCCGGTGGCGGCGACGGCCAGCCGCTGACGATACAATACCTGCGACATGACACCGAACGCCGCATGCTGATCGAGATCGATCGCGAGCTCATCGTCCGCCTCGCGGCTGGCGACGACGCGGCGTACGCGACGGTCTTTCGTGCCTGGTACGCACCGCTGGTGCGGTTCGTCGAGACGCTGTTGCGGCAGCGCGACGAGGCGGAGGAGGTCGTCCAGGAGGTGATGCTCGAACTCTGGCACCACCGTGCGACGCTCGATCCGGACCGACCGGTGCAGGCGTGGCTCTTTCGCGCGGCGCGCAATCGCGCGCTGAACGTCGTGCGACATGGTCGCGTCCGCGAGCGCACCGCGCCAACCATCGCCGCACTCGCCACTGCGCCAGCGCCGGCCGATGAACGGACCACGGAATCGGAGATGGACGCCGCCGTGCATGAGGCGCTGGCCGAGCTGCCGCCGCGCTGCGCGGAAGTCTTCACGCTCAGTCGCACGGAAGGGCTGCGCAACGCCGAGATCGCGCAACGACTCGGCATTTCCGTGAAGGCCGTGGAAGCGCACATCGGGCGCGCGCTGCGCACCATGCGTGAGCGATTGCGACCGTGGCTGCCGTCGAGCGACCGCGTGTGACGGCGCGGGCGACTGCGGTGACATAGGGGAGGGGACGACACGCGTGTTTCCTCGGTGAGCCCGGTGCGAACACGTCGATGGATCAGCCCGCACCGCGTCGTCACCACGTCACCCTGGAGAACCGTCCTCATGCGTTCGACCTCACACACGGACGCGTCGCGCACGACGCGTCGCACCCTGCTCCTCATCGCTTCCGTCTCGTGGCTCGGCGCGTGCGCCGACGGTCCCACCAGCAGCGCCGACGCGATGACCGAGACGCTGCTCGCCGAGGCGTTCTCGGCGACGCCAGCAGGCTACGCATCCACGGAGAACAGCTTTTCCGGCACCGAGAACGAGGACTGGCGTCCTCGTCGTCAGCGCAACGGTGGGCGTGGTGGTCCGTTCGGCGCGGCATTCGGTATCGGGCCCATGGGCGGCGGCATCGGTAGCGACTTCACGACCGGTGGATCGGTGCGCGATGGGCTGGGACGCGGTCCGTTCGGCGGCGCGTTGCGCGACAGTGACTGCGTGTTCAACGAGGCGGCGCAGCGCGCCGAGTGCACGACGACGCGCGAGCGGAACGGGCTCACGGTCGATCGCTGGGTGATCTGGAAGGATCAGGCCGGCACGGTGCAGCGGCGTCCCGATTCGACGACGTTCAGCATGCAGACACACGCTGAGGTGTCGGGCACGGTCGTGCGTCGCGACAGCAGCACGCGCACGGTGCGTCACGTGAGTGATCGTCTCGTGACGGGGCTGCAGAAGGGGAGCACGGAGCGCCGCGTGGAAGGGACGAGCTCGGGGACCGAGCGCGTCGAGGGCATCGGCTCGGCGGGAGCCTTCGTGGCCGATCGGGTGCTGGGCGACACGGTGCGTGGCGTCGTGATCCCGGTACGCGAGACCGGGCGCAGCTACCCCACGGCCGGTACCGTGATTCGGAGCATGCGCGCCACGGTGACTGTGACCGGACAGGCGCCCGAAGTGTCTACATGGCGAGAGGTGATCACGTACGACGGCTCGGCCACGGCCACGCTGACCATCACGCGGAACGGTGAGACGAAGACGTGCTCGCTGCCGTTGCCGACGGGTCGCCCGACGTGCGAGTGATCGGGACGTAGCAGCAGTGCCTCCGGGGGGAGGCAAGACGGACGGTCGTGATCCGGTACGCCGGGTTGCGGCCGTTCCGTCGTTTCCGCCCGGACCGTCGGCTAACCGAATCCCTAGCGGTCGTATCGGAAATGCATTAGCGTAAGCGCGTGTCGTCTGAGAACAATTCTCATTTAACGCCCATGCGCTCCGCCCTCGCTCTGTTTCGCCGCGTGCTCTTCTGGTCTCATCTGACCCTTGGCGTGGCAGCCGGACTCGTGATCCTGCTGATGTCCATCACTGGGGTGCTCCTGGGCTTCGAGCGCCAGACGATCGCCTGGCTCGATGGCGCGCCGCGCGTGGAGGTGCCCGCCGGCGCGCGACGGCAGTCACTCGACGTGCTGCTCGCTCAGGCCTCCGTCTCGCCTGAGGAGGTGACGAGCATCGCGCTGCGGGCTGACGCGGGCGAGCCGGTGACCGTGCGATTTCGTGATCGGGAGCGCGGCACGCTGCTGCTCGACCCGTACCGCGGCGACGTCGTGCCGCCGCCCGCCGACAGTACGGGTCGCAAGGCGATGGCTGCGCTCCGCCGGTGGCATCGATGGGTCGGCGCGGAGGGCGGCGAGTGGCGCGAGCGGTTCAAGGCCGTCACCGGCGCCTCCAATCTGGCGTTTCTGCTCATCGTGCTCTCGGGGATCTGGCTGTGGTGGCCGAAGCGCCTGACGTGGACGGCCGTGCGGAATGTGCTCTGGTTCCGAGGCGGTCTCTCGCCCAAGGCGCGCGACTTCAACTGGCACAACACGATCGGATTCTGGTCGGCGCTCCCGTTGTTCCTGGTGGTCGCGAGTGGCGTCTTCATCAGCTACAAGTGGCCCGGTCTCTGGCTCGATCGTGTGGCCGGCAATGCGGAAGAACGCGCTGCGGCCATCGAGGCACTTGCGGCGTCGTCGGAGCCGACGACCAGCGGTGCGCGGCGCGAGGGTGGCGAGGCGCGCGCGCGTGAGCGGGTGGCGGAAGACGCGTCTGGCATGACGCCGGCGCGCGCGTCGCTCCAGCAGTTTGCGGACGCGGCCATGCGCTCAGTGCCCGAGTGGCAGAGTCTCACCTTTACGCTACCAGCGGCCGGCGACTCGGTCGTGTCGGTTGCGGCGGCGGCGGGCAACACGTATCGACCGGACCTGCGGACCACGCTGCGATTCGACGCGCGCACCGCGACACCGATCGCGAAGAGCGGTTACGGCGATCTGAGCGTGAGCCGACAGATTCGCGCGTGGGTGCGCTTCGGTCACACCGGCGAAGTGTTCGGATGGACTGGGCAACTCATTGCGACACTCGCCTCGCTTGGCGGCGTGTTGCTCGTCTGGACGGGTCTCGCGCTCTCGTGGCGTCGCCTGCTCGCGTGGTGGCGTCGTCGTCGGACACCGCCACCGCGTGTGGCGTCGCACGAGATGCTGGACGAACGCACCGCGCGGGCGCCTCAGCTGGTTGGCTGAGACGCCCGCGTGGTGTGGCAGCGCCAGTCCCTCAGAAGGAACCGAACACGTCCATATCGCCATCGTCCGCCAACGCGGTGGCCGAGCTGCTCGTCGTCCACGCGCTGGTCGCCAATGCGTGACGTGCTGTCGACCCGCTGCGCGATGCTGCACCGCGCGACGAGCGTGCGCCAGTACTGCGCGCGGTCGACGCGCCGCGCGGACCGGTACCGGCGCGCTGCGGTGCACCGCGGGAGGTTGTGATGCTGAACCGGCCAACCGTGTCACGAAGCGTGCGCGCCTGTGACTCGAGCTCGGCGGCCGCGCTTGCTACCTTCACCGCGTTGGCAGCCACCCGACGCGTCACACCGTTCATCTCATGGCCGGGCAGATACACATACACCACCACGCGCGCCTGCTCTTCGGCGGCCGTGGAAATCTCCGCGATCACGCCCGCCACGCGCTGGACTTCCGCATCCATGCGACCGAGGGACTCGAGCACCTCGGCATTCAGTCGCACGCCATGCTCGGCGCTCTCGACGTTTCGCTCGATCAGCGCCGCCGTATTCTTCGACGCCTCGGCCGAGCGAATGGCGAGGGCGCGCACCTCTTCGGCCACCACCGCGAAACCGCGGCCAGCGTCGCCGGCACGTGCGGCCTCGACCGCCGCGTTGAGCGCGAGCAGATTCGTCTGGAAGGCGATTTCCTCGATCGTGCGCACGATCTTCGCCGTCTCGGTGCTCGCCTGCTGAATGTCGCGCACCGCCTCCGTGAGACGGCCCATCCGCGCCGAGCCTTCGCTCGTGTGCTGGCGTGCGCTCAACGACAACGTTCGGGCCTGCTCGGCGCTTCCCGCGCTCTGGCGCGCCATCGCCGCGAACTGCTGCACCTTGGTGGCGACCGACTCGAGCGTGGCGGCCTGATCGCTCGCGCTGTTCGCGAGCGACTGGCTTCCCGAGGTGATTTCCGATCCGGCGTGCGACACCTGCTCGGCGGCCATGCTCACCAGGCTGAGCTGCTCGGCGAGGTTCTCCACCGCGGTGTTGAAGTCGCTGAGCAGGGCGCGATAGCTCGACGAGTCGTCAACGGCGAGGCGCACGGTGAGGTCGCCCTGCGCGAGTCGCGTGAGCGCATCGGCCATCGTGTCAACGACCTGCCGCTGTTCCGCCTGGAAGGCGGCTTCGCTCGCCTTGAGCTTCGCGTCCATCGCCTCTTGCTGACGGCGCGCCTCTGCTTCGACGCGAATCCGCTCGAGGCCACTTTCCTTGAATCGCTGCACGGCACGTGCGATGTCGCCGACTTCATCACCACGTTCGGCGCTTGGCACATGCACTGAGAGGTCGCCGCCGGCGAGGACGCCCATCACGCCCGTGAGGTCTTCGAGGGGCTTGAGCGAGCGCTTGAGCAGCAGCGCCACGGCGATGCCCAGCAACACGGCACTCGCGACGAGCACGATCGTGGCCACGGTGAATGACCCGGCGAGCGCGGCCGTCTCGGCGCCGACCGCCTTGTTCTTCGCCTCCTGCAGATCGATGAACTGGTTGATCTGCTTGAGCCACGTCACGAATTCGGGGCGCGCCTTGGCGAGCAACAGCGCGTGCGCGGCGGTCGCATCGCCGCTGCGGCGAAGCGCGATCACTTCGTCGACCAGCGGCATGGTACGGGCTTCCGTGGCCTTGATGTCGTCGACAATGCGCCGCTCCTCGTCGGTCGTGCCTGGCGCGGTGCTGAGCATCGCGTCCAGCGGGCCGGCCGACTTGGCATAGGCCTCGGCGAGTGTAGTGATATCGGCGATGGCGGCGTCGAGCTCGGCCGGCACGGTCACGAGTACCACATCGCGCAGTGAAATCGATCGATCGTGCACGCTGCCGCGGAAGTTGATGGCGTAGCGCTGCTTCACACTATTGACCTCGTTGACTTCCGCGAGATTTGCGCTGATCTGGCGCACCCGCGCGATGCTGATGCCGGAGAGCCCGATCATCATCAACAGAACGACGGCAAATCCGGCCGCGAATCGCGACCCGATGCGAAGATTCGAGAAGTTGAGCATGGACAGCTGAGAGCAGATGAGGGAGGACGCAGTGCGGCCGGCGGCGTGGCCGAGCGGCAGACGTTCGATGACAAGGCATGCTCGCGTGAGGGGGGCGACCGGTACTCACCAGTCGGCAACGCGAGATCCTGTCGGAGGAGGGCGACGAGACAGGGCGACGGGCGCAGCATCGCGCCCTGTCTCGCTGCCATCGAGTATCGGTCGCTTCGGCGTCAACTTGAGCGTCGCGCGAGCCGGTCGCATTCCATCCGTTGTGGCATCGCGAGTGTCGCGGAACGTCCCGCGCCAACTCGTGTCCGGCAAATCTGTCACACGGCGGACGTGCGAGCGTTACGAAGCGAGCATGCTCTCACACAACTTGATGAACCTGGCGCGCGCGGCGGTGACATTGTCGCCCCGTGTTCCGTGAATGCGATGGCATGCAGACGCTCCTCTATGGCATCATCGGTCTGGCGGTCGGCTGGCCCGTCGTGGTTTTCCTCGGCTGGCCGCTGCCGGTGGCGTTACCGGTGGTGACCGCCGTTCTGGGGTTCGGGATGCGCGCGTTCGTGCACGTCATGTCGACTGGCGCGGGGGCCGTGTTCCTGCGTGCCACCGGCGCACAGCCCGGAGGCGCCGCCGAGGGCACGTACTTCGGGATGTCCGTGATCGACGCGTTCGTCGCACGCGGACAGGTTGACGCGGCGATCGCCCAGCTGCGGATCGAGCAGTTCGCCTACACTGGTCAGCCGGCCGCCGAAATCGCACAGCGGCTCGCGGATCTGCTGCTTCGTCGCGGTCTGGCTGAGGAGGCGGCGCGGGCGTATGGTCGCGCGCGACGGGCGTGGGAACGCGTGCCGACGATCGAGGGCACGGAGGGGCAGGTGTACGCCACACGGCGACTGCTCGATCTTTTCGAAGGGCCACTCGCGAATCCGGCGGCGGCGGACCGGGAACGAGAGCGCTTGCGCGTCGGCCGCACCGAGTAGCGGTCGTCGGGTCCGACCCGCACATTCGTCGGGTCCTCAGCCGCGCGGCGCGTTGCGACAGTACGACGCGCCGGCGTGGATCGCTCCCGACCCCGCGCCCTCCTCCGATGTCCCGACGTACCCTGCCTTTGGTCATGGCGAGTCTCGCCGTTGGCCTCGCGGCCTGCTCCAGCCGCACACCGTCGCCGACGCCCGCTCCGCGACGGGCGCCGACCGCGACGCCTCCCGCGAATGCGCCGAGCGGTGACGCCGCCGTCGCACCGCCCGCCGCTGGCGCCGCGACGGGCGCAACGCCGACGGGCGGCGCGGCAGCGGGACCGCGACCGTACGCGCAGGTCATCACCAGTCGCGCCGTGACGCAACGTGGACTTTTTCACGTGCATCGCATCGGAGAGCGCCTCTACTTCGAGATCCCGCGCAGCGAACTCGGCCGCGAGATGCTGCTCATCAGCCGTCCGATCGAATCGACGCTGCAGGATCCGGCCGGCTTCTTCGGTGGTGGGACGCGCGCGATCGTGCAGTGGGAGCGGGAGGGTACGCGCGTGGTGTTGCGCGCCAAGGAGCATGATCTCGTGGCGGACAGCACTTCAGCGATCTGGCGCCAGGTATCCGGCTTCCGGAAGGGACCGGTGCTTGCAACGTTCACCGTGGCGGCGTTCGGATCGGACAGCGCGGCCGTGGTCGATGTGAGTGATCTCTTCCTCTCGAACATCCCCGAACTGGCACCAGTCGAGGGGATCAATCGTGCGCGAAGCTGGGTGGATCGGACGTGGGCGTTCCCCGCGAACGTGAACATCGAAGTGACGCAGTCGGGACTCGGACGCGCGGCGGCCGCAGGCGGTGGTCCGGGTGGTGCAGGAGCTCAGGCGCCGGTGCGTTCGCAGACCGCGCGCCTGCTCTTCAGCATGCTGCGGCTGCCTGACGTGCCCATGATGCCGCGCTGGCATGACGAACGCGTCGGCTTCAACTCGAGCCGCGCGTACGACATGTCGCGCGCGGTGCACAAGGCGGAGCAGGTGCGCTTCATTCACCGCTTCAAGCTCGAGAAGAAGAACCCGAACGCCGCGATCTCGGACCCCGTGGAACCGATCGTCTACTGGATCGATCCGGCGACGCCCGACTGGCTCAAGCCCTGGATCGTGAGTGGTGTCAACAAGTGGCAGGAAGCGTTCCGCGAAGCGGGCTTCAGCAACGCGATCGAAGGGCGCATCGCGCCAACCGCGGAGCAGGACCCCAACTTCTCGCTCTATGATGCGCGCCATTCGGTGATCTACTGGCGACCGAGCACGGTGGCGAACGCCACTGGTGGTCAGATCGTCGACCCGCGCTCGGGGCAGATCCTGAAGGGCGAGGTCAACATGTACCACAACATCATGGAGCTGCAGAAGAACTGGTACTTCATTCAGGTCGCGCCGCTGGATGCGCGGGCGCAGCGCCTGCCCATTCCCGACTCGCTCATGGGGCGACTCGTCGAATACGTGGTCACGCACGAAGTCGGACACTCGATCGGCTTCCCGCACAACATGAAGGCGTCGTCGCAGTATCCAGTGGACTCGATCCGGAATCGCGGATTCCTCGAGCGCATGCGCGGTCACGTCGCGACGCTGATGGACTACTCGCGCTTCAACTACGTGGCGCAGCCCGAAGACAACATCCCGCCGCACCTGCTGCTGCCGCAGGTGGGACCGTACGACGTCTTCGCGGTGAAGTGGGGATACTCGCCCATTCCATCGGCGCGCACGCCGGATGACGAGAAGCCGACGCTCGATCAGTGGGCGCGCGAGCAGGACCGCTTCCCGTGGCTGCGCTTCAGCACGGCCGATGCGAACGCCGATCCGGAAGACAACACGGAGGCCGTGGGCGATGCCGATGCGGTGCGCGCGACGCAGCTCGGCATGAAGAATCTCGAGCGCGTGATGAAGATGATTCCCCAGGTGGCCGAGAAGCCCGGCGAGAGCTACACCGAGTTCCGGACGCTGTACAACGAAGCGGTGGGCCAGTGGGGGCGCTACATGGGGCACGTCACGGCGGTGGTGGGCGGTGCCTACACGCAGGAGACATACGGCCGTGGTGAGCGCTTCCGACCGGTTGAGAAGGCGCGGCAGCGCGAGGCCGTGCGATACCTGAACGACGCGGCCTTCCAGGTGCCGGCGATGTTCCTCGATCCGTCCTACCTGCGCAAGATCGAGGACGGCGGCGCGGTGGACCGGTTCCGTACGCGTCAGGCGTCGGTGTTGAATCAGCTCATGAGCCCGGCGCGTCTCAATCGTCTGGTGGAGTTCGAAGCGCTCGCCGCGCGTCCGAGTGACGTGTACACGCTCGCGGATCTCATGAGCGATCTGCGCGCGGGCGTGTGGGGCGAACTGTCGCAGTCCTCGGTGCGGGTGAATGTGTATCGCCGGAACGTGCAGCGCGCGTTCCTCGCCGCCGCCGATGCGCGGCTCAACCCGCCGGCTGCGCCGGCCGGTGCGGCCGGTGGCGGTGGCGCGGCGGCGGCGACCCCGGCAGGATCGGATGTCCGCGGCGTGTTGCGCGCCGAGTTGCAGGATCTCGACCGACTTACGCAGCAGGCGCTGGGTCGGACCAGCGATCCGATGACGCGCATTCATCTCCGCGATGTGCGCACGGAGATCGCGCGCATCCTCGACGAGCAGCGCTGATGACGGCCGCCTTCACAGGGGCGAGCGGGCGCGTGGGCCGGCCTGGCCTGCGCGCCTCGGTGATGCGGATGGCGGCACTCGGTGCGCTGCTCCTGGACCCCGTCGGCGTGGGGGCGCAGGCGCGTGGGACGCGACTTGCGGTCCCCGGTGGCGTGAGCGAGCTGCGCGATACGGTTGAGCTGTTCTCGAGCGACCGCGGGGCGCTGCTGCGACGCTGGCACGTCGAGTACTCGCCCACGCGCCGCGATCGGCTCCGGACGTACTACACCGAGTGGCGAGCGCGACTGCGCCGCGTGGACTTCGATCGCCTCTCGCAGGAGGGGCGCATCGACTACGTGCTGCTCGACCATCGGCTGCGCGCCGAACTGGCCCGCCTCGATCGCGAACAGCGCGAGGCCGGTGAGATGGCGGCGCGTGTTCCCTTTGCGCCGGCGATCACGCAGTTCGTGGAAGCGTGGCGGGCGTTCGACAAGGTGGACGCGGCCAAGGCCGGTCGGACGCTGAGCCGTCTGGCGCTCGATGTCGACAGTCTCACACGCGGCCTGCGCGTCCGTCGCACCGATTCGATCACGCGCGCCGAACGCATCGTGGCGCTACGGGCGATCGGCTGGCTCTCGTCGCTCCAGGGCGCCCTGCGTGATTGGCATCGCTTTTACGGCGGGTACGATCCGACCTTCACGTGGTGGACGGCCGATCCGTATCGTCGAGCGAACGAGTCCATGACGCGGTACGCGCGCGCGCTGCGCGAAGAAATCGTTGGGCAGCGCGAAGGGCAGGAGGAGCCGATCATCGGTGATCCGATCGGCGCGGCCGGCCTCGCGGAGGACCTCGAGGCCGAGATGATCGCCTACACGCCCGCCGATCTGATCGCACTCGCGGAACGCGAGTTCGCATGGATCGAAGCTGAACAGAAGAAGGCGGCGCGCGACATGGGCTTCGGCGACGACTGGCGCGCGGCGCTGGAAGCGGTGAAGCAGGCGTTTGTCCCCCCCGGTGAACAACCGGAGCTGGTGCGTCGTCTGGCACGCGAAGCGGTGGCGTTCGTGACGGAACGTGACCTGGTGACGGTGCCGCCGCTCGCCGACGAGATCTGGCGTATGCAGATGATGCCGCCGCGCCAGCAGCTCGTGTCGCCGTTCTTTCTCGGTGGCGAAGTCATCCAGATTGCCTACCCCACCGACTCCATGGCGCACGATGACAAGCTCATGAGTCTGCGCGGGAACAATCCGTATTTCTCGAAAGCGACGGTGCATCACGAACTCATCCCTGGCCATCACCTGCAGGGATTCATGACGCAGCGCTACGCAACACACCGGAGCGCGTTCAATACGCCCTTCTGGACCGAGGGGTGGGCGCTCTGGTGGGAGATGCTGCTCTGGGATCAGGGGTTCGCGACCACGCCGCAGGAACGCATGGGCATGCTGTTCTGGCGCTCGCACCGGCTCGCCCGCATCATCTTCTCGCTCAAGGTCCACCTCGGCGAGATGACGCCGCAAGAGGCGATCGACATGCTCGTGAATCGGGTCGGACATGAGCGTGCGAACGCCGAGGCGGAAGTGCGGCGGTCGTTCAACGGCTCGTATTCGCCGCTGTATCAGGCGGCGTACATGCTCGGTGGTCTGCAGCTGCGCGCGTTGCATCGCGAGCTGGTGGGTGGCGGTCGCATGACCAACAAGGTCTTCCACGACACCATCCTGCAGGGCGGACGCATCCCGATCGAGATGGTGCGTGCGCGGCTGCTGGGAACGCCGCTTGCGCGCGACTATCGTGCGCAGTGGAAGTTCATTACGCCGTGATGATCGCGGTGTGCAACAAAAACGGCCGGTCCCGAGGACGCTCGGGACCGGCCGTGTTGCCTTGTCACGCGTCGAATGTCTGGCCTGGCGCGAGCGCGATGCTGCTGAACGAGTACGTCGTGGTCCAGCTGGTCACATCGCCGCACGGCTTCGTCCCGGCAGGGTAGTGGCGAACGTCGCCCCTGATGCATCCTTCGGGGGCGAACCCCGTCGCACTTCCTCCTGTCTCGTTTGCCCATGCGGATGCCCTTTGTCACGACACCGGCACGAACCGCGCGCTCGTTCTCTTCGCGGCGCCGTCACGTCTCCATGCGTGCTCACGCCGGCCTCGTGCTGCTGGCGGCGGCGCTGGCCCCCGCCGCGGTGATTGCGCAGGTCCCCGATCGGCCGGGAACGCTGATCGTCACCAACAAGGCGCCGTCCACCGCCACGTTCATCGACATCGCGAGCGGTCGCACGCTGGCCACGTTGCCGACGGGACACGGTCCGCACGAGATCGTGCTCTCGAAGGATGGCCGCACGGCGGTCATCAGCGACTACGGCACCGGGCCGCAGCCCGGACGCACGCTCACTGTGCTCGATGTGCCCACACGACAGGTCGCACGCACGATCGATCTGGGCGAGTACCGCCGACCGCACGGGCTCGCCTGGCTGCCGGGTGATTCGCTCGTCGCGGTCACGGTCGAAGCATCGCGCGCCGTCTTGCTGGTGCATGTCGCGCGCGGCGCCGTCGTGCGCACGATCAGCACCGGCCAGACCGGCTCGCACATGGTGGCCGTGACCGCCGATGGACAAACCGCGTGGACCGGAGACATCGGCAGCAACACCGTGACGGAACTGGATCTGCTCACGGGACAGTCGGTGCGTCACGTCGAGGTCCCCGTGCAACCCGAGGCGATCAACGTTACGCCCGACGGGAGCGAGGTGTGGGTGGGGAGCAATGGCACCGGTCGCGTGAGTGTCCTCGATACCTACACGGGCGCCGTCACGAGTGCGGCCGAAGGCTTCACGTGGCCGTATCGCATCTGGTTCACGCCCGACGCCGAAACCGTGCTCCTCCCCGATTTCACGGGGGACGCCGTGCGCTTCGTTGCGCGACGCAGTCGACGTGAACTCGGCCGCCTCACGTTCCCGCAGGAAGGACCGCAGGGCGTCGTGGTGTCGCCCGATGGTCGCACGGCGTTCGTGTCGCTCAGTCGCGAGGCGCGCGTTGTCGTGATCGATGTGCCGACGCGCACCGTGATTGGTCATGTGCCAGCGGGGCAGACGCCCGATGGTGTCGTGTTCGTTCGTCCCGTCGCGCGATGACCACTGCGCGCGCTGCGCGTCCGGTCGTCGCGCGCGCGTACTGCCTCATCGATAATCCCGCCCCTTCACGAACGTCTCACCGCTGTCGGCGCGCAGGGCGCGGAAGGTGCGGGCGCGGACGTTCACGACGCGCCCTTCCACCTGCAGGATGCCGCGCACCAGCAGCAGCGGTGAGCCGGAAATGAGGGACGCATCGCGTTCGAAGCGCTTGGGGGTGACCACGATGTTGATCATCCCGGTTTCGTCTTCGAGCGTGAGAAACACGAAGCCCTTCGCGGTGCCCGGACGCTGCCGGCAGATCACGAGGCCAGCCGTGCCGATGCGTTCTCCGTCGCGCCCGCGCGTCAGCAGATCGCGCGCACTGCGCACGCCGTTCATGGCGAGCGCGTCGCGCACATGCACCATGGGGTGACCGGCGAGCGACAACCCGGTCATGCGGTAATCCGCGGCGGTGAGTTCCACCGCCGACAGCGGGGCCACCACGGCCGGTGGTGCCCGATGTCCCTGTGGGGCGAGTGGACCCGCAGCCCCGCGCTGCGCTTCGAGCACATCCCACAGCGCGATGCGACGGCGACGCGCTTCGGGCTCGTGCGCGTACCACGTATCGAACGCGCCAGCCTCGGCGAGACGCTGGACCGCCGCACGATCGAGTCGCACACGACGCACGAAGTCATCCACACTCGTGAAAGGCCCCTGCTGTAGCGCCTGCTCCAGCGCCTCGCGCGCGCGTGCGCCCAATCCACGCACCAGACGGACGCCGAGCCGAACCGCTGGTGGACGCGCTGCCCGTGATGGTTCGGCGACACCTCGCAGCGTCCCGCGTGATGTGGCGGCTGGCTCCGGCACCGACGTCACCGCGCCACGCAGTTGTACGGTGCCGGCACGAGGCACCAGCGTACGACCATCGGGCAGTTCGAGCACATGATCCCACGCGCTCTTCGTGAGATCCACCGGACGGACCTCCACGCCGTGACGCTTCGCATCCTCCACGAGCGTGCCTGGCGAATAGAACCCCATGGGCTGCGCGTTGAGCATGGCACACAGATACTCGGGGCCGTAGTAGTGCCGCAGATACGCCGTGGCGTACACGATGAGCGCAAAACTCGCGGCGTGACTCTCGGGAAAGCCGTAGTCGGCGAACGCGTTGATCTGGTTGTAGATGCGCCGCGCAATATCCTCGGGGATGCCGTTGCGCTGCATGCCGGCAATGAGCTGCTCGCAGATGTCGGCCATGCGTTCACGACTGCGCTTGTGCCCCATCGCGCGCCGCAGCACATCGGCCTGTCCTGGCGTGAAGCCCGCCGCGGCAATCGCGACCTGCATCCCCTGCTCCTGAAAGAGCGGAACGCCGAGCGTGCGTTCGAGCACGTGCTGGACGGCCGGATGCGGATACGTGATCGGTTCGAGTCCCGCGCGGCGTCGCAGGTACGGATGTACCATGTCGCCCTGAATGGGGCCGGGGCGAATGAGCGCCACTTCCACCACGAGATCGTAGAAGCAGCGTGGCTTGAGTCGCGGGAGCGTGTTCATCTGCGCACGACTCTCCACCTGGAACACGCCGACGCTGTCGGCCGCGCACAGCTGGTCGTACACCGCCTGATCGTTCATGTCGAGCTGCGCGAGATCGACGGTCACGCCGCGCGTGTGTCGCAGGTAGAGCAGACAATCCTGCACGACCGTGAGCATGCCGAGCCCGAGCAGATCGATCTTCACCAGCCCGACAGGATCGAGGTCGTCCTTCTCCCACTGGATCACGGTGCGCCCCGGCATGCTCGCCGGCTCGATCGGCACCACCGTGCCGAGCGGTTCACGCGTGAGCACGAAGCCGCCCACGTGAATGGAACGATGCCGCGGGAGCTGATGCAGTCCCTCGATCACGTCGGCCAGGACGTCCACGCGGGGATCGGCGGGATCGAGTCCGACCGATTCGAGCAGGGCATTGCGCGGAACCGTCGGTCCCTGCGCATCGTCGTCGGGGGGCGCGTCGGATGTCGCAGCGGGGAGGTCGGCCGCCGCTGGCGCAGTCGCACCGTCTGCGCCAGGCGCCTGCGCCACGGCCTGTTGCAGCTGCGTCCGACGCAGATGCGCTTCGGCCATCTTCAGGTTCTCGAGGCGTCCCCCCATCGCGGCCCGCAACTGTCGTGCTTCGTCATCGACCGCATTGGCGTGGCGCACCGCCTCCGTCCCACCGATCATGCGTTGACCGAGCCGATCGGCCACGAGCTGCTCGGCCACGCGCGGGGCAGGGGGCGTCGCACCGTTCGCTTCGAGCAGCAGCTGCCGCTTGAGTGCATCACGCGCCTCGCTTGGCAGTACGCCGTCGCCGTTCGGTGTCTTCGCCTTGTTCTCCGGCGTCTTCTCGCGCCAGTGATACGTGTCCACGCGAAGCGCGGCCCGTGCAATCGCACGTTCCGCATCCCGCACATCCGGCGCGTGCTGACTGGTGTGCTCGGCAGTGGCGCGTCGCGGATCCGGCGCCAGTCGGTGCGCCGTCGCCTCGGGCGCCGATGCGTCCGACGGTGTGGCCACGTCCACCGCATCGTGCGACACGCGCAACGACTCGGCCGTCGCGCGTGCACTGAATCGATCGGCGAGCGACGCAAGCGCATCACCCTGCATCACACTGAAGCCGAGCACACGCGCGACATCACGCACCGCACTGCGTCCACGATAGGTGATCTGTTCGCACACCATGGCCGCGTGCTCGCGACCGTAGCGTTCGTACACGTACTGCAGGACACGCTCGCGATCGCGGTGGGCGAAGTCGATGTCGATGTCCGGTGGCTCTTCACGTTCTTCGCTCAGGAAGCGTTCGAAGAGCAGCTCCATGCGGATCGGATCGACGGCGGTGATGCCGAGGCAGTAGCACACCGCGCTGTTCGCCGCCGAGCCGCGTCCCTGGCAGAGAATGCCCTCGCGCCGCGCGAAGCGGACGATGTCCCACACGATGAGGAAGTAGCCGGCGAGACCGAGCTTCGTGATGAGCGCGAGCTCGTGCGCGAGTTGTGCCTCGTGTCGTGCCGTGCGTTGTGCCGTGCCCGGTGGCCCCCAGCGCTCAGTGGCGCCGTGCTCGACGAGTTGCGCGAGGTATGCGTCGGCGCTGACCCCCGCCGGCAGAGGAAACGCCGGCAGCGTGGGGCGCAGATGCTCGAGGCGGAACGCACACCGTTCGGCAATGGCGAGTGATTGTGTGAGTCCCTGCTCGTGTCCACGCCATGTCGTGGCGAGTTGCGCCGCGCTCTTGAGATACCACTCGGCGTTGGGACGCAAGCGCGTACCCATGTCGTCGAGCACGCGTTCGTGACGCAGTGACGCGAGCACATCGTGCACGATGCGGCCAGTCGCTTCGGCGTAGTGCACATCGTTGGTCACGACCCACGGCAGGCCGAGCGCGTGCGCGAGTGGCAAGAGCCGTCGCACGAGCGCGCGTTCTTCGGGGAGTCCATGGTCCCACACTTCAACGGCGAGGCGTTCGCCGAAACAATCGGCGAGCACACCGAGCGCGCGTCGGGCCTCACGCAGTCGCCCTTCGCGCGCGAGCTGTGGCACCCACCCCCGTGGACACCCGGTGAGGGCGAACACACCGGCTGTGTGCTGCGCGAGCAGGTCGAGCGACACCACGGGTTCACCGCGTGGGCGGTCCATGCGTGCGCGGGTCACGAGCCACGACAGGTTGCCGTAGCCCTCGCGGGTTTCGGCGAGCAGGACGAGGTGCGTGCGTCGCGGACCGGCGTCGTCGGGGACGTCAACCGTCAGTTCGACCCCGAGAATGCCGCCCAGGCCGGCCGTGCGCGCGGCTTCGGCGAAGCGCACGACGCCCCCGAGCTCGTCGTGGTCCGTGAGGGCGAGCGCCGGCAGGCCGAGCGCGTGAGCGCGCGTGACGAGCGCTTCGGGGAGCGACGCCCCGTCGAGGAGCGAGAACGCGGAGTGACAGTGGAGCTCGACGTACGCTGGCGGCGCTGCGGGGCGACGCGACGGTGCGGCGGAGCGGGGCGGGGAGACGGGCGAACGCACGGACGAAGGACCGGAACGGGAGCCGCGGTCGGAACGGACGCGCGGGAGCGGAGTATACGAACAAACACCGAAGATCGCGAGCGCCGTTCCGAGGGTGAGCCGCCGCGCCGCCGCCTCGCGCATGTCCGGATGAGCCCCGGCACTCGGCCGGGGCGATCGATCCCCGTCCGGAGCCTGCGATGCGATTCCCCCCTCTCTTGTCGGCCGGCGCGCTGGCCGCGTCCGTGTGGCTGGTGGCCTGTGGTGGTGACGGCGGCACCGCGCCGCCGCCGCCAGTGGTGCAAGTCTCGGTCACGCCGAGTACGGCCACGGTGGGAGCGGGCGGCACGGCGAGCTTCACGGCGGCGGTCGTCAACGCCACCAACCCGGGGGTCACCTGGACCGCCTCCGCCGGCACGCTCGCCCCCAGCGGAACGAGCGCGAACTGGACCGCGCCGGCGCAGGGCGGGAGCTACACCATCACCGCCACGTCGTCCGCCGACCCGAGCAAGAGTGCGGTGGCGACTGTCACGGTGACCCCGGTGACGGTTGCCGTCAGCAGTGCCGCGTCGGCGGTGTTTCGTGGTGCAACGACCGCAGTGACCGCGACGGTCGGGGGCAGCAGCGAGACGCGCGTGACCTGGAGCGCGAGTTGCGGCACGATCACCGGTGATGGAGCCAGTGTGCAGTACACCGCGCCGGAGGTGGCGGGCGATTGCGTGATCAGCGCGACGAGTGTGCTCGATCCGACCACGAGTGGACGGGACACGGTCACCGTGCGACGCGCCTGGCGAGTCGCCACGTTGAGCGACACCGATGATGGCGCGTGCACGTTTGCGCACTGTTCGCTGCGCGAGGCGATCATCGCGGCCAACGCGGCCGCCGATGCCGATTCGATCCTGCTCTTTCCGGGCGAGACAACCGCAGGCACGATCGTGCTCACGTCGGCGCTGCCTGTGGTGCGACAGCCGCTGCAACTGATCGGTCCCGGGCCGAGTGCGCTCACCATCGATGCCAATGCAACGGCGGCGGCACCACGTGGGGTGCTGCACGTGGATGGCGACCTGACGGCGACCGTGCGTGGTCTCACGGTGCGTCGTGGCCTGCGCGTCGGTGGCGCGGGCGTGCTGCTCGACAATGGCGCGCGTGTCACGCTGCAGGAGGTACACGTGCGCGAGAATACGTCGGTCAACGCGGCGGGTGGTGGTATTCTCGCGCTCCGCGGCACACAGGCCACGCTGATCGATGTCGATGTCGTGGATAATCGCGCAACCGGCAGCAACGGACCGGGCGGTGGCGTGTCGGTCGAGCCCGGCTCGCAGGTCACGATGCGTCGCGGGCGCATCAGCGGCAACGAGGCGCCGGCTGCGTTCGGCGGCGGCGCGCGCGTGTTCAACGGGCGTCTGCAGCTCGACAGCGTGCTCGTGGCCGGCAATCGTGGTGGCGACCTGTCGGCCGGCACCGGCGTGGGTGGCGGTGTGTTCAGTGATGGGGCCGACGCGGTGGTGCTCATCACCGGCAGCACCATCGAGGACAACGAAGCCGGCTTCTCGGGCGGTGGGCTCGCGCTGCGTGGTGGTACCGTCAGCACACTCACCGGTGGCATCGTGCGCACGAATCGTGCACCGAGTGCCGCGGGCATCGAAGTCGGCAGTGCGACAACGACGGTGACGGGCACGATCGTCAGCGCCAATGTCGCGACGCAGCGCGGCGGTGGTGTGTTCCTGTTCGGCACCGCGCAGTACACGCACACCGGTGGTGCCATCCGCACCAATGATGCCGGCACCAGCGGGGGAGGTGGCATCTATGTGCAGCAAGACGCGCGACTCACGCTCACCGATGTGAACGTCGACGAAAATCGACTGAGCGGCTCGAGCGGTGCCGGTTTGTGGGCAGGCGGCAACGCAAGCGTGACCATCACGCGCGGCACGATTTCGCGCAACACCGGCGCCGTGCTGGGAGGCGGTGTCTTCATCACGGTGGCGCGTCCGCTCGACTTCACGGGCGTCGTGATCGAGGAAAACGTCGCGCGCGATGGCGGTGGGGGACTCTTTCTGTCGGCCGCGACGGTGCAGGCC
>ERZ1066122.722-NODE-722-length-32680-cov-11.075862_pt1 | contig 32680 bp, 25 predicted proteins | sample MGYA00382769_ERZ1066122 | MGnify/ENA primary metagenome ERZ1066122 (study PRJEB33369, sample SAMEA5778352) | biofilm metagenome | biome: Industrial cooling water; feature: Water cooling tower basin; material: Biofilm | place: United Arab Emirates | collected... | reverse complement strand
GTCACGAGCAGCAGCGCGGTGGTCGCGAGCACGTTGCGCACGGAAGCGCCGCGCACGGTCGAAGTACTCCCACGAAGCAACGACGACATATCCACTCCTGACAGGTGACGGGAGACGCGATGTTTACAGCGGGCGGCGACGCGTGACGAACCACGTCGCGACGGCGAGCAGTCCGGCGTAACCGCCGAGCACCAGCGCGCGTTCGAGCAACGTGTTGCCGGCGAGCGACCACCAATCGGCCCACGTGGCGAGGCCGGAACCCAACGGCTCACGACGCAGCGCGATGAGCATCGAACTGGTGCCGAACTCGGCCGCCACTTCGATGCCGACGAACGAGGCCACACGCGCCGGCCAACGACGCAGCGGGAAGTTGCTGAGATGCCACGTGAGCGCACCACACGCGAGCACAACGCCCACGATCAGCGCCATGAGGAACACCTGCCACCCTGCCGCGGAATCGAGCGACAGCACCGCCGCCCGGTACAGGCGCAGCAGCACCCCCGTGACGCCGGCGATCTCGAGCGTGTGCCGCGAGAAGGCACGCCACGCCCCTGCTTTGGGGATCGCCGAGAAGGAACCCGAGGGGGGCGCGGAGGTCATGCGAGCGAAGCTACGCGCGCTCGTCGCGCGCGCTACCCGCCGGCGCATCGGATGTGACGGGGCGCACCTGTTCGAGCAGCCACGAGAGACTCACGGGCAGCTGTGTGCGCCAGTAGTCCCAGTTGTGCGTGCCCGCGTGCTCGCGGAACGTGTAGGGCACGCCGAGACCGCGCAACGCGGCGGCAAAGCCGCGACTGTGGCCGAGATAGGGATCGTCGACGCCGCAATCGAAAAAGAGCGCCGGCACGCGACTGCCGACGGCCGTCAGCCGCGCGACCAGTCGCGCCGGCTCGCGCGCGTACCAGCCGATCGTGTCGCGTCCAAAGGCGGGCGCGAACCAGCGCGTGTAGCGACGCTCACCGGCCGCCTCGCGCAGCTCGTCCGGCGTGCGCGCCCATCGCAGATCGGACGGCGCCACGTTTGCCGGCGCCCGGTCGGCGCCAAGCAACGACGGCGTGAGGACGCCCGAGTGACTCGCTGCGGCCGCGAACACGTCCGGGTAGCGCAACGCGAGCGTGATCGCGCCGTAGCCCCCCATGCTCAAACCGGCGATGGCGCGATGCCGCGCGGCGCGACGGGTGCGATAGTGCGCATCGACGTGTGCGACCAGATCGCGCGCGATGTAGTCGTCGTAGTGCGGCCACGGGACGCAGTACGAATCGGCCGCTTCGCGCCGTGCCGTGTCGCGCCGACACCCCGCGAGGTCAGGCAGTGCGGCCCACGTCGTGTACCACGAATCGTCGCCGTCGGGCATCGCGATGATCGCTTCCGGCGCGCCCGCCGCCACGAGCGAATCCATCACGCGATCCAGCCGCGCGTGGCGCACCCAGTTGTCTTCGTCACCACTGACGCCGTGCAGGTAGAACAGCACCGGGAAGCGCGCGCTCGTATCGCGTGCGTACGACGGCGGCAGATAGAGCACGAGCCGCTTGGTGGTCCCGAGGGACTGCGACCACACCGTGTCGGTGCGCACCACGCCCACCGACGGCGATGCGCTGGCGGGCGAGGTCGCCGGCAGAGACGGCTGCCCGCCGAGAGGCATCGCGGTGCCGCAGAGCGCACCGGCGAGCGCGAGCAGCCGCGCGCGCATCAGCGGATCACGGTACCGATGCGCCCCCACCGGATATCGGTGAGGAACGGCAGGAGATCGTCGCTGTCGAGCCCGTTGTACGAGTAGTAGACGAACGCGGGACGGCCACGCACGTTCTCGCGCGGCACGAGCCCCCAGTAGCGGCCATCCTTCGAGTCGTAGCGATTGTCGCCGAGCATGAAGAGATGGCCATCGGGTACGACGAGTGGTCCCCAGTCGTCGAGCGTGGGGACGGCCGGCGGATCGCCGAAGCGACTGCCGCGCAGCTCGTGTCCCTTCTGCCATTCGAAGAGCGAGACGGTGAAGGAACCGTCCATCTTCGGATTCACGCGCATCGCTTCGGGCTGCGGCTGCGGGGCGCCATTGAGGTGAAACAGCCCGCCACGCATGTACACGGTGTCTCCCGCGACGGCGACGAGGCGCTTCACCAGCGTGGGCGTGGGGTCGTTCGGCTGGTCGATCTGCACCGGCGACACGAAGACGACGACATCACCACGCGCGGGTTCGTCGTAGCCCGGCAGATTGATGTTCGTGAACGGGACGTGCGGACCGTACGCGAGCTTGTTCACGAACAGCCAATCACCCACAAGCAGCGTGGGCTGCATGCTCCCCGACGGAATGCGGTACGCTTCGAAGAGAAACGTCCGGATGACGAAGAAGATCACGAGCGTCCAGAGGACCGCCTTGATGTTCTCCTTCGCGGTCGGACGCTCGGCGTCGGGACGACTCGGGGACTTGCCGGAGCGCAGGGCCGCGACGGAGCTGGCGGGAGCGTCGGACTGGGTCTTGGACGAACGGGCCACGGCGACAGAGCGAAGAGGGACAGGAACAAGCGACGAGGGGGCGCGTCCGTGCGGGACGCGCCCCCTCGTCACGGCTGCCGAGAAAGATCAGCCCTTGAGGTGCTTGCTGACCAGTGCCGTCAGCTCGAACATCGTGACCGACTTCTTGCCGCCGAAGATCACCTTGAGCTTGTCGTCGGCGTTGATCTGCCGCTTGTTCTTGGCGTCCTGGAGGCCGTTCTTCTTGATGTACTCCCAGATCTTCTTCGTCGCTTCGGTGCGCGGCAGCGGCTTCGTGCCGATCACCGCGCCGAGCTCGGCCGACGGCGTCATCGCCTTCATGAACGCCGCGTTCGGCGTGCGCTTCTTGGCGGCCTTCTTCGGGGCGGCCTTCTTGGGGGCAGCCTTCTTCGCCGCCGCCTTCTTCGGAGCCGCCTTCTTGGCGGCCTTCTTCGGGGCAGCCTTCTTCGAGGCGGCCTTCTTGGGGGCGGCCTTCTTCGCCGCCTTCTTGGCAGACTTCTTCGCAGGGGCCATGGAATCTCCTGGGTTGGGTACCGGTCCGTGTCGCGCAGTTTGTGCGTGACGCGCCACAAGCTATATGGCGCCGTGGGTCGCGCAATAGGGGAGGCGCATCATTTTCCCTAGGGAACGGCGCAATTTCCCCTAGGGAACGCCGGCGCGGTGCCTCGAACGCCCCGTGAGCGTCGTCACGAGGGGGCTGGAATCGGTCGGCAACGCGTCGCGCAGCCATGGCACGATCGCCTCGAGCACCGAGGGCGCCACGCGTCGCGACGGGAGTTGTGCATAGCGGCGCGGATCACCATCGGCATCGTCGAGCAGGAGATGATCCACCGCTCGGAGACGGCGCACCGTCACGCGCGTCGCCCCCTGCGCGCGCAGCAGCGCCGCGAGGGTGTCCGCTTCGGATGGTGCGACCTGACCATCGACCGCACCGTGCACGAGCAGCACGGCCGCGGACACGGTGCCGAGCCGCGTCCGCGGATCGCGCGCGAGCCATGTGCGCAACCAGGGATCGACGCGGGCGAGCGCGGTCACCGGTGCCAGTGGTGCATCACGCGCGATCGCGCGCCGCTGCTGCGCGGCCAGCGTCGCCCCCGTGTGGGAGGGCGTACCGAGCGTCACGATGGCCGCCAGCGACCCACGCGCGTGCGCCGCTGCCTCGAGCGCCAGCAGTCCGCCGTCACTGTGCGCGATCACCCCCAGCGCGTCACGGCGTACCACGGGCTGTGTACGCAGCCAGGCAAGCGCGGCGCGCACGTCGCGCACGTCGGCGTCCGCGTCCTGTGCGAAGGCCGCTCCTTCGGATGCGCCGGTGCCGCGATCGTCGAGGCGCAACGAGCCGATCCCCGCCTGCGCGAGCGCGTCTGCCAGTTCAGCGAAGGGCGCGTACCCCGCGAACGTGGGTACGGACAGATCGCGCGTCTGTGGGCCATCACCACTCACGAAAAGGACCACGGGCACGTCGTGCGCACGGTTCGTTGCGGGTACGGTCAGGGTGCCGCGCAGCCGAACGCTGTCCGCCATGGGAACGCGGACCTCGTACGACGTGATCGTGTCACGACGCGCCGGCACGATCGGCAACGCGTGCTCGCGGCGCGACGTGTTGTCGACGGCGCGCAGTCGCAGGCCACGCGACAGTTCACGGGCGTTCACCAACGCGCCGGTCGTATCGAGTCGCACGCGCCATGACGTACCGTTGGCATGATCGATCTGTGTCGTGTCGCCACCACGCACGCGCACCTGCACGAACTCGACGCCGCGCGGCGCATCGAGTGCGACGACGGCCGCACGGCCCGACGCCTGCCGCGCGAGTTGTTCGAGCACCACGCCCGAGGCATCGAGCCACGGCCACAGGGGTCGCGCCGACGCGATGGTGTCTACCTGCACGACATCGCCGATCGGCGCGCCGGTGAGCATCCACCAACCGGCCTCGTGTGCAATCGCGCGCCGAAAACGCAGTCGTGGCGTGGGCGTCGCGCGCTCGTCGCCGAATGTCCACTGCGTGAAGGGCGCCCGCGTCGTGAACGTCAATCGTTCCGTTCGCCCGCTCGCGCGCCACTCGCGCGTGGCGTGGACCCACGTTGCGCCCTCGGCCGCCGTCTCGCGAGCCAGCGTGTCGCCGTCGCGCGACAGCAGCACCCACGCGCGTGCGCTCGTCCCCGCCTCGGCGGCGAACGGTTCGCGCGGCGCGCTCGACGGCGCGTCACACGCGATTGGTACGAACAGGCTGAGCCACAACAGCGCACACCGACACGCGCGTCGTGTCAACGCGAGACGCATCGCGCACACTACGCGGCGGCAAGCGCACGCAACCGCGCGATATCCTCCACGTCCCACGGGTCGGGCGTGTCGTCATCCTCGGCAATCTCGCTGACCGCCTGCGGCGTCTCGAGCACGCACGGAATGCCGCGCACGCGGTGATCCTGCAGCAGCCATCCGAAGGCCTCCGCACCGATGCGCCCCGCCCCGATGCGCGCGTGTCGATCCTTGTTCGACCCGAGCGTACCTTCGCTGTCGTTCAGATGCAGGAACGCCGGCGGCTCACCCGTGGCCGCTTCGAAGGCATCGAGCACGCGCGTGACCGCATCACGCGAGGCGCTCAAGTCGTACCCCGACGCGTAGAGGTGACACGTGTCGAGGCCGTACCCCGCGCGCGCCCGCAGGGCAGGAGGAAGCCCTGCGAGCATGGCGCCGACCTCCTCGGGTGTCCGACCCACCGTGGTCCCCGCGCCCGCGGTGTTCTCGATGAGCAGCCGGGTCGTGCCCTCCGGTACCGCCTCGAGCGCGCGTCGCATCGCTTCGCTCACGCGCGCGATCGCCGCGTCGCGATCCCCATCGGTTGCCGCGCCCGGATGAAAGCACACGCCGCCAACCCCGAGCGCCGTGCTGCGCTCGAGCTCACGCGCCAGACCAGCCGCCGCACGTTCCCACTTTTCGACCTCGGGCGTCGCGCAGTTGAGCACGTACCCCGCGTGGACGATCACGTGCGCCGGTTCGATGCCACCGGCCGCCAGCGCCTCGCGAAAGCGCGCGACGCGATCGGGCTTCACGCTCACCTTCTCGTTGTAGTACTTGGGAATCGCGCTGAAGATCTGCAGCGCCTGCATGCCGGCGCGCCCCGCGCGTCGTGCGGCCATGGGAATGCCACCGGTGTCGAGGCAGTGCGCGCCGAGCAGCAAGGGACGATCGGTCATGGCCAATACCCGTTCGAAGTCAGGGGATACGCGCGGCGCGCGAGAAGAACAATCGCTCACCACCGGTGGGCGGCGTTTCGTACCAGCCGATGACGAGCGCGGAAGCTTGCACGACGACGTACGGATCGGACGCGAGATTGAGGCCGCTGCTGACGAGATGGCGTCCTTCCCAGAGATGGCCCGCCGTGCGCGAGATCGCCACCGCGATGCGGCGCCGCTGCCCACTGTTGGGATCCTCGTAGGCCACCGCGACAACGTTGCCATCGGACGCCACCTGCGCCGGGCCGAGCCGTTCGCCATACACGATCGGCTGCGGCGGTTCGAAGCCGCCGCGCGGGTCCATCTGGTGCGCGTAGAAGAAGCCCGCGCCCTCGGGACCGACGAGCGCGTACGCGACGTGCACGAACCCATTCACGGCATCCACCGAGAGGCCGGCGGGCGGACGCGCGCACCCCACGGGAATGCCACGCGGCACGTCGCGCGCGTCACTCGAGCCCTGATCGAGCGTGTCCACCGGAATCGGTCCGCGCCACGCCGAGTCGCCCGCGTAGCGCCACGCGGCGAGCAGATGGACGCGCGTGGCGGTGCGCAATGACCACCAGACGGCCACCTCGCCACGAGCGGTCGTCTCGAGACGCAACGATCCCGGACACCGGGCGCTGTCGTCGGGGGCCGGCCCGGCGCCCAACGTGGTATTCGGGACGGGCGGCACGGCAAGCGCGGGCAAGGCCTCGCCGGCCGGTCGCGCCACCTGTGCCGCAGGCAGCTGCGCCAGACGCGTGCGCAGCCCGCGCAATGGCGGCGCCTCGGTGTCCATCAAGCCCCGACTGCGCAACCAATCCTCCCGGGCGCGCTGCAGCGCGGGCGACGTGGAGTCGCGGTCCGCGGGCGGATCGGCGAGCACGAGCCCTGTCGGATCGTCACTGGTGGGCACGGGCGTCTCGTCGTCCCACACGATGTCCGACGGGCCGAAGATGCAGCCGGCGAGACCGAGGGCCACCGCGGGGAGAAGCAGGCGCGTACGCATGCCCGCACGATAATCGGGCGCGCGCGCTGCGGTTAAGTTGCACCGGGCGCGCAGTGCACGCTGCGCTGCGGTGCCGCCTTCGGACTTCCCGGGAGATTGACCATGTCGTTTGCTGCCTTTGACGGTGCGCGCCGCGTACCGATTGCCGTCAACGAACCGGTGCGCGCGTACGCCCCCGGCTCCCCCGAGAAGCGCGCGCTGAAGGCGCGCCTCGCGGCGATGGCAACCGAGCAGCCCGAGATTCCGGTCGTGGTGGGCGGGCGCCGCATTCACACGGGCGACCTCGGCACCGCCACCATGCCGTGCGATCATCGCCACGTGCTCGCCACCTTCCACAAGGCGCGCCCCGAGGACGTGCGCGCCGCGATCGCCGCGTCCGCCGAGGCGCAGCGCGACTGGGCCAACACGCGCTGGGAAGACCGCGCGGCGGTGTTTCTGCGCGCGGCCGAGCTGCTCACCACGTCGTGGCGCGACACGCTCAACGCCGCGACCATGCTCGGCCAGGCCAAGACCGTGTTCCAGTCGGAGATCGACGCCGCGTGCGAACTGATCGACTTCTGGCGCTTCAACGCGCAGTTCGCGCAGGAACTCTACGCCGAACAGCCGATCACGGACCACAGCATGTGGAACCAGCTCGACTATCGGCCGCTCGAAGGGTTCGTGTACGCGGTGACGCCATTCAACTTCACGGCCATCGGTGGCAACCTCTGCAGCGCGCCCGCGCTCATGGGCAACGTGATTCTCTGGAAGCCCGCCGCGACCGCGATGCTCTCGGCGTGGTATGTGTTCCGCCTGCTCGAAGAGGCCGGACTCCCGCCCGGTGTGATCAACTTCCTGCCGGGTGATCCGGTGCAGATCTCCGAGATCGCGCTCACCGATCCCGCGCTGGCCGGCGTGCACTTCACCGGATCGACGGGCGTCTTCAACGGCATGTGGGAGACGATCGGTCGCCACATGGGACGCTATCGCGGCTATCCGCGCATCGTGGGCGAGACGGGTGGCAAGGACTTCATCGTCGCGCACCCGAGCGCGGACCCGCAGGTGCTGGCCGTCGCGATGGTGCGTGGTGCGTTCGAGTACCAGGGGCAGAAGTGCTCGGCGGCGAGCCGCGCGTACATCCCGCAGTCGCTCTGGCCCGAGGTGCGTGATCGGTGCGTGGCCATGATGCAGGAGATGCGCATGGGTGATGTGCGCGACTTCCGCAACTTCACGGCTGCGGTGATCGACGAGAAGGCGTTCACACGCAACGCGCGCTATCTCGACCTCGCCAAGTCGAGCGCGCGCGTGATCGCGGGTGGTGGTACGAACCGCGAGGTGGGCTGGTACGTGGAGAACACGCTCGTGCAGGCCGATGACCCGTCGAGCCCGCTGCTGTGCGAGGAGATCTTCGGCCCGATCCTCAGCTGTCACGTGTACGACGATGCGAAGTGGGCGGAGACGCTGCAGCTCGTCGATCGCACGAGTCCTTACGCATTGACGGGCGCCATCCACTCGCGCGATCGCGCCGCGCTGCTCGAGGCCGCGACGGTGCTGCGGCAGGCCGCCGGCAACTTGTACTTCAACGACAAGCCGACGGGCGCCGTGGTGGGCCAGCAGCCGTTCGGTGGCGCGCGCGCGTCGGGTACGAATGACAAGGCGGGCTCCAAGCTCAACCTCGTGCGCTGGATCAGCGCACGCACGGTGAAGGAGACGTTCAGTCCGCCCACCGACTGGCGCTACCCGTTCCTTGGCGAGGAGTGATCGCATGCCCACACTGCGCTACGTGACGTGCGACGTCTTCACCGACACGCCGTTCACCGGTAATCCGTTGGCGGTCGTGTTCGGCGCCGAGGGCCTGCCCGACGAGACGCTGCTCGCGATCACACGCGAGTTCAACTACTCGGAGACGACGTTCGTGTTCGCGGCGGAGACGCCGGGGACCACGCGTCGCGTGCGCATCTTCACGCCGGGCGGGGAAGTGCCGTTTGCCGGACACCCCACGCTTGGCACGGCGCATGTGCTGGTGGCCACCGGCGTCGTGAAGCCCAACGTGGACGATGGCGGAACCGCCATGCTGCAGGTGGTGCTGGGTGAGAACGTGGGACCGGTGCCGGTGCGTGTGCAGTGCGAGAACGGCGTGCCGGTGTTCGCGCAGCTCACCACGGCGCAGCCAGCCGAGGAGCGCACCGATGGTGTACCGTCGATCGCCGCGCTGGCGGACGTACTCGGGCTCACGCTCGACGACTTCGTGGGCAACACCCACGCGCCGGCGGCGGTGTCGTGCGGTCTGCCCTTTCTCATCGTGCCACTCGCGTCGGTGGAAGCGGTGCGTCGCGCACGTGTACACCACGACGCGTGGGCACGTCACCTGCGCGGCACGTGGGCGTCGGAGCCGCTCGTGTTCGCGCTCATGACGTCCGACGCCGACCGTGTCGATCTGCCCGAGGGCGTGCGCGACGTGGATATTCGGGCGCGCGTGTTCGTGCCCGGCTTGTCGGTGCCGGAAGACCCGGCCACGGGCTCGGCGAACGCGTGTCTCGCGGCCTATCTCGCCGCGCGCACGCCGCGCGATGGCACGCTGCGCTGGCGCGTCGCACAGGGCGTCGAGATGGGACGCCCGTCGCGTCTCGAGCTCGAGGCGCAGAAGACGGCCGGTGTGGTCTCGTCGATCCGTGTGGCGGGCGCGAGCGTGATCATTGCCGAAGGCACGATCCGCCTGCGGTAGTGGCGCGCGTGTCGTCGGCGCGCGGCGCCGACGACACGCGACGTGCCCTCAGCGGATGGCGGGTTCGCCGGCCGCGGCGCGCAAGGCGGCGAGTCCCGGCGTCCACACCACGACGCGATTGCGTCCGCTGCGCTTGGCGGCGTAGAGCGCTTCGTCGGCGCGGGCCACGAGGTCGGACAACACCGCATCGTCGGTGATCGTTTCGGCCACGAGGCCGATCGACGCCGTGACCGGAATCCGGCGCGTCCCACCGAACTCGCGGCGCCGGAACGCTTCCCCGATGCGGAGCGCGAGATGCTGCGCACCGGCCAACCCACTGCCCGGCGCGAGAATGGCGAACTCTTCGCCACCCGTCCGCGCCACGATGTCGCCCGCACGAGCGTTGGCGCGCAGCAACTCACCCGCCTCGGTAATGACCTGATCGCCCGTCAGGTGACCGTAGGTGTCGTTGACCTGCTTGAAGTGGTCGAGGTCGAGCACGATGAGCGCGAGCTCGGTTTGCGCACGCGCGGCGCGCGAGAGTTCACGGCGGAACTGCTGCTCGAAGCCACGACGATTGAGACAGCCGCTGAGCGGGTCGGTCTCCACGATGTCCGACAGGTGCGCTCGCATGCGGTTGTACGCGCGCCCCACGTGCGTGATGGCGTCAGGGCGCGTGTCGGCGGCCACATCGTAGCTGCTGGTGAAGTCGCCGTCTTCGGCGCGCGCGAACATGTCGAGCAGACGCGCGAGGCGCTCGTGCATGTGACTCTGCACGAGCGTGACCAGACCGGCCCCACAGGCGAAGATGAGGAGCGTGATGACCGCTTCCGACCAGCCGATCCCCATCGCCCCTGAGCTGCTCGCCAGATCGACGAGGAACAGGTAGCCTGCGGCGGTGGCGGCGAGCATGAGGAGCGCCGGCCCACGACCGAAGTACACATGCGTGAGTTGCAACGCAAAGAGCGCCACGAGCAGCGCACGATCGTAGCTCCGCGGCGGCGCGAGTGCGAACACGAGGATGAACACGAGCAGCAGGTCGCCCACCATCATGAGCGATGCGAGCGCGCGACTCGCGCGACGGGTACGTTGCACGTGGCGATGCAACGACAGCACCACGGCGATGTAGAGCGCGACCGCGATGCCGATCAGACTGACGACGCCCATGTCGCCGAGTTGCGCGACGGCCACGGGCGAGGGCGCGAAACCGGCCACCTGTCGCAACAGGAACGCGCCGACGACGGCGAGCAGCGCGAGCCCGACGCGATAACGCGTCTGCCAGAGCAACACGTCAGCGTTGCTCTGCTCGTAGCGCGGCAGGTCGGTCGTGATGGGCTCGAGCGCCATGGCTCCGGGCGAGGGGGCTCAACGCGCCACGGGGACGGCGCGCGACTCGCGCAAACATATGCGGTCGGGGCGAGCCGCGCACCCGCCGCGAGGCGAACGGTCCGGACCGTCAGGGTCGTGGGACGGTCCGCCTCAGAGGCGGGTCAGATGGGAGCGCCGAGGTACAAGTCGGCGCGCCACCGTCCGCCGCGGGCGAGGTTGCGGGCGACGTCAAAGCGGATGAGTCCGTCGATCAGCGACAGCCCCGCACCGGCCCCACGCAACATCCGCCCCTGCCCGAAGGCGTCCCGACTACCGGCCCAGCCCGCGTCGAAGAACAGCACAGGACGCGCGGCGCCGAAGCGCGTGCCGATCTCGGGGCGCGCGAACCAGTAGGCATCGCCCGCCGCCGACCCCGGCGGCAGACCGCGCACCGTGCGCAGTCCACCCAGGAACCAGCCACGCTGCGGTGGCAGGTCACCCACGCTCGTGCCGGCGCTGGCGGTGAGTCCGAGCTGTACGCGCCGCACGGGGCGCGTGAGCGTGGCCTCCAGTGCGGCGCGTCCGTACGTCACGGTGCCCGTCGCGCCTTCACCGCGCGCGGACGTGAGCAGCTGCAGCCCCATCGGATTCGCACCAAACGCGCGCGACCAGTTGAGCTCGAGACCAGTGAGCGCAACGCGCGACGCGTCGAAGTTGGTGCGGAAGCGCTGCCCGAACGTGCGCCCGAGGGTCCACGTGTTCACCACCGAGGTGTCGCCGGCGGTACGCTGCTGTTCGTGAAAGAGCCGCCAGCTGAACGCGCCCCCGCGATCGACGCGACGATCGCCCACCTCGACGCCGGTCGCGCGGAAGTAGAAGCCTTCGTCACGCCCGTACAGCAGCGCCGGCAGTGAGGGACCAAAGCTCAGTGGATCACCCCACTCGGGCGCGGTGGCGCGCAGGCGCCGATACACCGTGCCGTACACCGTGCGACGCCCGGCCGTGCGATCGAAGCCGAGTTCCGCATTGAGCTGCTGATCTTCGTGCCCCAGTCGCACCTGTCCGCGCGCGGTGTAACCCGCGCCCAGCACTTGTTCGCCGAGCACACCAACACTCAACCCTTCGACGCGATTGTAGCGAATGAGATCGAGGCCGGTGCGTACCGTGGGGCGCTGCGGCCCCCACGCCGGCTGCAGCGACAGGCCGAGCGATTCGAGCAGCTGCGCACGACTCGCGAGGTCGAACAGATCGTTGTCGGTCGCTGTCGGCGGCGGCAGCGCCGCACTCGTGCGCAACGACGCGCGATCGCACGGCATGGTATAGGCCACGCGAAGTGCGCCGCCGTAGCGCGTCTCGGTGCGCACGAACGTGCTGTCGCCTGGGCGACAGTTGTTCCGACGCCACGCTGAATCTCGCCGGGCGAGCCCGGTCGTGTCCGCGCCAGGACCGATCGACACCGAGACCTGCACGGCGCCCTCCCGCTCCGCCACCGATCCGCTCGCGGTACGGGCGATCGAATCGGCGCGCAGACTGTCGCGACGTGCGGCGCGCTCCGCGGCGATCTGCACCGCGGTCTTCGCCGGTGGCACCGGCGGCGTGATGAAGTCACCGTCCACGTCCTCGTACTCGAACTTCTCGGAGATCGTGAACGGCGTGCGCATGGGCCCGAACTGCCCGCTGAATGTCGCGCTGTTCGCGCGCGGCAACCAGAAGCGCCCGTTGCCGTACAAGCCGTACTCCACCGTCACTGCATCGAGTGAACCACGGAACGGCTGAAACGCGGCCTTCACCCATCCCGGCGGTTCGTCATCATCATCGCTCATGCGCGCGCGACGCTCGGCGGAGCGGACGGAGTCCTTCACGTAGTCCTCACGCGACAGGCGCGTCCGCGCGAGCGAATCACGCACACGCTCCACCACCGAATCCCGCTGACTCTCATCGGCGATGGTCTCGCTCGCGAGCCCCCAGAACTCGATCTGCGTGGCCAGTCGATACGCGGCGCGCACCAACTGTCCGCTCTCGCGATCGAACCAGAACGAGCCCACGAACAGGCGCCACTGCGGACGACGCGCGGTGATGCGCAACTCGCGCAGACGAATGGCGCGCCCGCCACCGAGGGTGATCGTCATCGAGTCGCCGGCCTGATAGCGATAGTACGCTTCGGCACCGTTCGCGATGGGATGCACCAGCTCGCGTTCGTCCACATCGGCCTTCACCACGCCGAACTGACTGCTCGGCAACCACAGCGATTCCTTGCCGGGGAAGTACGGGATCGACACGGCATCGACCATGTCGCCATCAGCCGCACCACCAGCCATGGGCACCTGCGCACGCGATCCGATTGGCGTCACCCAGACGCCACCGCTGCGTGACCAATCCACGCGCGCGACGTTATCACCGCGAAAGAGCACCTTCTCGAGTCCGAGCCGCCGCACACCAAGCCCGAAATCCATGCGCTGCGTGGTGATCGCGCGGTACGACTTGAGTGCCGAGTCCTGCCGGAGTCGCGCCTCGCGCGCACGGGCGAGAATCGCCAGCGCCTCCTGATCGGCGAACGCCTTCGCGCTGTCCTCGCTCGTGACCCGCGCCGCGCGGCGTCGCGACTCGTAGTCGTTCCGACCCGCGTCGTAGGCTTCCTTGTTGACGTCCTGCAGAATGGCGCGCAGGCTGTCGGAGAGGGTGTCGCGCGTGCGCGTGCCGGTGGGTCGTTGCGCCGCGATGGGCGCCGTGCCGAGCAGTGCGGTGGCGGCGGCGAGCAGGAGCAGGGAGCGAGTGGAGGGCATGGCCTTTGGTACGTCAGGGGGGCGGCGCGGGTTTCCCGGCGCCGGTGAGAATCCCGTCGCGAGAACACCACGCGCGCCCGTTGCGTAGCTTCCGGATGGGCGCCGTCCGTTGCGTCCCGTCCCTCCCTGTCCCCTCCCGCCCCGTCTCGACGATGCCTCACCTTCCGACGCTCCGCCGACGGTTCGCCCTCGCGGCGACGTTGCTCCTCGTCCCCTCGCTCGCCACCGCCCAGGCTCGTCGCCAGGCGGCGAGCGCCGAGGGAACGGCTGCGACCGCTCCGGCCCGCCCGTCCGACCCGCGCCTCGCCGCGCTCAAGGCCGAAGCCGCACGCCTCGTGGACGCCGACGCCAAGCGCGCGCAGGAAATCGTCGACATGCTCTTCTCCTTCAGCGAGCTCGGCTTCGAGGAAGTGGAGACGATGCGCTACCTCACGGGCATGCTGGAAAAGGAGGGCTTCACCGTGCAGCGCGGCGTGGCCGGCATGCCGACCGGGTGGGTCGCGCGCTGGGGAAGCGGCAAGCCGGTCATCACGCTCGGTTCCGATGTGGATGGCATTCCGCAGGCGTCGCAGAAGCCCGGGGTGGCCTACCGTGCGCCGCTGCTCGAAGGGGGGCCCGGTCACGGTGAGGGACACAACTCGGGCCAGGCCGTCAACGTGGTGGCCGCGATCGCGGTGAAGAAGATCATGCAGCGCGAGAAGATCCCGGGCACGATCGTGCTCTGGCCCGGGGTGGCCGAAGAACTCATGGCCGGCAAGGCGTTCTTCGTGCGCGACGGCGTGTTCAAGGACGCCGACGCGGCGCTCTTCACGCACGTCTCGAACGATCTCGGCGTGGCGTGGGGTGCGTCGGGACAGGCCGCGCTGGTGTCGGCCGAGTTCAAGTTCCGCGGCACGAGCGCGCACGCCGCCGGCGGTCCGTGGCGCGGCAAGAGTGCGCTCGACGCGGTGATGCTCATGGCGCAGGGGTGGGAGTTCCGTCGCGAACACCTGCGGCTCGCGCAGCGGTCGCACTACGTGATTCGCGACGGTGGCGATCAGCCGAACGTCGTACCGAGCACGGCGAGCATCTGGTTCTACTTCCGTGAGCAGGACTATCCACGCACGATGGAGCTCTTCGAAATCGGCCAGCGCATCGCCAAGGGGGCGGCGCTCATGACCGACACGGAGCTCGACACGGTGCGTGTACTCGGCTCGGGCTGGTCGGCCCACTTCAGCAAGCCGATCGCCGAAGCCGCGCACGCGAACGTCATGCAGGTAGGCATGCCCACGTGGGACGAGAAGGACAACACGCTCGCGCGGGCGTTGCAGCAGGAACTCGGCCAGCCACCCTTCGGACTCTCGACGCAGATCAATCCGCTGCGTGGCCAGGAGAACCTCGCGAACTTCACCGGCGGTGGCAGTGACGACATCGGCGATGTCTCGTGGAACGTCCCCACGATCACGCTGCGCTTCCCGTCCAACATCCCGGGGCTGCCGGGCCACAACTGGGCCAACAGCATCGCGATGGCCACGCCGATCGCGCACAAGGGCGCCGTCGCGGGTGCCAAGGTGCAGGCGATGACGCTGCTGGATCTCTTCCTCACGCCCACTCTGGTGAGCGACGCGTGGAGCTACTTCCGCGACGTGCAGACGAAGGACGTGAAGTACCAGCCGTTCATTCGCGCGGCCGACCAGCCGGCGATCGATCTCAACGCCGACGTGATGAACCGCTTCCGGCCGGAGCTGAAGAAGCTGTACTATGACCCGAGCAAGTTCTCGACGTACCTCGAGCAGCTCGGCATCACGTACCCCACGGTGCGCACGCCCGCCACGGGCAGCGGCTCACCGTGACACGTGTCGTCGGGCGATGATCCTTCGACCGACGACGCCGCATGCCACACGATCCTTCCACGAACGCGGGCGCTGACACGGCGCCCGCGTTCGTGCGTTCGCCCGAGGGCGACCTGTCCCCCGACGAGTTCCGCCGTGCGGCGCACGCGGCGGTGGACTGGATCGCCGACTATCTCGAGCACCCCGAGCGGCATCCGGTGCGTCCGCCGGTACGGCCCGGCGACATCGCGGCGCGCCTCGCGCCGGCAGCGCCACGGCAGGGCGAGCCCCTCGACGCGATCGTGCAGGATTTTCACGACGTGATCGTACCGGGGATCACGCATTGGAACTCGCCCACGTTCTTCGGCTACTTCTCGATCTCGGGGTCGTACCCCGGCATTCTCGGCGAACTGTTTGCCGCCGGCCTGAACGTCAACAACATGTTGTGGCTCACGAGCCCGGCCGCCACCGAACTCGAGCTGCGCACCGTCGATTGGCTGCGACTGCTCATGGGACTCGGCGACGGATGGTTCGGGGAGATCACCGACACGGCGTCCACGAGCACGCTGTACGCACTCGCGGCCGCGCGCGAAGTGGCCGCGCCTGCCGTGCGCACGCAGGGACTCCAGCACCAACCGGCGCTGCGCGTGTACTGCTCGGAGCACGCGCATTCGTCGGTGGACAAGGCCGTCATCACGCTTGGGCTTGGCCACAACAATCTCGTGAAGATTCCGGTGGACGAGGCCTTCTGCATGCGCCCCGAGGCGCTGCGCGCGGCCATCGAAGCCGACGTGGCCGCTGGACATCGCCCCATCGCGGTGGTGGCGACGGTGGGCACGACGAGCACGTCGAGCATCGATGCGGTGCGCGACATCGTGCCGATCGCGCGCGCGTTCGACTGTTGGGTGCACGTGGACGGTGCCTACGGCGGACCGGCCGCGATCGTCCCCGAGATGCGCTGGCTGCTCGACGGAGTGGATGGTGCTGACTCGCTCGTGGTGAACCCGCACAAGTGGCTGTTCACGCCGGTGGACTGCTCGGTGCTGTACACGAAGCGTCCCGATGCGCTCAAGGGTGCGTTCTCGCTCGTGGCGGAGTACCTGCGTACGCGCGACGACGACGCGGTCGTGAACCTCATGGATTACGGCTTTCAGCTCGGCCGGCGGTTTCGCTCACTCAAGCTGTGGATGGTGTTGCGGGCGTTCGGCGCAGAAGGGATCGCGGAACGGTTGCGTCAGCACTGCGAACTCGCGCGCGAGTTTGCCGGCATGTTGCACTTCGACGGCTCGTGGGAGATCAGCGCGCCGGTGCCGCTCTCGCTGGTGTGCTTCCGCTACGCGCCCGCGGGGGTGGACGCGGAGACGAACGACGCGCTCAACATGGCCATTCTCGAACACGTGAACGCGAGCGGTGTTGCCCTGCTGTCGCACACGAAGCTGCACGGTCGCGCGGTGCTGCGACTGGCCATCGGTAGCGTGCGCACGCAGCGCGAGCATGTGGAACGCACGTTCGCGGCGTTGCGCGAGGCGGCGCGCGTCGAGCACGCGCGGCTGCTGGGGTAACGGGCCGCTCGGCGTCCGAGTGGACGCCGAATAGTCACGAGTGTGTGGTGGTGCTGGTCGGTGGCGCGAGTTCGCGCGTCTCGCGCGTCTTGCGCCGCGCGGCGCGACGCTGCCGGCGGCGCCACCACCACACGGCAGCGGCCACGATGAGGACGGCACCGCCGATCGTGATGCCGCGCTCCACCTGCTTGATGTTGCGCAGCCACGCCTGCGCGGCTTCGCCGGCGGCAAGACCGAGACCGGTGAACACCACCGACCACGCAAACGAGCCGAGCAGCGACATCGAGAGGTACGTCCCGAGTGGCACGCGCGCCGCACCGCACGCCATGGGGAGCAGGAAGCGCGCACCGAACAGGAAGCGCACAAGGAACGACGCGCGCGCCGGATTACGCGCGACCAGTCGCAGCGCGATGGTGCCGGCCGCGCGCACCGACTTGGAGCGACGCCGTACCCACTCCCACTTGAGCCGGCCGGCCACGTACAGCAGCAGGGTCCCGATCCATCCGCCCAGCGTGACGGCGGCCACCACGCGCCCTAGCCCGAGGCGCCCTTCGTGCGCCGCGATGCCGCCAATGATCGGCGACAGTTCGCTCACGATCGGTGCGCTCGCCGCGAGCGCGAGGTACGTGGTGAATGTGTCCTCGATCCGATCGACCAACGCCAGCACGTCCTCCGGACCGGGCGCGACGAGCGCCACGGCGGCAAGGGCGAACAGGACACGACCGGATGACACGAGCGAGTGCGGTGAGAACGGGGGCGGAGCGTGACAGACGGGGGCGATCGCCGATGCGGCGACCGCCCCCGTATGCTAACCCCATGCGCCCCGGATTCGTGTCCGTTGGGCCCGACTCAGTCGCCGATGGCCGGCACTGGTCCACCGACGGCGGGGAACTCGCCCGTCTGCGGTGGCTTCATGCCCACGCGACGCAGCAGCTTCGAGCGCCAGCCGTCCATGATCTCGTAGAACGTCGGGATCACAAGCAGCGTGAGCAGCGTCGACGTGATCACGCCGCCGATGACGGCGACGCCGAGCGGTGCGCGGAACTGCGCCCCCTCACCGCCACCGAGCGCGATCGGTACCATGCCGGCCACAAGCGCGAACGTGGTCATGAGAATCGGACGCAGACGCACCGCACCGGCTTCGATGAGCGCCTCGCGCAAGGGCAGCCCGAGCTGCTCGCGTGAATACTTGGCGAAGTCGATGAGCAGAATGGCGTTCTTGGCCACGATGCCGGCGAGCAGGATGAGACCGATCATGCTCATGATGTTGATCGTCTGCCCCGTGATCGCGAGCGCCGTCATCACACCGATCAGCGAGAGCGGCAGCGAGATGAGGATCGCGATCGGATCGAGGAACGACCCGAACTGCACCACGAGAATGAAGTACATCAGGCCGATCGCGACGCCGAGCGCGATGAGAATACTGGTGAACACTTCGGCCTGCTGCTCGGCCTCTCCACCCTGCGTGAAGCGGACACCGGGCGGAAGCGGAACCGCCGCCAGCTGCGTGTTGATGTCGGCCAGCACCTCCGACAGTGAACGCCCGGCCACATTCGCCTCGACGCGCACGACGCGATCGCGATCGAGGTGGTTGATGATGGCCGGTCCGAGCGAGGACTGCACCTTCGCCACCTGACCAAGCGGCACCGTGCCGGACGCGCCACCTGCACCACGCACATTGATCGGGAGCTGCTCAAGATCGACCGCGCGCGTGCGCGATTCCGGCGCGAGGCGAACACGCACATCGCGCGTCTCACCCGCTGGATCGATCCAGTCCCCCACCTCGATGCCGGCGAACGCCGGCCGGAGCGCCTGTGCGACCTGACCCACGGTGAGCCCAAGTGAGCCGGCCAGTCCACGATCGACCTGCACGTCAAGCTCGGGCTTCTGCCCCTTGCTCGACAGCCCGACGTCCACCGCGCCCGGCACCGCCTTCACGATATCGAGATACCGCTGAGCCGTCTGGTTCAGCGCTTCGGGATCGGAGCCGCGCAGCTCAAGCTGCACCTGCTTCTGTGCCCCACCAAAGTCGCTCTCGAACACGAACACCGTCGCCCCGCCGATGCGCTTCACATCTTCGCGCAACGCCGTGGCAATCTCTGCCGCATCGCGCGCTCGCTCCGCCATGGGCGTGAGCTTGAGGTAGATCGCGCCCGCGTCCACCGCACCGCTCGCGCCACCGATGGTGGAGAAGCTGTAGGTCACATCACCGTAGGTGCGCGCGAGTGCCGCCGCCTCCTCGGTCTTGAGACGCGTGAACTCGAGGCTCGACCCCGGCGGCGTCTCCACCGCCATGTTGAGTTCGCCGCGGTCATCGCCCGGGAAGAAGCCGCCGCCCACGAGGCCAATCGCCGGCATCGCGATCGCGAAGAAGAAGCTCGCGAGGGCGATGGCGACCATGCTCTTGGGGTGATCGAGCGCCCAGCCGATCACGCGGCGATACCGCTGAGCCAGGCCGTTGAACCAGTTGTTGAAGCGATCCAGCTGCTTCGTGATCCACCACTTCTCGTTCTCCGGCACGTGCGGATCGGGCCAGTAGGCTGACAGCATCGGGTCGAGCGAGAACGACACGAACAGCGACACCAGCACCGAGCAGGCGATGGTGAGTGCCATCGGCTTGAACCACTGTCCGGCTTCGCCGTTCAGGAATGCGATCGGCACGAACACGGCCACGATGGAGAGCGTGGTGGCCGTCACCGCGAGGCCGATTTCCGACGTGCCTTCGCGAGCGGCCGTGTAGTGGTCCTTCCCCATCTCGACGTGTCGCACGATGTTCTCGCGCACCACGATGGCGTCGTCGATCAGGATACCGATGGCCAGCGAGAGGCCGAGCAGCGACATCGTGTTGAGCGTGAAGCCGAACGCGTACACCGCCACGAAGCTCGCGAGCACCGACACCGGCAGCGCGAGCCCCGTGATCACCGTCGAGCGCCACGAGTTGAGGAACAGGAACACCACCAGCACCGTGAGCACGGCGCCTTCGATGAGCGTGCTCTGCACGTTGCGCACGGAGTTTTCCACGCGCACACCGGAGTTCTTGATCACGTCGAGCTGCACGCCCGACGGCAGCGTGGGACGGAGCTTCTCGACCGCCGTGAGCACCCGCTCGGCCACCTGCGTGGTGCTGTAGCCGGCTGTCTTCGTGATGTCGATGCCGATGGCTTCCTTGCCGTTGAAGAGCGCGAGGGTCCGCTGCTCCTCGACACCATCGTAGACGTTGGCCACGTCGCCGAGGCGGACGAGCGCACCGCCGCGGTCGGCCACGATCATCTGCTTGAAGTCATCCGGCGCATCGAGGCGCCCCTTGAGGCGAATCGTGCGCTCGTCGAGCGAACTGTTGATGCGCCCCACCGGCACCGCCAGGTTCTGCCCCTGCAGCGCCGCCACCACTTCGGGCACGCTCACACCGGCCGCCTGCATCGCCTGCGGCTTCACTTCCACGGTGAGCTCACGCTTCACCGCGCCGGAAATGGTCACGTCGGCCACGCCCGGAATGGAGCGCAACTCGCGCACCACGCCCGGGTCGGCGATGCGGGTGAGCTGCGCCGGCGAGAGACGCTCCGAGAAGAGCGACAGGGTCACGATGGGCCGATCGGTGGGACTGAACTTCTTGAGGATCGGCTCCTCGATTTCCGCCGGCAGATCCTGACGCTTGAGGTTGATCGCGTCCCGGATGTCCTGCGTGGCTTCGGCGAGGTCCTTCGTGAACACGAAGAACGTGGTGATCTGCGCGAAGCCGTCACGCGCTTCACCCTGCACCTTGTCCACACCGGCAATGGACTGGATCGCTTCCTCGATCGGCTCGAGCACTTCGCGCTCGACCTGATCGGGCGACGCGCCCGGATAGATGATCGTGGTGAGCACCACCGGCGGTGTCACCTCGGGAAACTCGTCCGTCTGCAACTGCAGCAGGGCGACGCCACCGAACGCCACCAGCGCGAGCATCGCGACGATGGTGAGCAGCGGCTTCTTGATCGCGTAGTCGGAAATGAGCATGCAACAGCCTCGGGTGTGACGCGAATCCGCGAATCAGTTGGCGGGAGGAGTGGACGACGGCGTGCTGTTCGCTGGTGCCGGCGGCGGCGGCGAGGCATCCGTGACCGCACGCACGGTCACGGCGGTACCGACGCTGATGCCACGCGCGCCACCGAGCAGCACCGTGTCACCGGCGGCGAGCCCCGACACGATCTCGATGCGCTCACGCGCCGGATCACGCAGGCCAAGTGCCACATCGACGGCTTCGACGCGCCCGTTGCTGAGGCGCATGACCGTGGGCGACGGGCCGCGCTGGTCGACCGCGACTTCGGGGAGCACGATGGCGTCGCGCACGTCGCTGGCGACGCGTCCTTCGGCGAAGAGACCACCCACCAGTCGGCCGTCACGGTTGGGGACTTCGGCGATGATACCAACCTGACGCGTCACCGCATCGGCGACCGGACTGATGCGGGTGATGCGGCCTTCGAACGTGCGGTCGGGGTAGCCGTTGAGCGCAAAGCTCACGGGGACGCCAACGCGCAGTGCACTCACCGCGTCGGCCGGTACCTGCGCCTCGAGGCGGAGACTGCGCGGATCGACGATCGTGAACAGCGCCGTGCCGGGCGACACAACATCACCCGCACTCACCGCGCGTTCGCTCACCACACCGGCGAACGGTGCGCGCACGACGGTGTTGCCGAGCGACTTCGCACTCGAGGCCTGACGCGCCTTCGCGGCATCGAGCTGCGCTTGCGCCTGCAACTGCGCCCGCTCGGCGGCTTCGACATCACGCGTCGCGATGGCGCCCGCCTGTCCGAGGGTGCGCGCACGCTCGAGTTCACGCGTGGCCTGTTCCGCCGCGAGCGCTGCACTCGTCACGGCCGTCCTGGCCGACAGCAGATCGTCCTGCAGTGACGCATCATCGATGCGTGCGAGCACGGTGCCGGCCGCCACCGTTGTGCCGGGCTCCACGAGCGTCGCGACGACGCGACCGGACAGTTCGGCGCGCAGGCGCGCCTCACGTGCCGGCACGAGCGCGCCAGTGAGTGTGGGACCGGTGCGCACGGAATCGCGTGCCGCGAGGACGATGTTCTCGGGGCCGATGACGACGGCCGGAGCCTCGGCGGCGCCGTCGCTCGCTGTCGCCTCGCGGCCACCGCACGCCGCGAGCGCCGCCAGGGACACGAACAGGAGCGCAGGCCGCGCGAGGCGGGCTGGGCGCAGAGAGACGGCGATCATCACGGAGTTCCTCCGCCCGGCTGACCGGGCTGCGTGGTCGTGCCGGCCGCACCGCCGGCGGGTCGGGACTGCGTCCCTTGAGTCATCGAAGCACCACCGGCCGCGGCACCACCCTGCGCCGCACCCGTCCCCGCACCAAGCGGCAACTGCGGGAGCAACGCGAGTCGCACGCGCGCCACCTGCAAGTCACGCGCGGCCTGCGCACGATTCGCGAGCGCCTGCTGCCACTGCACTCGCGACTCCGACAGTTCGATCTGCGTGGACAATCCTTCGCGGAAGCGCACTTCGGCGATTTCGTACGCCCGCTGGGCAACCGCCGCCGTGCCGACACTCGCCAACCACGCCGACTGCGCGGCCTCGAGCTGCTCCACCTGCAAGCGCGCTTCGAGCGCGGCGGCCTCACGGGCCTGCGCCAACCGGAATCGCGTTTCGTCGTAGGCGGCCTCGGCGGCCATCACTTCACCGCGCAGGCGTCCGCCAGTGAAGAGCGGGAACGACAGCCCCGCGCTCACACTCCAGTTCGGGAAGAAGTCGGCCAGGCTGCGCGGCACACCATCATCGGGATACGCGAAGCGCTGATACAGCGTGCTCACATTGAGCGCGGGCCAGCGTGACGCCTTGGCCGCCTTGTACTGCTGACGCGCCGCTTCGAGCGACTGCTCGACCTGCTTGACGGCAAGGCGATCGTTGACCGTCGTGTCAGCCGTGGACATGACCGCGTTGACCGCATCGCGCACGCGCGCATCGGGGGCCAGCACCGTGGCCGCATCGACCGCGAGCGTGGTCGCCGGCTGCGAGGTGGCGCTCACGGTGGGCACCTCCACCGGCGCTTCCTGAATGGGACTCGTGAGCGAGAGCTCCTGCGTGAGCGGCAGATCGAGCAGCTGCTTGAGTCGCAGATAGGCCGTGGTGCGCTGCGTCCGTGCGGCCAGCACCGCCGGCTGCTGATTGTCGCGCGTCACCCGTGCACGCAGGAGCTCGAACTCCGACGTGTTGCCCACATTGTAGGTCAGCTGCACCTGTCGCAGCGTGCGTTCGGCCTGCACGAAGCTCGACTCCGCGATCGCGACGAGCCGATCACCAAGTACCGCGTCGTAGTAGGCTTGCGTGACATCGAGCTGCACCTGCGCGCCGGCGCTCGTCACTCCGAGTTCGGCGGCGGTTCGCTGCGCGCTTGCGGCGCGTGTGCCAGCGCGCGCGCGGCCCATATCGAAGACGTTCTGCGACGCCTGCAACGTGAAGGTCGCCGTGTACGGTGACGCGAAGATGCGCGCGATGGGGCTGTCGGTGAAGCCGTCACCACCACCACCGCTATCGGCGGGCGGCGCACCACCGCCACCGCTGTTGTCATTCGACGCAAACCGTTCCGTGATGGCCTGGAACTGGTTCTGCAACTGCCGCTGGTAATTGAACGTGGTGTTGACTTGCGGCAGCAGCGCACTGCGCGCCTGCAACTGTTGGCCACGGGCCCGCCCGAGGCCGGCGCGCGCGATGCCGATCGATTCGCTCGTGCCGGTCGCCAGCGCGAGCGCATCCTCGAGCGAGAGCGCGCGGGGTGTGGGGGTGGATTGCGCTGCCAGCGGCGCAGCGATGAGAACGGTGAGCGCAGCAGCAACCGCTGCGCGAGCCACGCGAGTGCGGGCGGACATGATCAATCTCAGGAGTCGAGGGACGACGACGCGGACGCAGGCTCCGTACGCGCGTTGGAGGGCAATGGTGTCGCGGCGTTGGCGAGCAACTCCTCGCGAGCACCTAGACTGCGCAGGAACAAGCGGACGTAGGCGCGTGGCGCTTCGTCAGCGGGCGTGTGAAACAGGTGCGGCATCATGTCGCGATCCATGGCGTCCACGAAGAGCGCGGTCATGAGCATGGTGACTGCGGCAGACACATCGATGGCCGAGGCCGCGTCGTTGGAGTCGGTGACGAGCCAGCCGTTGCGGCGCAGACGCACGACGTATTCGCGCAGCTGTTCGGCGGCCTCGGCCGGCCCCTTGCCCGCGCACTCGATGTGCTGCGGGTGTTCACCAACTTCGCGCATCACCTGGCGCAGCAGATCGCGCTTCATCGTGATCTGCTGCATGTGCCCCGTGACCCATCGCACCAGTTCCGTGGACGGATCACGGGGCTGCGCCGGCAGACTGCGCCGGCTCAGATCGACGCACTCGGCGATCATGGCGTCGAGCAGGGCCGACTTGGAGCCGAAGTGCCGAAAGAGGGTGACCTCGTTGACGCCGGCCTCCTCGGCGATCAGGCGCGTGGTCGCACCGCGGTAGCCGTGGGCGGCGTACACGCGGGCGGCGGCGTCGATGATTCGGGTGCGGTTGTCGATCATGGGGCGGTAGATAAGCAAGCACCTGCTTGCATGCAAGTGTCTACTTACTAACACGACCTCGGCTTGGCCCGTTCCCGAGAGGCCGCGAGATTGCCGTAATGACCGAGCGTCCCTCCCCCGAGCACATGCGCGCCGCCGTGATCACTCGCCCGGGTGGCCCCGAGGTGCTGATCATCGCGCCGCGTCCAGTGCCCGCGCTGGTCGAACCCACCGATGTGCGGGTCCGCGTGGTCGCCTCCGCGCTCAACCGGGCGGATCTGGTGCAGCGCGCGGGTCGCTACCCCGCCCCACCGGGGGTGGCCGCGGACATCCCCGGACTGGAGTTCGCCGGCGTCGTGGACGCGGTCGGCGCCGGCGTCTCGAGCTGGGTGCCCGGCGACCGCGTGTTCGGCCTCGTGCCCGGCGCGGCGCACGCCGAGTACCTCGTGACGCACGCCGAGACGCTGGCGCGCGTTCCGGAGGCGCTTGATCTGGCCGACGCCGGTGTGCTGCCGGAGGCCACGATCACGGCGCACGATGCGCTGCGGCAGGCGCGGTTCGCGGCGGGGGAACGCGTCCTGGTGCACGCGGTGGGCAGCGGCGTGGGGCTGGCGGCGGTGCAACTCGTGCGCGCGCTGGGTGGCGTGCCCATTGGCACCGCACGCTCCGACGCGAAGCTCGAGGCGGCGCGCGCGGTGGGGCTGGAGCACGGCATCGTGCCGGAGCGCGACGCCGACGGAGCGCCGCGGTTCGCCGACGCGGTGCTGGCCGCGACGGATGGGGTCGGCGCGGACGTCGTGCTCGATCTGGTGGGCGGCTCGTACGTGGCGGAGAGTGTCCGCGCGATGGCGAGTGGTGGGCGGCTCGTGCTGATCGGTCTGCTCGCGGGGCGCGCCACGTCGCTCGATCTGTCGCGCGTGCTCACGCGTCGCCTGCAGCTCACGGGCACGGTGCTGCGGTCACGCACACTGGTCGAGCGCGTGGCGTACACGCAGGCGTTCGTACGCGACGTGGTGCCGTTACTCGCGAGCGGACGTGTGCGGCTGCCGGTGGCCGCGACGTATCCACTCGAGGAGATCGCGACCGCGCACGCGCTGCTCGAGAGCAATGAGGTGGCGGGGAAGGTTGGGGTGCGGGTGACCGCTTGACCGCTCGTACGGCGCAGTGACCACGCCACGACGCGGCGCAGGCAGCGCCGACAGCCTCTCGCCCAGCGGGCAGAAGTCCTCGCGTGCCGCGCCTGTCGAATCGTCAAGGAACGACACGTGGAGCCGCCACGATTCCTTCGAACGGCGACTGAGCCCGAGAATCACGCTCGCACCCGGACCAGTCCACGCGTGCGTCCGAATGGTGAACCCATTGCCCGAGTCCGGCGGACAGCGCCAGCGCGCGAATTGTGCGCCGGCGAGTTCGATCGCCAGCGAGTCCACGAATCGTGTTGCGCTCGCGTCGTCATCGAATCGTCGGTTCCGCCAATACACACCAGTGAGTGCCTCACCCTGCTCAAACAGCAGCTCGAGCGTGTCAGTCCCGCCTACGCCACGCTGCAGATAGCAACGACGCACCATTGTCTCGATCACCGGCTCTCGTTCCTCGCGACACAGACGTTCCGGGAAAGCGGGCATCCAACGCCTTGCGAGATCCTGCAGGGACCAGGTGGCAGTGGCTGGTTGTTGTGCCTGCAGCGGCGCGACACTCGCGGAGGCGCAGACTGTGACGAAGCTCACTCGTACCGCGAGCTGCACCAAGTAGCGACGCAAGTGTTTGGACATGGAACGAGAGATGAAGAATGTTGGCGACCGACAAGTCACTGCGTCGCGGGGTACGTGCAAATCTCGACGACGACATTGAATGGCTGCCAATTCGCGCCGCCATCGTAGGAGCCTTCCCAGGTTTGCGTTTGGTATGTGCACGTCCGTCCGTTCCACGGCATTCCACCACCGGGGAAGACGGAGGTAGGGTTCGACAGCGATTGCCCGACGACCTTCGTCATGAGGCCGGCGATGAGCGCCTGCGCCGCCGCTGTCTTGACGGTCACCTTCCCCGCGAGCACGACCACGTTTGCGCCAGTCAGCTCTGTCATCTGCCGCAGAGCACCCAGCGGTTCGCGGCGCTGGTTGAGGTAGTTTGCGCGATGCAGAGCGATCGTGTGAGCCGCATAGACGCACTCCATCGGATCCCAACCTTCAAGACTCAGCGCCGTCGGCCTGAACCGAGAGGTTGTCCACTCCGCGTACGTGCGATCGCGCAGGGAGATAGCTGAGACGTGCGTCAACGGCGAGTCGAGCGCAATAGGCTCGCCGTCGGCGCTACGACGCACTAGCACGAGGGGACTTGTTGACGCGTTACCGGGATCGTTTACTCCGCCCGATGTCACGGCAGAACGACCGCCGGCGCCGACTGACAGCTCTCCCACAGGCGCGCTGAACGGCTCGAAGCCCGGAGGAGCGTTTTCGTACGGATTGAGCGCACTGAGTGCCTGATACTCGGCATCACCCACGCGGAGTCCGTGCATCATCAGCGCGATGGTCTCCATCTCTGCTGTATCGAGCGGCGCATGCACAACGGCGCCCGTGAGACGGTTCCGAACCTTGAGTTCACCTGTGGTGAGCAGCTCGACCTCGACGTCCTCATCGTAGGCCGTATTCTCGTGCGTCGGTTCAGCGATAGAAAATGCAGGTCGATCGATTGTGCGGTCGAGAGCATCCTCGCCGTGCTGGAGTGCGACGGGCGAGTCACTACACGCCGACAGGCCGACTAGCGAGACGACGGCAAGTACGCGTGAAAGAATGCGGGGGGGGGTGAACGCTTCGGCATTGATTCAGCTCTCTGGTTGGGGGAACATATGCTGCGGCCAACCTTGAATCCACGTGTGTTCACCCGAAGCTCGGATAGCGTGCATCGACTGACAACCGTCAATCTGTGGTCGAGCTCGCTTGCGATGGTTGCGCGACCGCAGACGGTTTCGAGACCTTGCATTTGGGCTCAGCGGTCATCGCGGCAGCTGATTGATGGGAGGCATCGGGGGCGGTCCGGCAGTGCGGCGGCCCGCCCTCCCTCGAATCCGGAGGAGGACGCGCCTTGGGCATGACATCTGCACCCGTTCCCGGCGTCACGGTAGCACCATTGCACGACCTGCAACGTCTTCGCTCTGTCGAAGAGTTGCTGTGCCGAGCGCGCCACGGAGAAAGTGGCGACCCGTGGTTTGAACGGGTGCACCTGATGCGCGAGGCGTGGCGATTCTTTGCCGCTGCTGTCCACGGCTGCACCTCCCGAACTTGCCCAGATGAACCGGCGTGGACAGCTTCGCTCCTCTTGGATCTCGGCACGGCCACACAGGTGCGCGAGCTGAGCGACCGCTGGCGCCTTTTCAAGTTCCGGCAGCATCGCGACACTCACTCGTTACGAGCCGCACCGACCGATCTGGTGCGCGAGGCGCTCGCCTCGCGCCTTCTCCTGTCGATGCGAGGCGGCGCCAGATTCTGTGAGCTTGGTGCAACCGTTGGTGTTTCTCAACGCACCGCTGAGCGCATCATCACGGCGAATCGCCTGGTAACCGAGCGTGACATCGACCCGCAGCGGTCGCTAATGAGATCGGTCGAGCGACTCTCTAGTACGTTGCTCGCCTGTCTAGGTCGGCCGCTAGAACGAGCTCTCGAGACCGCGACCGATCCGCTCGCGGACCCTTCGACCGCGCACGCGCTGCGCGAGCGCAATGAGGTGGCGGGGAAGGTGGGGGTGCGCATCACCACGTAAGCCGAGCGCCGTGGCGTCACGGCGGCGTCGGCAGATCGAGGACACGCACCGGCGATCGTTGCGCGGTGCGCGAGTTGTTGCCGACCTCGCCACGCGTGTTCGTGCCCCAGCAGTAGACGCCGTCGGCAGCCACGGCGCACGTGACATCGTAGCCCGCCGCAATCGCCGTGTACGCACGATCGCCCGCCACGGCGACCGGCGCCTCACGTGACGCGTTGTCGCCGTCCCCGATGGCACCGAGCCCACCCCAGCACCACGCGCGACCGTTCAGCGCGAGCGCGCACGTGTGCCCCGAGCCCGACGTGATGTGCGTGAAGCGCTGCGACGTGCGTACCGCGGTCGGCACGATCCGATCGGTGGAGCTGCTGTCACCAACGGGGCCGCGGCCCCAGCACCATGCCGCCCCAACGTCATCGAGTGCGCAGCTCATGCGGATGCCGGTGGTCACGGCGGTGTACCGGCGCGTGCCCGGCAGGCGAACGGGGGACGTTCGATTGATCGTCGTGCCGTCGCCGAGCTGCCCGAAATTGTTGCGTCCCCAGCACCAGAGACTCTGGTCGCGCGCGAGTGCACACGTCATGCTCTCGCCAGCCGCGACGGCGCTCACGGCCGGCAGCCCACTGACGAGGACCGGTGTGAACGCGGTGGCGGTGGTGCCATCCCCCAGTTGCCCCGCCCCGTTGAATCCCCAGCAGTACACGGCGTCCGATTCGGTCACCGCGCAGCGATGCGCTCGACTCACGCTGACGTCGCGAAATCGCAGCGTCGAAGCGATCGGCCCCGGCGTTGCGCGTGCCGGGGACGGCGGCGATCCATCGCCGAGATAACCCGCGCCATTCTCACCCCAACAGAAGATCTGACCATCGGTGGAGAGGGCGCAGCTGCCTCCGTTGCCCGCACCGATGCGGGTGAAGCGTCGCGCACCGGTCACCGCGCGTGCCGTCAGCTGCAGGTTGCCACCGTTGTCGAAACCCAGTTCGCCAGATGTGTTTTCACCCCAGCAGTAGGCGGCACCTGTGGACACGACGGCGCAACTGTGACCATCACCACCGGCGACGTGTGGCGCGACACGTGGCAGCGTCACCTGCACCGCCACGGTTGCCTCGACGCCTTCGCTGGTCGCCGTAATGATGGCGTTGCCGGCGCTGACGGCCGCGATCCTTCCATCGACCACGCTGGCGATCGCCGATGCACTGCTGCGCCACGTGACCGCCCGACCGGTGAGCACCGCACCGTTCGCGGCGCGGACCGTGGCACTCACCACGCGCGTCGCCCCGACGTCCAGCGCCACGCTGGTCTCCGAGAGATCGAGGCGCGCCACAGGCACCGCCGTGACCACCACCGAGAGGCGCCCGACTTCTCGGTGCACGAGCGAGTCTGCGAACACCGCCTCTGCTTGTGGCGTGCCGGCGTTCCGCGTGCCCACGAAACAGCGACCTGACGGCAGCGGACAGGCGAAGCGCCACCGCTGATCGAGCGTGATCGTGACGGGTCCGCCCGCCGCGACGCCGGTGAGCAGTCCATCCGTCGACACGGTCACGATCGCGGGCGCATTCCACGAACGGTCGCGGCGTGCGCTCGCCGGTACGAACGTCGGTCGAGGATTCGCCACGGTGAGTTGCTGCGTGGCGCCCACGACCACGGCCGTGCTGCCAGGCGTGACGATCAGCGTGTCGCTACGCACATCGTTGGTGATCGCGAACTGGCTGAACCCGCTGAGGCGAGCGAGCACGGTGCCACCCGGCTGCGCGCCGCTGTTGTCGTTGAGCGGTTCCCACGTGCCGTTCGTGAACCGACTCACGCGATGCCACGCCTGCGCGCTGTCGATGCCGACCGGCGCCGTGTAGGCGAGCTCGATCGTCGCGGGTGTGGCAAAGGTGGTTCCGCTCGGACCCAGTTCGTACGCGGTGCCGGGCACGACCACGGTCGCGAGCGGTGGCGAGGCGATCGGCGTCACAGTGATCGGTACGTCCTGGGAGAGCGCACCGGCCGGGACCACGAGGCGAACGCGACCTCCGGCCGCGAGCACCGTGCCACCACTGGCCCCGACCAACCCGCCGTCTCGCACGCTGACCTGCGCCGACGCCGTTCGGCCATCCACGGTCGCGGTGACGGTTGCCGTCCCTGACGCGCGCGCGCTGACGCGACCGGCCGCTGTCACGGTCACGATGCTGGTATCGCTGGCACTCCATGCCACACTGCGTCCCGTGAGCGGCGCTCCGGCCGCGTCGCGCGGTGTCGCCACAAGGTTGGTCGCTTCACGCGGCACGAGCGTGAGCGTGGTGCGGTCGAGCGTGACGGCGGTCGCCTGCGTTGGCGGCGGAGGCGGTGGGGGCGGCGGAGGTTGCGTGGGTGCGGCGTCACCGCCACCGCCACAGGCGGCCGTTGCGAGCCAGAGTGTCAGCAGGCGGACAGCGGGAGCGCGGTGGGTGCGAGCAGAGCGCGGCATGGCGGCATCAGGGAAGCGGGCCGGTCCGATCGTCCGACCTCACCCCCCAACGCGTCAGCGCACGGCAAAACAGCTCACACCCTCGGCCGCGCGCTTACTCCCTCAGTCCGGAAACTCCCGCAACACGAGCCCGTCGCTCTCACGCTCCGCCCAACGCACCGCGAAGCTGTTCGTGAAGAGCAGCACCGGCCGGTCCTTGGCATCGTACAGCAGCTGGCGATCGCGCATGAGCGTCGCGCGCATGAGCGCCTTCTCATCGCCCTCGATCCAGCGCGCGTGCGACATGCCCAGTGGCACGAGCTTGGCCGGCACGCCGTACTCGTGCTCGAGGCGGTGCAGCAGCACGTCGAACTGCAGCTGTCCCACCGCCCCCACGATGTCGGGGACACTCGCTTGCGGATCCGCCTTGAAGAGCTGCACCGCCCCTTCTTCGGCGAGCTGGCGCAGCCCCGTATCGAGATGCGGTCGCCGCAACGGGTCCTTCACGCTGATGCGCGAGAAGTGCTCGGGCGGGAAGCGCGGAATGTCAGCGAACGACACGGCCTTGCCGGTGAAGATCGCGTCCCCGATGCGCAGCGTACCGCGGTCGTGCAACCCGATCACGTCGCCAGCCCACGCGTCGTCGATGTGCGTGCGCTCCTGCGCGAGGAACTGTTGCGGCAGATTCATGCGCAACGGCTTGCCCGTTCGTCCAAGCGTCGCGGTCAGCCCCGCTTCGAAGTGCCCGGAGACGATGCGCACGAAGGCGATGCGGTCGCGGTGCTTCGGATCCATGTTCGCCTGAATCTTGAACACGAAGCCGGTGAAATCCTCGTACGCGGGCGTCACTTCGCCCCCCTCGATGGGACGCGGTGTCGGTCCCGGCGCGAGTTCGAGAAAATCGTCGAGGAACGGCTCCACGCCGAAGTTCGTGAGCGCGGATCCGAAGTAGAGCGGAATGAGCTCGCCGCGCGTGATCGCGTCAGGGTCCCACGCGTGCCCGGCGGCGTCGAGCAGCCCCAGCTCCTCGAACGTGCGATCGGCCGTCGACCGACTCGCGTGCGCCGCGAGCGCCTCGTGCGTCAGTGGCGTGGTCTCGATCGCCACGCGCGAAGCGCCATGGTCCCCCCCCCGCTGAAACCAGTGGACCACGCCGCGACGACGATCGACCACCGCGTGCAGCGTATCGTTCTCCATCACCGGCCACATGGCCGCCACCACCGGCAACCCGAGCTCCTGCTCCAGCAGACCAAGCAGCTCGAGCGGCTCCTGCCCCACGCGGTCGCACTTGTTGACGAACGCGAAGATCGGCAGTCGGCGACGCCGACACACTTCGTACAACTGACGCGTGCGCTCTTCGACACCCTTGCGGTTGTCCACGAGCATGATCGCGCAGTCGGCCGCGACGAGCGTGCGGTAGGTGTCCTCGGAGAAGTCCTCGTGACCTGGCGTGTCGAGCAGGTTGACGCGGAAGCCGTGGTAGTCGAACTGCATGACCGACGTCGTCACCGAGATGCCACGCTCCTTTTCGAGGGCGAGCCAGTCGGAGGTCGCGTGCCGCTCGGCGCGTCGCGCCTTGACGGTGCCCGCCAGATGCAGCGCGCCGCCGTAGAGCAGCAGCTTCTCGGTGAGCGTCGTCTTGCCCGCGTCGGGATGCGAGATGATCGCAAACGTGCGACGGCGCGCGATCTCGGGGTGGAGCGCGCGGGGCGCGGACGGAGCGGGAGCAGCAGGAGAAGACATCGTGGGAAGATACATGGCGCGGTCGCGCGACGAAGCGGACGCTGCGGCGCCAGGTCTGGCGCCCTCGCGGCCCGGAGGACCAATTCCGGGGGTTGTCGGTCGCCGTCTCCCACGCTCATCCCTTCGGCCATGCGCAACCTGCCCTCGCTCCGTCATCGTCGGGCATCCGCGTCGCTCGCGACGCTGCTTGTGATCAGCGTCGCCCCCTCCCTCGCCGCCCAGTCCGCCTACCGCGAACCGCCACCGGTCATCGCGGCCATTCTCGACGCCGCGCCCACGCCGTCGGTCTCGCTCAGCCCCGATCGGACGCGTATGGCGCTGCTGCAGCGCGCGGGCTACCCGAGCATTGCCGAAGTGGCGGCCCCGG
>ERZ1066122.721-NODE-721-length-32722-cov-38.567086_pt1 | contig 32722 bp, 29 predicted proteins | sample MGYA00382769_ERZ1066122 | MGnify/ENA primary metagenome ERZ1066122 (study PRJEB33369, sample SAMEA5778352) | biofilm metagenome | biome: Industrial cooling water; feature: Water cooling tower basin; material: Biofilm | place: United Arab Emirates | collected... | reverse complement strand
CGGCTGGACGCGCTCGCCGCCGAGGCGCTGGAGCTGCGCGAGACGCTGGCGGGGCTGGGCGGCGTGCGCGAGCGCGCGGGCGACGAGATCGCCGCGCTCGGCACCGCGCGCGCGCGCGCCGCCGGCGAGCTGCAGGCGGCGGAGGCGCGCCTGGCGGAGCTGGAGCGCGAGGTGGCGCAGGCCGTCGAGCTGACGCGCGGCGCGAGGCGTCGCGAGAGCGAGGCGGCGGAGGAGCGGCACCGGCTGGAGCTCTCGGCCGGCGAGCAGCGCTCGCGGCTGGAGCGCGCGCGCGAGCGCCTGGAGGTGGAGTGGGGCCGCCCGTGGGAGGTGCTGCGGCAGGAGGCGCGCGAGCCGGACACCGGCGAGCCGCAGGCCTGGGCCGCCGAGCTGCGCGAGGCGACGCAGCAGTTGGAGTCGCTCGGGCCCGTCAACCTGCTGGCGCTGCAGGAGTACGAGGAGGAGGCGCGCCGGCTCGCCTTCCTGCAGGAGCAGCAGGCGGACCTCGCCAAGGCGCGCGACGACCTCGTCGCTGCCATCCGCCAGATCAACCGTACCGCGCGCGAGGTCTTCGAGACCACCTTCGCGCAGGTGCGCGAGAACTTCCACCACGTCTACCAGTCGCTCTTCCCCGGCGGCGAGTGCGACCTCTGGCTCGCCGACCCCGACGACCCGCTGGAGTCGCCGGTCGAGATCCACTCCTCGCCCAAGGGCAAGCGCACGCAGCGCATCCATCTGCTCTCCGGCGGCGAGCGCGCGCTCACCGCGCTGGCGCTGCTCTTCGCGCTCTACCTGGTCAAGCCCTCGCCGTTCTGCGTCTTCGACGAGGTCGACGCGCCGCTCGACGAGTCCAACGTCGCGCGCTACGTCCAGCTCCTGGACGACTTCAAGGCCAGCACGCAGTTCGTCGTCATCACCCACAACCCGCGCACCATGGAGGCCGCCGACTGGATCTACGGCGTGACCATGGAAGAGCCGGGCGTCTCCAGCATCGTGGGCGTGGAGCTGAAGGACGTCTGGGAGCTGCGCGGCGCCGAGAGCTGATTCGAGTGCGGAGTGCGGCTTGAACGGCAACTGCGCGGTGTTGTCGTTCACTCCGCACTCCGCACTCCGCACTCCGCACTCGCTGGACGCTGACGCAGGGTTGCTTTAGAATTGAGCTTTCCCGAAGCTCCCGTTCCCTCCGTACGCAAGCGCAGTCCACTATGCTAGTTGTGATGTCGCACCACGCCTCGCCGGCGCAGGTGCAGGCCGTGGTCGACACCATCCGGGACATGGGCTACGAGGCGGCCCCGATCCCCGGCAAGCAGCGCACGGCCGTGGGGCTGATCGGCAACGACGGCAAGGTGGACGCCTCGCGGCTGGCCTCGCTCGCCGGCGTCACGCAGGTCATCCACGTCACCCAGCCGTACAAGCAGGTCTCGCGCGAGTGGCGCGAGGAGCCGACGATCATCCAGCTCGCCAACGGCACGCGCATCGGCGACCGCGAGGTCGCGGTGATGGCCGGGCCGTGCTCGGTGGAGTCGGAGCGGCAGATCCTGGAGACGGCGCAGCGGCTGCGCGCCGCCGGCGCCACCATCCTGCGCGGCGGCGCCTTCAAGCCGCGCTCCTCGCCCTACAGCTTCCAGGGCCTCGGCGAGGACGGGCTGCGCCTGCTCGCCAAGGCGCGCGCGGAGACGGGCATGGCGATCGTCACCGAGGCGATCGACCCGGAGACCGCCGACGTCGTCGCCGAGTACGCCGACATCGTGCAGATTGGCGCGCGCAACATGCAGAACTTCTCGCTGCTGCGCCGCGCCGGCCGCGCCGGCCGGCCCGTGCTGCTGAAGCGCGGCATGGCCGCCACCGTCAAGGAGCTGTTGCTCTCGGCGGAGTACATCCTCGCCGAGGGCAACGGCCAGGTCATCCTCTGCGAGCGCGGCATCCGCGGCTTCGACACGCACACGCGCAACCTGCTGGACCTGACGGCGATCCCGGTCGTCAAGTCGCTCTCGCACCTGCCGATCATCGCCGACCCCAGCCACGGCACCGGTATCCGCGCCAAGGTCATCCCCATGGCGCGCGCCGCCGTCGCCGCCGGCGCCGACGGCCTGATGATCGAGGTGCACCCCGACCCCGACCACGCGCTCTCCGACGGCGGGCAGTCGCTCTATCCCGAGCAGTTCGAGGAGCTGATGGCGCAGATCCGCGTCATCGCGCAGGCGATCGGCCGCGAGCTGGTGCCCGCGCTCACCGTGCCGTGACCGCCAAGTCGCTCGGCGACCGCGGCGAGGCGCTGGCGGCGCAGTTCCTGGAGGCGCGCGGCTGGCGGGTGACGCACCGCAACTTCCGCATGGGCCGCAAGGAGATCGACCTCGTCGCGCGGCGCGGCGAGGTCGTGGCGTTCGTGGAGGTCAAGACCCGTGGCGGCCTGGGCTACGGCCACCCGCTGGAGGCGATCACCTGGAAGAAGCGCCGCGAGATCGCGCAGGTCGCACAGGCCTGGATCGACCGCCACGGCCGCCCCGGCGAGACCTACCGCTTCGACGCGGTCGCCATCGTGCTGCACGCGGGCGGCGGGCCGGCGATCGAGCACGTGGAGGACGCCTGGCGGCTGTGAAGCGGTGTGCCGCTGGAGCCGCTGTGCACAGAGTGCCGACTAGCCGATGCTGCCCTTCCGGCTCCCAGCCAGGCGTCTTCTCAGGAGGGTTGAACCCGCCTCCCCCCGCGACATCCTGATTCAGTCCTCCACCGCGCGCTGCGCGACCCTGGACGACGAAACCGGGGTTCCCTGAATCCCGAATCCCGAATCCTGGATCCTGTTTCGGTTCAGCCCTGCCGGAGCGCGGTCAGGGGATCGATCCTGGCCGCGCGTCGAGCCGGGAGGTAGCAGGCCAGCGTGGCGGCGAGCAGAAGAACGGCCGACGTGACCACGATGCTCGTCCAATCGGAGGCCGCTACGCCGAAGAAGAGCGACGAAAGGGCGTGGGAGAGCAGGAGCGCGCCTGTCATTCCCATCGCCAGACCTGGTACCGCCACGGCGAGCCCCTGCCGGAGAACCATCGCGACCACCCGCCCGGAAGAGCCGCCCAGGGCGATGCGCACGCCTATCTCGCGGGTTCGCTGTGCGACCGAGTACTGGATGAGCCCATAGATCCCGAGGGCGGCCAGCAGGAGCGCGATGGCCGAGAAGAGCCCCAGCAGGACGGTCTGGAATCGCCGCTGCAGGAGATACCGGGCCGACGCCTCCGCCACGGTAGTGACGGAGTACAACGGGACCGTCCGGTCGATCGCGGCGAGTCTGGCCCGGACAGCGGCGGCGAGACCCGGCGCGGGCTGAGCCGTCCGGATCAGCAGAACCATGTTCCGCGACGGTTCCTGGACGTACGGCCGGAAGGCCTGGGGGATGGGTGCCCTCTCCGGTCCCTGCCGGTACATGTCAGCCATCACGCCGACCACTTCGGTCCACGGCGCCTCCGACTGCGGACCTCCGGTCCGGAAGCGCTTCCCGAGCGGCGATTCGCCGGGCCAGAAGCGCCGCGCCATGGTCTCGTTGACGATCGCGACCGGCGGCGCGTCGGGCCCGTCCGCCGGCGAGAAGCCGCGTCCCTCGCGCAGGGGGACGCCCAGGGTGTGAAAGAGGTCCCCCGCAATCGCGTCGATCCGCAGCGGGGTGACGGCGGGTTCGCCGGCGCCGCGCCCCTCGATCGTGACGGGCCGGCTCGGCGCACCGCTGATGAACAGGTCCTCCACCAGGCCGACCGCCCCCACGCCCGGGATCGTCCGGACATCCCGGACCACCTGCTCGTAGAACGGAATCCGCTGCGCGGACGACTCGACGGAGAGGTTCGCCATGAGCACGTTCTCGACCTGGAACCCGGGATCGACGCCGCGCGCCCGGATCAGGCTCTGGACGAGGAGGCTGGCGCCGAACACCAGGATGATGGCCAGGGCAAACTGGAAGACGATCAGGAGGTTGCGGACGCTGTGCCCCCGCGTCCGCTGGGACGGGTTCCGGCCCTCCCGCAGGGCATCGAACAGCGGTGAGCGCGAGAGGCCGAGCGTCGGCGCGACGCCGAAGGCGATCCCGACCGCCACCGACACGGCGGTCGCGTAGAGCAGCACCGCCGAATCGACGTGGATCTCGGCGAGGCGTGGGAGGTTGCCCGGCGCGAGGGCGACGAGCAGGCGGAGGCCTGCCCAGGCGAGCAGCACGCCCGCGACCCCCGCAGCGAGGCTCAGCAGCAGACTCTCCGTCAGCGCCTGGCGGATCAGGCGAGAGGTGCTGGCCCCGAGGGCGACGCGGAGGGCGACCTCGTGCGCCCGGTTCAGGCCGCGCGTGAGAATCATGTGCGCCCCGTTCGCGCAGGCGATCAGGAGCACCAGCCCCACGGCCCCGAAGAGCGTCCAGAGTGCCATCTGGAAGGCCGTCCCGGTGACCTGATCGTGGAGCGTGACGGCGTCGAACCGGAGACCGGCGTTCGCGGTCCCGTGCATCTGCTCGAGACGGCCCGCGAGCACGCTCAACTCCTCGCGGGCCGCCGGCAGGGTCACGCCGGGCTTCAGGCGGCCGACGACGCGCCAGGGGCCGGTCCCGCGCTCCGCCAGCGTGGCCTCCCAATCGGTGAACAGCGTCTGCGGCAGCCAGAGTTGGCTCTGCTCGTCCGGGAACGCGAAGCCCTCCGGCATCACGCCGATCACCTGGAACGGGGCGCCGCCGATCTCGAGGGTTCGGCCGACGATGTCGGGTGAGCCGCCGAATCGACGCCGCCACAGACCCTGGCCCACCACCACCACGGCAGCGCGCTGCCGCTCCTCCTGCAGGGAGAACACCCTGCCGAGCGCGGGTGCGACTCCGAGGACGGAGAAAAGGTGCGCCGACGCCTTCACGGCGGAGGTCTTCTCCGGCCATTCGCCGTCCGTGAGCGTCAGGGAGATGGGATCGAACGTGGCGAGGCTCTCGAACGCCCGCGTCTGCGCCTTCAGGTCCAGGACATTGGCATAGGCCGAGGTTGCGTCCTGAACTCCCCGCTCGGGGAGCCCGGACCACAGCATCACCAGCCGGTCGGGATCCTTGTAAGGGAGAGGCTCGAGCAGCACGGCACGGACGACGCTGAACACCGCGGTGTTGAGCCCGATCCCGACGGCGAGGGTGAGAACGACCACCGCCGCGAACCCGCGATCGCGGCGCAGCGTGCGCAGCGCGTAACGCACGTCCTGCCGGAGGATGTCCATGACCACTCCCGGGGTGCCCATCTCTCGATGCGAGGGCTGCGCCAGAGCACGGGACCGCGCGTGCTTCCTGGCGGAAAGGTCTCTGCTGCGACGGTCGCGCTCGCAGGAGGAGTGCCGGCGATCCGCGTGCCCGTATGTGCCTGCGGTAGCAGGATCTTGGCGGCGTTCGTTCCTCGCCGGCAGGGGCCGGGCTGTTCGCTTGTGGGAAACGGGCATCCCAGAACTGGACGATCGGGGATGCTGCAGGGTGGGGGGGCGGGCGGGAAGCTGCGCGCGCTGGCCGTCCCGTCGCGCGGACCGATGTACCAGGATTGGAAGTTCCAGAAGTGGAAGTGAAGGGTTGTGGCGGGCACAGGAGCCGATCAGACCCAGGGCAGTACGCGCAGGCGCCGCCCGCCCCGGGACGATACCAACCCCTCGGCTACCGAGCACTTGGAGGACGCCTGGCGGCTGTGAGCGGCCAAACGGCAAAGTGGTTGCGGCCCGGCTGCGGATCGCCGCATATTGCCGTCCTCGGCTGGCGCTGCTCTACCGCAGTAGCGCCGGCCGGACCCCACGCGCCGCCACGCGCCACGGGTACTCGCAGGGCCTGCTTCTCCCCCCGGTCATGCCTCCGCCCTCGTACTCCCTCCGCCTGCTCGGCACTGCCTCCCTCGTAGATGCGACCGGCCAACCCGTGCCGCTCTCGCTGGGAAAACCGTTCGCATTGCTGGCCTATCTCGCACTCGAACCCGAAGGTGCCACACGGCAGGAGCTGGCGGCGCTGCTCTGGACCGCGTCCGATGCGCAGCATGCGCGGCTCTCCGTGCGTGCCGCGCTGCACACCCTGCGCACCTCGCTGGCGTGCGAGGCGCTGGATCTCGGAGACCCGCTGCGGCTTCCGGAGGGCTGGATCCGCACCGACGTCGACGAGTTGACCGCGGCGCTGGCAGTGCAGGACCTGGAGACGGCATTGCGGCTCTGGCAGGGGCCGCTCCTGGGGCGTTACGCACTGCCGCATGCCGCCGGGTGGGAGCGTTGGCTGGACGAGCGACGCACGCAACTGGAGCGGCAGTTCGGCGCAGCCCTGGGCGCCGAAGCCCAGCGCCTGCGGGAGGCCGGCGCGGCTGACGCCGCGTGCCGCTACCTCGCGAGTGCCGTCGAAGTGCAGCCGTACCGCTACGAGCACCACCTCCATCTGATCGAAGTCCTGCTGGACCTGCGCCAGCACGATGCGGCGCAGGCGGCGCTGGCCCGAGCCCGCGCCCACCTGGAGGGCGAGGTCGAGGGCGCCCAGCTCGGCCACCTGCAGGCACGGCTCGATGCGCTGCGCGCCGGCCCCGCGGGTGGCGGCGGTCGGCACGTGCTTCCCCTGGAGCTGGTCGGGCGAACGCAGGAGTTCGCGGAGCTCGTCCGGCTCTGGCGTGCGCTGCGTGGCGGCAGTGGGCGCACCGCGCTGCTGAGCGGGCCGGCCGGCGTGGGGAAGACCCGGCTGAGCGCTGAGCTCGCGCGGGTGTCGCGGGCGGAGGGCGGTACGGTTGTCGAGGTCCGCGCGTGGGAGGCCGAGCGAGCGGCGGAGTGGCGGCTGCTGATCGACGTGCTCGGCGCGCTCTACCGGCTGCCGGGCGCGCACGGGACCAGCAGCGCAACCGATCGGGTGCTCTCGCCACTGCTGCCCCCGGCGCTCCGCTCCGGCCCCGCGCAGCCGGCGCCGGTCTCTGCCGATCCGGCGAGCTGGACCGCCCAGATCGCCGACGCACTGTGCGACCTGATCGCCGCGGTCGCCGAGGACGCCCCGCTGCTGCTCGTGCTCGACGATCTTCAGTGGGCGGACGGTGCCAGCCGCTCCGTGCTGCTCCAGGCTGCCCGGCGGCAGCAGGGCGGCTGCCTACTGCTCTTCACCTGCCGCAGTGGGCACACGGATGCGTCTCTGCGACAGGCGCTGACTGCGCTCGCCCAGATCCCGGAGTGCTACCGGGCGGAACTCGGCCCGCTCTCCGCCGCCGAGCTCGAGGAGCTGCTCGCGTTTCTGCGGGAACGCTCGGAGCCCGCGGCGTTCCACCAGTTGCGGCAGCAGGTGCAGCGCCTGACGGGCGGGGTGCCGCTCTACATCGTCGAGCTGCTGAAGATGCTGCAGCGTGACGGAGCGCTCGCGCAGGAGCAGGACGGGTGCTGGGCGTTTCGCCCGGAGCGGCTCTCGGGTCCCTTGGAATTGCCGCAGGACCTCCGGGCTCTGCTGCATCGCCGGCTCGATCGGCTCTCGCTCGCCGCCGGTGCGATAGCGGCCGCGCTGGCGGAGCATGGTGGGACGGCATCGGCCGCGGCGCTGGGTGAGCGGGCGCGTCTGCCCAGTGCGGAGCTGGTCCCCGCGCTGGACGAGCTGATCGATGCGGAGATCGTGCATCGTGCGCCGGACGGAGGGCTGCAGTTCAGCCACGACGAGTTCCGCCGGGCGGCGGCCGCTCGCTTCGCGGGCCTGCTCGGCTCGCAGCCCGGGCCGTCGCGCGTGCGCCGTCGGCGGCTGGTGGTGGGGCTCGCCGCCGTCGGACTGCTCGTGGCGGGTGCGTTCACCGCGCATCTGCGGTCCACCCTGCCGCCTGCGCCGCCACCCTACGGCGGCGGCCGGTTCTATCTCTGGTCGGGCCACGACCTGCTGGAGGCCGTCCCGCCACGTGGCACCACAGCCGACTGGGTGGTGCGCGCCCCGGGGTTCTGGGTGCCGTCCGGCGGGGGCATCGTGGGGCCCTTCCTGAACACCGCCGGCGAACTGCTCTGGTTCCGCAACCTCAGCTCCGCCCAGCGCGGGCCGGACATCCTGCGCCTCTCGCCCGCCGGTGAGCAGGTGGTGATCGGGCGCGAGGGCGACGACGAGCTGCTGGACGTCTCGCCCGACGGCCGCTTCCTGCTGTACTTCTCCGAGAACCGCGGCACCCCTCAGTACGACCACGACCTGTGGATTTCCCGCGCGGACGGCAGCCCGGTGCGCCTGCTCCATCACGCGCGCGACAAGCTGGGCAAGTCCGCCTGGTCACCGGATGGACGATTGATCGCCGCCACCCTCATCGCGCCCGTCGACACGCTCGCCGTCTTCACGCCGCTCGGCGAGCGCGTGCTCTCGCTGCCGTTCCCGACGCTCGCCTGGCTCGCCTGGTGTGGGCGCGGCCAGCGGCTGATCGCCTCCGTGCGCGCGCACGGCGAGGCGCAGCTCGTCGCGGTCGACGTGCCCAGCGGCCAGTTCCAGCGGCTGCCGGTCGCCGGCATCGTGCGCCACGGCGTCGCCTGCTCCCCCGACGGCACCGCGATCGCCTACCACACGGCGCTGCACGGCCGCCTGGAGACGGTGGTCCAGCGCCTGGACGGCGACTCGCTCGTCGTGCTCCCCCTGCAGGGCACGCTCAAGCGCGACTGGCTCTACTGGCTGCCGGACAGCCTGCCCCCCGTGCCCTCGCGCGTACTCCTGCCGGACGCCGCGCTCACGCTCCGCTGGGGCGAGCGCCGGCGGCTGCGCGCCCTCGTCGAGTACTCGGACAGCAGCCGCCGGTCGGAGGCGGCCGACTGGCGGGCGCTCGACCCCGCGATCGCCTCCGTGGACCCGACCGGCACCCTCTTCGCCAACCGCGAGGGCCATACGCAGGTCGTGGCCAGCGTCGCCGGCTGGCATGCCGATACCCTGGCCGTGCGCGTGGTCGGCCGTAGCGTCGGTGGGGCCCTGCTGCGCGAGGACTTCCTGCAGCTCGACCGCGCGCGCTGGGCGCTGATCGGCTGGCCGCAGCCATTCACGCTGCGTCGGGACGGCGAAGCCGCGCTCTCGCTCAACGGCGACGGGCTGAACAGTGATGGCATCCTGAGCCGCCAGGGCTTCGCGCTGCCCCGGGGCGGTACACTGGAGGTGGAGTTCCGCATGCCGCTCCGCGCCGGCCGCACCGCCGAACAGCGCTTCGGCGTTTGCCTGCACGAGGTGGAGGGGCCCGTCCGCGACGATCCCGAGAACCAGGGCCTGACGCAGGTGCGCCAGAACACCTGCTTCGGCTACCCGGCGAACGAGCTGGCGAAGTTCTCGGCCACGACCGTCCACTTCTACAACTCGTCTATCGGGCACGACCTCGAGCTGCCGTCCTTCTTCCCCACGGACGGCTGGACGCACGTGGCCCTCGAGCTTCGGGCCGACGGTGCGACGAGCCTCTACCTGAACCGACGGCTCGTGCACCAGCTCGCGCTGCCCCTGCGTAACGAGCCCGGCACCCGCTGGCACGTCGGGCTGGTCAACGCCGCCACCGACACCGAGGTGCTGGTGCGCCGCCTGGTGCTCTGGCCCGGCACGCGCTACGGGGGCGGGGCCGCGCGCTGAGATCCGGCGCCGGCCAGGTCGTCCTGCCTACCCGCCTGGCGGTGCCGTGCCCGCCAGGCGGCCTCGCCACCGCCCATCCGCGGTCTCCTGCCGTCCTCCTAACTCCAACTCCTGTTCCTCGTTAACGCGAGTTTAACGCCGGGGGCTTACACTGTCTCCGGCGCTCGCTCCTCGCTGCCCGAGCGCCGACCCGTTCGAGAAAAGGGAGGCACGCATGTCAGGCAGAACCGGCGCGTTCGCCGGCGCGTGGCTCTTCACCCTGCTGTTCGCCGGCTGCGGAGGTGGCGGCCCACCACCACGCGAGATCGACGCCGCGGTCCGCGCGTACGTCGAGGAGCACGGGCTGCCGCCGATCGGCCAGAGCTGTATGTGGGGTTCCAAGTTGGAGATCGACGAGGTGCGAACCGTCGAGGTTGGCGAGCGCCAGGAGGCGATGGGCCACCGCTCCTGGCCTGTGCGGGCGCGGGTCATTGGCGGCTGCAGGGCGCAGGACCGGGGCTATTCGGCGCAGATGGCTTCCGAATGGGACCGGACGTTCGAGTTCAGCCTCCACCAGAACGGCTTCGGGGAGTGGGAAGCATCGCCGGCGGGTTGACGGACTGGCAGGACAACCGCTCTGCCCCCGACGAGTCGTGATGCAACTGCCGCACTCTCAATTTCTCCCTGCCGCCCCCGCGATCGCTCCGGCGGCCTTCCTGCCCCATCTCATCAGGAGGCGTCTCATGAAGCTACGATACGTGGTCCTCGTGCTCGCACTCTGTGCTCCGGCGTCGGCGACGGCACAGGTGTGGTACGGGCCGCAGGCCAGCTACGTGAACGGCATCGGCCCCGGGATCGGCGCGCGCGTCGTGACGGAGCTGGCGCCCCTGCTCGGGAGCCAGGACCGGATCGTCAGCCGGCTAACCGGAGCACTCGCCGCGGACTACGTCTTCATGGAGGAAGCGACGTTCTTCGGGGAGCCGGTCGACCAGAAGTACTGGGAGGTCAACGGGTCCGTCGCGTACATGATTCCGATCAAGGCGGCTGCGCGGCCCTACGCGGGCGCGGGCCTCTCGCTCGGGAAGCTGTCCTCCAGCGCATCGGCGGAGGTGGAAGAGATGCTGCCCGGCAACACGTCCGGCTCCATGATGGGGCTGAACCTGCTGGCCGGCGTTCGCTTCCCCCAAGTCTCCGTTCCCTTCTTCCTCGAGCTGCGGCTCTCCACCATCCAGTTCGCGGCGGACGGCAGTAGCGAGGGCGAAAAGGGCGGGATCTACCTGACGGGTGGGCTGCTGTTCGGGGGCCGGTAGTCTCGACTCGGGAGCCGGTCGGAACCGGCCCCAAGGCTCGTCGCCCGATCGGCTGTGGCTGCAGGATCGGTTCTTCGTCTCCGGGGCGAGCGCCCGAGCACACCGCACAGGAGGCAGTCTCGGGTCGGATCGGTTTCGCCGCCGACGCTGCGTGCCGGATCTGCCGACCATCGGCGCACCGGATTCCGCTCACCTTCTCCAGAGGGGGTCTCATGCGGCGCACACTGCTCGCCATGGCAGCCCTGTTCGCTCTCGGCACACCGCCACTCACAGCTCAGGAGATCACGGCTCCCGCAACGGATCCGGCTCGGCGCCCCGCATCCTTCAACTCCGGCATCAAGCTCCGCTTCGACTTCCACCTCAATCGCTCTGAGGTCAACGACGTCACCGATGCACCGGACGACGAGAACGGCTACGGCGCGGGACTGGAGATCAATGGCCGGCACCTGGGAATCGGCCTCTACGGGTACGCCGGCGGGCAGGCGCAGGAGTTCGACTCCGAGAACACGCCGGTGATCATCGTGGCGGAAGCGAACTACTTCTACCCGATCCAGCGGCTGTGGCTCGCACCCTTCGTCGGTGTGCACACGGCGCTCGGTCGGTTCACCAAGGACTACTTCGATGATCCCTACTTCCCCAAGCCACAAGACAGCTTCAACGACCTGGGCTACCAGATCGGGCTGCGCTTCAAGCCGATCCCCGTGCTCGGGCTGGATGCGCAATGGCGCAGGGTGAGCGGGTACGCGCGCGACAACCAGGACGCCGGGCTCTCGCGTACCCAGGTTCTCCTGGGCGTGACGCTGTTCTGAAAGGGCTGACCGACAACGGCTTCGGAGCCGCTCCGCGTCAGCGCTGGAGATCCTGCTGCGGCGGGAGGATCTTGCCTGCGGGCGAGACAAGCGGAATGACAACGTAGTACGGGGCCATCTGCGAACCTCAACTCGGGAAGTCACCATGCACACGCTTTCCAGATCGGCGGGAGCAGCGCTGCTGGGGTTGCTCCTGGCTGGATGTACCGACGACCCGCAGCGTCCTTTACCCTGGCTTATTCACCACGATCTCGTAGATGCCACGCGGATAGGCATTTCTGCGTTTTCCCGCTTCACCTCTTGGGTGAAGCCCCGAATCGGCTAAGATGCCGTCGAGACAGGCACTTGGGCAGATCTGGTGAATAACCCAGGGTGAATAACCCAGGTTTACCACTGCCCTCTGCAGCCGACTCGCGGGTGGCGGGACTGCCGCCTCGCACAGGAGACACCAGCCTCGTCAAGCGCTCCCTCTCGCCCAGCCTGTCGCTCGAGGCGCTCGGCTCCGCCAGCAGTACCTCCCTCGTCGTAGTACCTCTCGGCCCCACGGGCTCGGCGAGAGCCATCGCGCAGGAGTTGATGGGCCCGAGTATTCCGGTCGCCAACGTCGTTCTCACCGGCGCCACCGCAGCGATCGGCACTTTCGACCGCGGCCTGGCGGTCATCGGGCTGGAGAGGGGGATCCTGCTCAGCTCGGGAGCCGTGGCCCGCGTAGTCGGCCCGAACCAGTCCGATTCCGCCACCGTCGACTGGGGTCGTCCCGGCGATGCGGACCTGACCGCGCTGGTGGGGGTCAACACGTACGATGCGCTGGCGCTGACCTTCGACTTCGTGCCGAGCACGTCGAGCCTGACCTTCCAGTTCGTGTTCGGCTCCGAGGAGTACAACGAGTACGTGAACACATCGTTCAACGACGTCTTCGGGATCTTCGTCAACGGCCGCAACTGCGCGGAAGTCGGCGACCCGCGCGGTCCCGTGACCGTCAACCGGATCAACAACGGCAACCCCCTCGGGACAGCCCCGAGGCTGAACCACAACCTCTACCGCAACAACGACCTGAGCGACGGCGGTGGCTCGTTCGAGACGGAGATGGATGGCTTAACGGTGGCCCTCTCCTGCACGACGCCAGTGAAGCGCGGCGTCACGAACCGCCTCAAAATCGCCATCGCTGACGCATCGGACCATGCCTGGGACTCCAACGTGTTCCTGGCACTCCTACCCGAGACGGCGCCCCCGCCTCCGCCTCTCCCCGAGACCCCCGCACTGCGTTGGCCGTTACCGGGCGTCGCGGGGGTCGGAGTCACCCAGGGATTCGCCGACTTCGACGGCATCGGCAATGGCAAGTACCACACCGGCCTCGACATCAAAGCTCCTCTGAACACGCAAGTCTATGCAGCTGCGTCAGGCACCATTCACATGATCCAGGAGAACCGTCAGCCTGGCTGCCCCGGGAGTGGCTCGTGTGACCACGGTTTTGGCAACACAGTAGTCCTTCGGCACCAGTTTGCCACAAAGACGGTGTACACGCAGTACTCTCACCTGAATTCGATAGCGAAGAGCATACGGGACAAGTGTCCTGCCGTGGACGCGCGAGGACGAGCGTCCTGCAGCGTGCCAATTGCGAGTGGAGATCCCATCGGTGGAGTCGGCGGCACCGGGGAAGGCAAGGCGGACAGGTGGCCGATTCACCTGCATTTCGAGATGAAGAGCGTCGGAACCCTTTGCTTCGATCCTGCGAACAACGAGGGGTGCGGGTCAGAGTACGGGTACACATGGAATCGGCCTGATGGAAAGCGCTATCGCGAACCCAACAAGGACTACGGCTATTCCGACCCGGTTGTCTACCTGCACCAGACAACCGCTTTCACATCACCTATCCCCGTGGTCGTCCAGCGGGACAAAGCTCTTCTCCGGTATGGCCCAGGGAGCGTGAACTCGACCCCGTACTCCGCTGTAGACAGCCTGATTGCGGGAGAGCCGTTCCTCGCCAAGCGGAGTGCTCCGGGGACAACGGCTCCCGACTGCCCAGAGGGTTGGCTCCAAGTGGGCAAGGAGGACAACGCTCGCATCAGGTTGAACGACGGCAGCTATACGCACGCGGCATGGACATGCATCACCAACGTCGTGACGGTGGCGCACCCGATGATCGACATCCAGCCGGATGGGATCAGCCTGAAAGGGACGCCAGCCGTGAATGTCGTACTAGTTTCGAGTGGTGGCGTCAATGCGACGGCTATCGACGGCGGGAACGTTCGCCTGGTGATCGACGGGCGGTTGCCCGGAGCGCGTGTCGCGCTGCGGGGCGGGCGCCCACAGCAGTCGGACCGCGATTGGAACAACGACGGTCGCATGGACCGCGTCTTCACTTTCCGCACGGCCGACCTCATCACTGCCGGGCTGACGACCGCCACGACGGACGTGGCGCTGCTGCACGTCTCCGGCACCTCGTGGGCCGCGCGCGACCTGGTGATGCCCAAGTGGAAGCCGTAAGCACGCTGCCCCGATCGTCGCCATCATACAACGCCGGAGTGAAACGATGACGAAGAGAGCTGGCTGGGTAACGTAGTCGCGACGGTCGCTACCGCCGTCGCGGGATCGCCGCTGGCGGGGCAAGGAGGGGTTCCGACGTTCTCTGTCGGGTGTGTGCCGGATATCGGATGCAGCCAGATCCGCTTCTTCGTGGTCGCACTCGCCGGTCCCGTGTCACTGAACTCGCTCGAGATCGGCATTCGCGGCACCCGTTGGTTGTTCGACGGCGTCGTCTCCGGCACCTACGTGGCACAGGACGACTTCGGCTCCTTCGGTGGGTTCCTGGCGATCAGCCCTGACCAGAAGATGGCGGCGATCGATTTCCTGTCGACGGGGGCTCCGTTCACACTCGATGCTGGTAGCACCGGGTTCCTGGACACGGAGGTGGTACCTCTGGACGACCAGACGGACGCGACAACGTTCAGCTACGTGTACAGCGGTGTGCTCGCAGAGGGCACACCGTTCGGTTCATCGAACGTGGCGCCTGAACCGACGAGCGCGCTCCTTCTTGCGACCGGAATCGCAGGGGTCGCGCTCTCGCGTCGCCGCTCAAGGAAGGCGAATCGGTCCGAATCCTGAGTGGCGCCGCAGGGTGGAGGCGGTGTCGGCTCCGCGGACCGCCTCCCCGCGGTCGCCACCGCAGGCGCACCGCTACCATGCCTGGATTGTCGCCGCGTGGCGCGTGAATACGAGGGGAGCCTGGCTGACCAGCCCTACCGCGCCGCAGGCGGGTTTACAACCGGCAGCCCGGGTGATACCGTGCGGAAACCGCGGCGTGGAAACCGCACCCGACGGCATGGGATCTCAGCAGAAGAAGAACATGGACACCTTCATCCTCCAGGTCGTGCTCGAACCCGACGAGGACTTCGACGGCAACCCGGCCGGCTGGCATGCCTACGCCCCCGCGCTGGTGAAGCACGGCGCCTCCACCTGGGGCGCAACTGCTGATGAAGCACTCGCGAACCTGCGGGACGTGGTGGAGCTGACCATCGCGAGCATGCGCGAACATGGCGAGCCGCTGCCGGTGCGGCCCGTAGATCAGCACGGGAGGATTGTGTCCGAGGTGGCGTTCACGGTGTAGCCGAGTGGGCATCGACTACAGGCAGCTCCGCAACCTCACCGCGCGCGAGTTGATCCGGGCCCTTCTCGCGGACGGCTTCCATCTGGATCGGCAGAGCGGTTCCCACCGACAATACCGTCACCCTTCGGATGCCCGGAGGGTGACGGTTTCTGCTCACGGCAGCGGTGATACCTTCAAGGTCAAGACGCTCAAGTCGATGCTCGAGGAGCAGGCACAGTGGTCCGAGGGCGACCTGCGTCGGCTCGGTCTGCTGCAGTAGACCCGCCTCCTCACCCGGTAATCCGCCCGCCGCCCAGCACCACCTCGCCGCGGAAGACCACCGCCGACTGGCCCGGCGCCACCGCGCGCTGCGGCTCGGCGAAGGCCAGCTCCAGCACGGCGTCCGCGCAGCGCAGCACGCGCGCGGCGGCGGCGGGGTGGCGGTGGCGGATCTGCACCTGCACCTCGTTGCCGACCGCGGGCGGCGGCGCCAGCCAGTTCAGCTCGCCGACGCTCATCTCGCGGCGGTGCAGCTCCTCGCGGGTGCCCACCACCACCTCGCGCCGCTCGGGGCGGCTGCCGAGCACGTAGAGCCTGCGGCCGTTGCCGCCGCCCAGCCCCTTGCGCTGGCCCACGGTGTAGCGCGCGTAGCCCTGGTGCTCGCCCAGCCGCTCGCCATCGGCGGTGACCAGCGCGCCGGGCGAGAGCGCGGGATGCTCGGCGCTCAGCCGCTGCTCCAGCACGTCCACGTAGTCGCCGCTGGGTACGAAGCAGATCTCCTGGCTCTCCGGCTTCTCGGCGGTGCTCAGGCCCAGGCGGCGCGCGTACTCGCGCACCTCGGGCTTGGTCAGCTCGCCGAGCGGGAAGCGCAGCTTCGGCAGCAGCTCCGGCGGCAGGCCCCAGAGGAAGTACGCCTGGTCCTTCTTCTCGTCGCGGCCGCGCAGCAGGCGGGGGCTGCCGTCGGGCGCGGCGCCCATGCGCGCGTAGTGGCCGGTGGCGATCGCGTCGCAGCCCAGCAGCTCGCCGCGGCGCAGCAGGTCGCGGAACTTGGTGTTGCCGTTGCAGCGCACGCAGGGGTTGGGCGTGCGGCCGGCGGCGTACTCGGCGACGAAGTCGTCGATCACGTCGCGCGTGAACTCGCGCTCCACGTCGAAGACGTAGTGCGCGATGCCCAGCCGGTCGGCGACGCGACGCGCGTCGAGGATGCCGTCCAGCCCGCAGCAGGTCTTGCCGTGCGCGGGCGTCCCGGAGTAGCAGAACGTCTTCATGGTCACGCCGACGACGCGGTGCCCCTGCTCGACCAGGAGCGCCGCGGCGACCGACGAGTCCACTCCGCCGGACATGGCGACGAGTACGGTTTCCGGCTTCACTGCGATTCGTGAGTACGTGGGTGTCGAGTGTAGGATTCGGGATTCAGGATTCGGGATTCAGGGGAACGGCACCTGCACCCCCTGGGGCCTCTCCCGAACGTGCCGTCTATCCCCAACCATCCGGAGCAGCGAACGGCTCTGCGCCAGGCGGCTGAAGCCGCGGCAACGAGGGCGCGAAGCCCGCCTGCGCGGGCTGAACCCAGGGGGCGGGGAGCCGCCGCAGGGCGGCTTCGTGTCGTCGTAGCCGCGGCTTCAGCCGCCCGGGGGTGTTAGGGCGCCCTACGCCCCCGCGAACGCCCGCAGCCGCTCCATCACCTCGGGGAAGACCCCCAGCGCCCGCTCGATCTCCGCGGCGGTAGTGTCGCGGCCGAGCGAGAAGCGCACCGACGGCGCGGCGAGCTCGGCGGGCAGCCCCATCGCCGTCAGCGTATGCGAGGGCGTGACCGCGCCGCTGCGGCAGGCCGAGCCGGAGGAGACGGCGAGCCCGGCCGCGTCCAGCGCGGGCAGCAGCATCTCGGCGAGCGCGCCGGGCACGCTGACGTTGAGCGTCGTGGCGACGCGCGGTGCGGCGGCGGCGTTGACGACCAGCCCCGGCACGCGCTCGCGCAGCCCCTGCTGCAGCCGGTCGCGCAGCGTGGCGAGGCGGCGCATCGTCTCCTCGCGCTCGCGCTCGGCCAGCTCCGCGGCGAGCGCGAAGCCGACGGCGCCGGCGACGTCCTCCGTGCCGGCGCGCAGCCCGTGCTCCTGCGCGCCGCCGTGCACCAGCGGCGTCAGCTCCACGCCGCGGCGCACGAAGAGCGCGCCCGCGCCCTTCGGCCCGCCGAGCTTGTGCGCGCTCAGCGAGAGCAGGTCCACGGGCAGCTCGTCGACGCGGACGCGCAGCTTGCCCAGCGCCTGCACGCCGTCGCTGTGGAAGACGACGCCCGCCGCGCGGCAGCGCGCGGCCAGCCGCTCCACCGGCTGGATGCTGCCGGCCTCGTTGTTGACCCACATCACCGACACGACGGCCGGCGCGTCGGCGAGCCAGTCATCGAGCGCGTCCGTCGCGACGACGCCGTGTTCGTCCACCGGCAGCAGCCGCAGCGGGTGGCCCTCGCGCTGGGCCTGCTGCGCCGAGGCGAGCACCGCGCGGTGCTCGAACGCCGAGCAGACGACCGGCGCGCCCGGCGCCGCGCGCGTGCGCCCGAGCACCGCGAGGTTGTCGGCCTCGGTGCCGCCGCGGGTGAAGACGATCTCCTGCGGCGTGGCGCCGAGCAGTGTGGCCACCCGCGCGCGCGCGTCGTCGAGCGCGGCGCGCGCCTCGCGGCCCTGGGCGTGCACGCTCGATGGGTTGCCGAAACGCTCGCTCAGCCACGGCAGCATCGCCTCGCGCACCTCGGTGCGGACGGGCGTGGTCGCGGCGTGGTCGAGATAGACGGGTGGTTCGCTGGGCATGGGAGTGGTCTCGGGTGCGGTGTATAACCTCAAGCGCGCACGGCGGTTCCGCGGCGCGACGGTTGAGGCGGGGCAGGGCGGGGGCATAGATTGCGCGTGAGGGCCCCCACGCCCGGACGACGCACTCCGCGAGGGATTATGCAGCGAGAAACGCCGCCGTTGCCGCCCGGTCGGCCGGCGCAGTTCCGCACCACGGTGCACGGCACCGTCTTCGGCGAGCGTGCCGCGCATGTCGCCGACCTCGACGAGGGCAGCCCCCTGCTGCTCCTCCCCGACCCGCCGGGCGCGGAGGAGCCCGCGGTGTGGGTGCACCGGCCCGGCGGCGACCCCATCGGGCACCTGCCGCCGGAGATCGGCGCCTGGCTCGCGCCCTGGCTGCTGCAGGGCGGGCGCGCCACCGCCTGCGCCGTGCGCGTGCGCGGCGACGAGGCGCCGAGCTGGAAGCGGCTGCTCATCGAGGTGCGGCTGAAACGCGAGTTGCGAGTTGAGGGTTGAGAGTTGAGAGAACCCCACCCCACTCCGCCGCAGTAGCGCTGAAGCGGTGGGGTTGCCGTTCACTCTCAACTCTCAACTCTCAACTCTCAACTCAGATGCTTCTCACCTCCAGCCCCACCACGTCGTCGACGCGCATCGTCTCCAGGGTGTAGAACGGCTCGCCGTAGGCGGTGCGGATGAGCGAGCCGTAGCGCGCGGCGTGCATGCGCACCTGCTCGTAGAGCGGGCGCTCGCCGCCGGGGAAGACCTCGCCGCCCCACGTCTTGCCGTCGAACTGCGAGGCGTAGCAGCGCACTGCCGCCAGCTTGGTCTCGATCTGGTCGGTGATGTCCACCACGAAGCTGGGCTTGACCACGTCCTCGCGGTAGGTGAGCGCGTAGAGCAGCTTGAAGGGGCGGTGCGGCTCGCCCGCCAGCGGCAGCTTCGCCAGGCCGGCGAGGAAGCAGGCGTCGTAGGCGAGCTGGCTGGCGACACGGTGGTCCGGATGCCGGCCGTTCATGAACGGCAGGATCACCACGCGCGGGCGGAAGGCGCGCACGTAGCCGGCGACGAGCAGCCGCGTCTCGGGCGTGTTCTCCAGGCCGGCGTCCGGCAGGCCGGCGTTGCGGCGGGCGAGCACGCCCAGCACGCGCGCCGCGGCCTCCGCCTCCTCGCCGCGCAGGTCGGCACTGCCGTCGGTGCCCAGCTCGCCGCGCGTCAGGTCCAGGATGCCGACGCGGTGGCCCTGCGCCGCGGCGCGCGCCAGCGTCCCGCCACAGAGCAGCTCCACGTCGTCGCGGTGCGCTGCGATGGCGAGCAGATCGACGGGCGGCGTCTCAGGATTCAGCATTCAGGGATCGGGGGTCGGGGGTCAGGGGTCGGGGAAAAGATAACACTCTGCCGTGGAAGCTGCCCCGGCAGGGTGCTGCAGTTCCCCTGACCCCTGACCCCCGATCCCCGATCCCTGCCGTTACTCGTACCTCAGCGCCTCCACCGGGTCCAGGCGGGCGGCGCGCACGGCGGGGCCGACGCCGAAGAGGATACCGGCGGCGGCGAAGACGAGCATCGCGGCGACCACGGTGGTCAGCGGCACCGCCGCCGGCACCGGTGTCAACGCGGCGACCAGCAGCGCGCCGCCCGCGCCCAGCGCCAGCCCGATCAGGCCGCCGATCATGGTGACGGTCATCGCCTCCACCAGGAACTGCCAGAGGATCTCGCGCCGCCGCGCGCCCAGCGCCTTGCGCACCCCGATCTCGCGCGTGCGCTCGGTGACCGAGATCATCATGATCGCCACCACGCCCACGCCGCCGACGAGCAGCCCGATCGCCGAGAGCACCAGCATCACGAGGAAGAAGGTGCCGGTCAGGCGGTTGAACAGGTCGAGGAACGCCTCCTGGCGGATGAGCGCGAAGTTGTTCTCCTCGCCCGGCCGCAGGCCGCGCGCGACGCGCAGCGTGGCGGTCACGTCGTCCATCGCCTGGTCCTGCGTGACCTCGGCGGCCGGCACCACCAGCAGCGAGAGCCAGTCGCGGTCGGCATCCAGGTGCTTCAGCGCGGCGCTCGGCGGGAGAATCGCCCACTGCCCACCGCCCAGCCCCTCGAAGATGTTCTCCGTCTGCTGGTAGACGCCGACCACCAGGAAGCGCTCGCCGCCGAGGCGCACCGCCTTGCCGGTGGCGGGCAGGTCGCCGAAGACGGCGTCCTTCAACTGCTTGGAGAGCACCACCACGGGGGTGGCGCGCGCCTCGTCGGCCGGCAGGAAGTTGCGCCCCTCCACGAAGTCGCCGCTGGAGTAGTTCGGCCACTCCACGCCGCGGCCGAGCGCCATCACGCCCAGGACCTCCCGGCTGCCGTAGCGCAGGTCGGCGTTCGCGCCGACGGCGACCGCCACCGAGCGCACTGACGGCAGTTGCCGGATCAGCTCCGCCTCCTGCGGGGTGATCGACGGCTTGCCCTCCCACGGCGGCCGCTCGCCGCCGTGGCTGACGCGCAGTTGCGTCTGGTCGAAGCGCTCGACGATGAAGTTCTTCGGGCCCAGCGCCTCCAGCTCGCCGGTGATGGAGCTGCGCACGCCGGTGATGATCGCCGCCATCGCCATCACCGTGGCCACCCCGATGACGATGCCCAGGATGGTCAGCGCCGAGCGCACCTTGTTGGAGCGCAGCGCCTCGACGGCGATGAAGACGCCCTCGCGGGCGGAAGTGAGGTTCATGGCTTCCTGCTTCCGGCTACCAGCTTCCGGCTGCCAGCCGCCGCGCGGCCGAGCTGGAGAGCTGCCATGGCACCGTCTCGCCGGAAGCTGGTAGCGGGTAGCCGGTAGCTATTCATGCCGCAACGCCTCGATCGGGTCCAGCTTCGCGGCGCGGGAGGCGGGGTAGACGCCGGCCAGCAGCCCGACGCCCACGCCCAGGAAGATCGCCAGCGCGAGGGACCAGGGCGCCACCCGCGCCGGCAGCGGCGAGATGCTGGCGACCAGCGTGGCCAGCCCCATCCCCAGCAGGATGCCCACCAGCCCGCCGACGCCGGAGAGCGTGCCGGCCTCGATCAGGAACTGCAGCAGGATGTCGCGGCGGCGCGCGCCCAGCGACTTCCTGAGCCCGATCTCGCGCGTGCGCTCGGTGACCGAGACGAGCATGATGTTCATGATCACCACCGCGCCCACCACCAGCGAGATGCTCACCAGCCCGGGCAGCGCCACCATCATCACCTGCGAAATCTTCGTCCAGAAGGAGAGCGAGGCCTCGGCCGTCTCCAGCTCGAAGTTGTTGGGCTCGGCGGGGCGCAGCCGCCGGCGGATGCGCATCCAGCCCTCCATCTCGGCCGTCGCCTGCGGGATCAGCCGCGCGTCGGGCACCTTGAAGTTGACCTCGTCGATCACGTTGGGCGGGTTGACGAAGCCCTTCAGCGGCGAGTGCGCCGGGCCGATGACCTGCCGGTCGAGCGACATGCCGAAGAGCGAGCCCTGTTTCTCCAGCACGCCGACGACGCGGAACGGGAAGCGCTCCACGCGCACCGTCTGGCCGATCGGGTTGCGCCCGGGGAAGAGCTCGTCGGCGACGTCCTTGCCGATGACCAGCACCGGCAGCCCGCGCTGCGCCTCCTGCTCCGAGAAGAGCCGCCCCAGCTCTACGCTCATGTCGCGCTGGCGGAAGAACGAGGCGCTGACGGAGGAGACCATCACGCCCTGCAGCACCTCGCCGCGCGGGCCGGTCACCGAGCCGCCGTCCATCGAGCTGACGGAGAGGATGCCGGGCGTCTCCATGCGCGCGGCCAGCCACTCGGCGTCGTCGAAGGTCAGCCGCGGGCGGCGCTGGTACTCGCGCCAGCGCCCCTCGTCGGGGCCCATGTTCACCGAGGGCCGCCGCCGCAGCATCACGGTGTTGTAGCCGTAGACGACGCTGGCGAAGTCCTCCTTCATGTAGGCGTCCATCCCCTTGATCATGGTGACGACCGCGATCAGGAAGGTGACGCCCACCACCGTGCCCAGGATGGTGAAGAAGGCGCGCAGCTTGTGCGCCCGGATCATCGTCAGCGCCGTGCGCAGCGCCTCCTGGATGCCCATGCCGTGCTCCCGCTCAGGCCTCCACCGCCACGCGCAGCGCGGCGCTGCGGCGCGGGGTCTGGAGATGGTCGCTGTGCACGACGCCGTCGCGCAGCGTGATGACGCGCTCGGCGCGCGCCGCGATGTCCGCCTCGTGCGTGACCATGATGATCGTCTGCCCCTGGCCGTGCAGCCGGTCGAAGACGTTCATGATCTCCTCCGAGGTCTGCGAGTCCAGGTTGCCGGTCGGCTCGTCGGCCAGGATGATCGCCGGGCGGGTGACCAGCGCGCGGGCGATGGCGACGCGCTGCCGCTGGCCGCCCGACATCTCGTTGGGCCGGTGCTGCGCGCGGTCCAGCAGCTCCACCCAGCGCAGCGCCTCCGTCGCGCGCTCCTTGCGCTCGTGCTTGGGCACGCCGGCATAGACGAGCGGCAGCTCCACGTTCTCCAGCGCCGTGCTGCGCGGCAGCAGGTTGAACGTCTGGAAGACGAAGCCGATCTCCTTGTTGCGGATCCTCGCCAGCTCGTCGTCGTCCAGCCCGGCGACGGCGTGGCCGCTGAGGATGTACTCGCCGGCCGTGGGCGTGTCCAGGCAGCCGATGAGGTTCATGAAGGTGCTCTTGCCCGAGCCGGAGGGGCCCATCATCGCCACGTACTCGTTGCGCTGGATGGTGACGTCCACGCCGCGCAGCGCGCGCACCGTCTCGGCGCCGAGCACGTAGTGCTTCTGCAGGTTGCGCGTCTCGATGACCGGAGTGCTCATGTCGTCTCCTTCGTGGCCGTCTTGGCGGCGTCTGTGTCCGGCTTGGGCTGGGTGGTGCGTACTTTGGTGCCGGCCTCCAGGTCGCGGATCGCCTGGTAGCTGCCCGAGACGACCGTCTCGCCGCCCCGCAGGCCGCGGGTGACCTCGAAGTAGCGCTCGCCGGCGATGCCCACCGAGATCGGCACCCACACGGCCTGGCCGTCGCGCACCACGAAGACGCCCTCGACCTCGTCCGTGTTGCGCTGCCGGCGCTGCTCGTCGTCGGCCGCGCTCGCCTCGCCGGGCGCCTGCTCGGCTTCGTCGGCCTTGAACTTCTTGCCGTCCGGGTCGCGCACCGTGAGGGCGATGATCGGCACGGCGAGCGCGTTCTTGCGCGCGTCGGTGACGATGTCGGCGGTCGCCGAGAGGTCGGGGCGCAGTGCCTCGGGCGGGTCGGCCAGGGTGATGACGACCTCGAAGTCGACCGCCTGCTGCTGCGACTGGCCGCCCATGCCGCCCAGCGCGCTCGCGCCCTGGATGGCGCTGTTGCCGATGCGCGTGACGCGGCCGGCGAAGACGCGCTCGGGGAAGGCGTCGATCTGCACCGCCGCGCTGTCGCCGATGGAGATGCCGGGCACGTCGGTCTCGTCGACCTGCACGCGCGCCTCCATCTCCGAGAGGTCGGCGACGGTCAGCAGCAGGCTGCCGGGGTTGTTCATGGTGCCGACGATGGCGGTCTCGCCCTCGTCGATGTTCAGCCGGGTGACGCGGCCGCTCATCGGCGCGACGATCACCGTCTTGCGCAGCGCCTCGCGCGCCTCGCTGAGCATCGCCTGCGCCTGCTGCACGCCGTAGCGCGCCGCCTCGTGCTGCGCCTGGGCGACCGAGGCCTGCGTGCGGGCCTGGTCCAGGTCGGCGGGCGAGATGAGGTCCTCGCCGCGCGCCAACTGCTCGGCGCGCGTGCGGTCGTTCTGCGCCTTCAGCCAGGTGGCGCGCGCCAGCGAGGCCTGCGCCTGGGCCTGCGCGACGGCCGCCTCGGCGCGGCGCACGTTGGCCTCGTAGGCCGTCGGGTCGATGCGCAGCAGCAGGTCGCCCCGGTCGACCCACTGGCCCTCCTCGACCGCCAGCTCGATGACGCGGCCCGAGATGTCGGCCGAGATGTCGACCTTGCGCTTGGGCTGGATGACGCCGCTGGCGGTGACCACCGCCGTCAGGTCGCGCCGGCCGACGGCCTCGGTGCGCACCTCGGTGCCTCGCTCGCCCTGCTGGACGATCGCCAGCCCCGTCAGCGCCACGATCAGCGCGCCGACGATGGAGCCGATGGCGATCTTGCGCCGCTTGCTCATGGGTTTCTCCGCTGGGTCGCTGCGCCGACCGCCGGGTCAGCGCAGCGGCTCGCCGAGCAGCGCCTCGAGCGCCGCCAGCGACTTGTGGAAGTTGTAGACGGCATCGATCTGCGCGCGCTCGGCCTCGGCGAGGTTCGTCTGCGCGTCGGTGACCTCGATGGAGTTGGCCGCGCCGTAGCGGAAGCGCTCCTGCGCCAGGCGCAGCTCCTCGGCGGCGGTGGCGCGCACCTTCTCCTGCAACTGCGCGGTGCGATACGCCGTCTGCAGGTTGCGCACGGCGGCGGCGACGTCGGCCTGCAGGCGCAGCTCCTGGGCGCGCACCTGGTAGCGCGCGTCTTCGGCGTCGGCGCGCGCGCGCTGCACCTGCAGCTCGCGCTGCAGCCCGGTGAAGATCGGCAGCGAGACGGTCATCGAGGCCGAGAGCGGCTGGCGCGTGTAGTCGAACGGGTAGGCGCTGTTCTGATCCTCTAACCCGTTCCGGATCTCGGCCGCTACCGCTGGGTCCGCCGGGTTGGTGCAGGGCGAAGTGGCAAGCCCTACGCGGGTCCGAATCTCGTTCTGCTGAAGGCACCCGAGGTAGTTCGGCTGCATGTTCCGGAGCTGCGAGCTTACCAGCCCGTCCAGCTCGCCGTAGCGCTGGGCGTAGCCGCGCCAGCCGGCGCTGAAGCTGAGGGTGGGCAGGTACGTGGAGCGCGCGGCCTGCACGCCGGTGCGCGCGGCCTCGGAGGTGGCGCGTGCGGCCACCAGCAGCGGGTTGTTGCGCAGCGCGCGCTCGGTCAGCTCGGCGGCGTTCCAGGTCGGCTCGAAGAGCCGGAACTGCGAGGAGAGCGTGGTGCTGTCGGAGAGCGGCGTGCCCAGCAGCTGGCCGAGCGTGAGCAGCGAGGTCGCCAGCGTGCTCTGCGCCTGCACCAGCCGCACTTCGGCCTGGCCCTGCTGCACCTCGGCGCGGCGTACGTCCAGCGGGGTGCCGGCGCCCACGTCGAAGCGCGCCTGGGCGAGGCGCACGTACTCGCCGGTGCGGGCGAGGTCGCGCTCGGCCTGGGCGACGGTCTCCTGCGCCTGCAGCACGCTCAGGTACTGCTGCGTCACCTGGGCGGTCAGCGTGGCGTCGGCGCCCTCCACGCGCTGCACGGTGGCGCGCTGCTGCGCCCGCGCCAGCCGCGGCTGCAGCAGCTTGCTGCCGCTGACGCTGAGCGAGAGGCCGAGATCGTAGCTGGACGAGTAGCTGGACGGCTGCTCGCCGAAGCCGACGGAGCCGAAGCGCCGCTCGCCCGAGGCGGTGTAGCCGAAGCTGGTGGAGGCGCTGGCGCCGGGGATGAAATCGGCGTTCGCCTGGCGCACCTGCCAGCGCGCGACGTCCAGGTCGTTACGCTGCGCCTGGTAGTCCGGGTTGTTCTGGCGCGCCAGCGCGAGCGCGTCCTGCAGCGAGAGCGGCACGGCCGGCGGCGCGGCGGCCGGCTGCTGCGCGGCGAGCGCGGCGGGGCCGAGCAGGGCGAGCGCGGCGAGCCGCCGGCCGAGGCGTGCGGCATGGGGAAGCACTGTGAACACGGGGATCTCCACGCAGTCGAGAGCCGAGGGATGGACGCGGACGCGTTCTCGTACGGCGTCCGCGCACGAATGGTTTCAGGAGCATGGGGAGCAGTCGCGCGCGGGAGATGCCTCTCCGCCGCCGCGTCCCGCTCGACGTCACGCCGCCGCGCGGCGGGCCGCGAGTGCGCTCGCCAGCGCCGGGGTTGCCGTCGAAAAATCGCTGATCTGCACGTACAACGCAAATACATACACTCCAGGGCGCTCGTTCCGACCTCGTGCCGCTGAGCGGACGCAGGCGTGGCTGCGCTGCTGGAGGACGACGTGCCGCCGGCGAGCGTGTGCGGCAGCGATGCCGGGTGAGCGCAGCGGGGCGCGGGTCGGCCGCAATGTGCCGGCCGACCCGAGCCTGTGCGAGGTGAGTACAGGTAGTGGCTATGCGCGAAGAGGGAGGAGCCGCGCCCGTGAGGCATTTCCCGCGTCGAGATGCTACGCCAGAGGCAGCGTCGCTCCCGTGCCGGTCACCCGGCCGGGAAGCGAGCCCACGGGGGGAGCGAACCTGCACAGGTACAGGGCTCCGAGCAGCAGCCCGAGGTTCTTCGCCACCGTAACGGCCGGGCTCGTCGCCCAGCGGGTGCCGAAGCAGCCGCAGTTCTCCACGCCCACGTACCAGAGGAGCAGGCCGGCTACCAGGAAACCGGCCGTGCCTGCAAGCACGGCCACATACGTTCGCCGCCCCGGCCAGAGCACCAGTGCGCCCGCAAGCGCCATCTCCATCAGGATCAGCGCCGCGAGGGCCGATTTCGCTCCGCCGGCCGCCCCGCCGAACAGCGACGAGAAGAAGACGGCCGTGGCATCGAAATCCAGCGCCTTCGCGACCGCCGAGCCGAGGAAGACGGTGGCCAGTAGACAGCGTAGCGCGAGGGTCACGCGCGGACGCCAGTCAGGTACAGCGAAACGGCCCACTGGAATACGGTGAGCGCCACCCACACCCCGCCGACGACGCCCGCTGCATGGGCGCGCGAGAGCTTCCCCGCGTCCTGTACGCCGACGTACAGGGTGCCGCACCACATGAGCTCAAACACGGTCACCAAGTTGAGCAGCAGGAAGAGCGGCGACTGCGGTGCGAACCCATGAAATTCGAGAGCGCACCCGGGCGGATACTGAGCGTCGTCTTGGTGATCTCCGCTTCGCCCAGCCACAGCAGCCAACCGGTGTGGATCGCGGTGCCGTACAGCATAGCGGAGAACGCGGTGGTCCCGGCCCGGAAGAGATCCATGAAGCGTACTTCCGCCAGGGTGACGAGCAACGTCGTCTGCAGGAGCAGCGCGACGAAGCCAATACGCACCAGCAGCACTAGCGGCGTGGCCAGGTAGCCCCAGATCGCGTAGCGGCGGCTGAGGTCCAGGTACTCGTCGATGCGCCGAGCGTCCAGTTGCTCCCCCATGACGGTGTGGTACACCTCGCGGGTCATCACGAACTCGTTCATCACCCACGACAGCAGCAGGCTCGCTGCCGTGACCAGGACGAAGAGCTGCCAGGTCTTCAAGCTCGGAGCCGGAGCCGCAGGCGAGGACGAGAGGGCGACCTGCGAGGATAGCGTGCTTTCCATCATGGCTATGCGGCTACCGTGAGGGGGTGGTCCTGGAGGGTCCAGATCTCGTGGAAGCGGCCGCGGCCGGCAAGCAACTGCTCGGGGGCTCCACTCTCCGAAACGACACCGTTCTCCAGGAGGTAAACGAAGTCGGCGAGAAGCAGGGTGCGGAGGTTGTGCGTGATGAGCAGTACGGCGTGCTCACGCGCGTACCGGGCAAGCGTGTCCAGCACCAAGCTCGCCGTGTGCACGTCGATCGCGTTGATGCCCTCGTCCACGATCAGGACGGCGGGTTCGTCCAGCAGCGCGCGCATCAGCCCGACGAGCTGCCGCTCTCCCGAGGAGAGCTGGCGGCCCTCCTCCCCGACCGGCGTGAACAGCCCGGCCTCGAACCGGCGGAGCACGGCCGCCAGACCCGTGCGCTCGATGCGCTGCTGCAGCTCCGACAGGTCGGCGACGGCTCGGCCGACGAGCAGGTTGTCGGCGATGGTGCCGTTGAAGATCGTCACCGTCTCCGGGACCGAGACCACCTGCCGTCGGTAGTCGGCGAGTTCCACCGCCTCCGCCGGTGTGTCGTCCACCCGCACCTCGCCGGCCGCGAGCGGGTAGTTGCGCTGCAGGATCGAAACGAGCGTGCTCTTGCCGGCGCCGCTCAGCCCCCAGAGACCGGTCAGCCTTCCCTTCGGCAGCTCGAGGTCGACGCCCCTCAGGATCAACTGGCCGCGAGGCCAGCCGAACCGCGCACCCTGCACGGTGACCGCGCGCTCCATCGCGAACGGCTGCGCGCCGGGATTGGCTTCGGGCGCCACCAGGAGCAGGTCCATGAGCCGGCTGGCGGCGACCTGCGCGCCCTGCAGCGACAGGTTGGCGTCGATCAGCCGGTTGACGGCCGGCAGCGTGTTGGCGAGCAGCGAGTAGGCGGCCATCATCTCGCCCAGCCGGAGCGTGTCCTCGATGACCAGCACCGCCCCCAGCATCAGCGCCGCGAGCACCACCGATCCGCCGGCCAGCTCTGCCAGCAGGCTCACCCTCGCCTGCGTGTGCCCGAGCTGCTTCGCACTGTCCTGGAAGCCCCGGAAGAGCAACGTGTTCAGCCGCGCGAAGACACCCGTACCATTGAACCCGCGGATCGTCTCGATTCCGCGCAGATGGTCGATGTAGGAGGCTTCCACCTGCGCGAAGCCCTTCATCGCCTCGTGCTGCTGGGCGCGGACGCGGCGAGCGGCGAGCGCCACGATCGCAGCGTACGCCGGGATCGACGCCAGCGCGACCCAGGCGAGCTGCGGCGCCAGGTAGAGCAGGAAGCCCAGCGAGCCCACCACCACCAGCACGTCGATGATCGACTGCCCGAAGACGAGCAGGATGGCATTCTGCAGCTTGATGGCGTCGTGGATGCGGGCCGTGATGTCGCCCGTCTTGCGCGTGTCGAAGAAGCGGCTGGGCAGGCGGAAGAGGTGCGCCAGGAACTCCTCGTTCACGCGCACGTTCACCCGCCGGCCCAGTTCGATCATGAAGCGCTGCCGCAGGAAGCCCGCACCCGCACGCAGGAGCTGCAATGCCAACAGGAAGAGACCCGTGTAGAGGATCTTGTCGTAGCTCTTCTCGGGGATGAACCGATCGATCAGCCCCTGGACGAAGAGCGCCGTGAGCAGCCCCAAGAGCGTGTAGACCGCGCCCAGGAACACCGACTGGAAGAGCCAGGTCTCCTCGCGACGGAAGTGAGCCCCGATCCAGCGCAGCCAGTGCGGCGGCGTCTCGCGCACCAGCCCCTCGGTGGGCTTCAGCAGCAGCACCGCCTTCTGCACCCAGATGGCGCAGAACTCCTCGCGCGAGAGGGTGACGAGGCCGCGGCCCGGATCGCCTAACGTCACCTTCTTCGGGGTGATGCGATACACGACCACGTAGTGCTGCAGCCTGCCGTCGAGCACGACGTGCGCGATGCAGGGCATCGTCTCTCGCGCGAGGTCGTCGTACTCGCCAGTGGCGCCGCGGGCCTGGAAGCCCAGCGCCTGCGCGGCCTGCATCAGGTGCAGCAGTGTGGTGCCGCGCGCGTCCGTCTGCGCCAGCTCGCGGACGCGCACCAGGTTGGTGTCGCCGCCGTGATGGCGCAGAACGCCGAGGAGGGCGGCGGGGCCGCAGTCGACCTGGTCGTATTGGCGCACGATGCGCCGTGCGCGTCCGTTCGGCATGTAGGAACTCTCCGCTACTGTCGCACAGCGGGTCGCATGAGGGAGGCTGCGGACTGTGGCGCCTGCTCGCGAACTCTGCCCCGGCCCGTGAGCCGTAAGAAGATGCGCTCCAACGGCTCATCCGGCGACGTGCCAAAGCGCAGGCGCAGCTCCGAGAGCGTACCGACAGCTAGAAGAGCCCCCGCATCGATAATCGCCAAGCGGTCCGCCATCTGCTCAGCGATTTCCATGACATGCGTCGTGAAAAAGACAGCCTTTCCGTCCCGACGCGCCTCCACCATGAGGTCCTTGACTTCCCGCGCGCTCGCGGCGTCCAGCGCACCGGTTGGCTCGTCGAGGACTAGAAGGGCCGGGTTCGTGGTCAACGCCGCCAGCAGTGCGATCTTCTTCTTCATCCCCATTGAGTAGGTCTTGACGAGTGCGTCGGCAGCGTTCGCAAGCTCGAACCGTGCGAACGCGGCATCAAGTGAGTCGTCACTCAACGGGTGGGCCTCTTGGAGCTGCGCGACGAACTGGACGAACTCGCGTCCCGTCAGGTAGTCGTACAGTACCGGCTGCTCCGGCAGGTAACCGATGCCCCGACGTACGCCGTGGATCCCAGGCGACCGCACGCTCACCCCGTTGATGCGGATGTCGCCGGAGGTTGGAGCCTTCAAGCCCATGAGCATCTGGATGGTACTTGACTTGCCCGCTCCGTTCGGGCCGAGGAAGCAGAACAGCTCACCCGTCTGGACACTCAAGGAGAGATCATCGACCGCGGTCTTGGCGCCGAAGCGTTTCGTCACGTGGTCGAACTCGATCACAGAAGGTGGTGTCATAGCTCGATCTTGGGTAAACGTTGGATCGCCCACACCGCGGCCAGCGCGGCCATTGCCAGCACAGGCAACGCGGCCAGGGAGAACGCCTCCATCAGGTACACGAGCTTCGGGCGGTACTGGAGTTGGAACCAGTACAAACCAGCCGCCATGCTCACGGGAAGTGCAGCGCTCGCCGTGTACACCACACGCGCGATTCCCGACGAACCGGCTTGTCTCAGCCCTTCGCGCCGCAGCTCCGGTAGCAAGAAGCCTAAAGCACTGGCAAGCAGGCTGAAGATGCCCGCCATCAAGACACTGGCGCTCCCCAGGGCCAGGAACGATGGCGGTTCGACTCCCAGGCTTATGGCGGCGCCTCCCAAGAAAGCGGAGTAGAGCAGCGCGTGCGTGGCCGCGAAGCAGGTCACGGCGGTGCACTTCGCGGCGAACAGGGCGGCACCCGGAACCAGCGGGCGCAGCAGAGCGAGTTGTTCCCCTTCCTCGCCCAGTGCGGGGAGCCCCCGCATGGCGGCGGCCGCCGCCGAAGCGCCCATCACTGCGGCCACAACCAGCGAACTGGTCACCGCCGAGGACACCATGTCTCGGTCTTGGAACACACGTCCCAGGGCGACCAGGACGAGCCCGATGGTGACGATCACGTACTGCTCGACGAGATAGCGCCACGGCTCCCGCAGGTAGCGAGTGAGGACGTCCTTTCGGAAGAAGAGCAACGCCAGTCGCGCTGCAGGTTGCCGTGGCCAGATCTGTGGAGAGAAGCGACTCGGATAGGTACGGGCCGGCTCGTCTATACTGTCGCGGGTCAGGTCGGCAAGCGCATCGGCTGACCAGCTCCCTACCGCGCGGAGCGCAACCGCTAGGAGTGCCACCAGCAGCACCGCCCACCCGGCGAACGATCCCCAGTGGCCTGTGCTCAGGGCTAGGGCTAGCGGAAGCTGCAGGAGGAATGCAGACCTCGCCGCCATCTGGTTCAACACCACCAGTTCTGCGGCGGCATGCTCCAGGAGAAGCCGTGGCACGAACGGAACCGCCAGCAGTGAGACCAGCGAGAGCAGGGCGCCGAGACGCACGAGGACAGCGGCGCGACGGGAAGCTCGTGGACCCCGCAGCCACGCTCGTGTCCCGAGCGCGGCTACCATCCCGAGCACCATGAGGTAGCCGACCATCCCGATACTGTGCGCGACGAGACCGGTCGCTGACGGTACGACGGCCGCCAGCGAGCGCCCATGAAAGAGATAGAAGACCGCCGCGAGATAGAGGGCGCTGACCAGCAGCGTGTCCACCACCAGGCGGTACCCCGCCATGGTGGGGTAGGCATAGGGGAACGCCAGCATCGGCTCGTCTTCGCGCTTTGTCGTGAAGCGCTTCGCTACCAGAGGAGGAACGAAGAGAACCAAGTTCACACTGGTGATCAGATGCGCCACCAACAGAGCACCTGCTCCGGCCGCACTGCCCCACACATGCTTCTCGCTCGTGCCGCCACGGAGCAGTTGCCAGAGCGAGGGCATTGCTACAAGGAGAAGGAGGGTCGCGGCCTTCCCCTGAAGCGTATGACGCACCTGGTCGGCGACCAGGCGACGGGTCATCTTGCCTTGATGTGCTGCAATGAGCCGGACTCGGCGCAGATCGAGAGCGGGCTTCACGCGACTTCCGACTTGAGGATGATTCTGTGAAAAGGGAGGTTGCGCACTCGCCGAAACCCCGCGCGCAGCAGGCGCTCCGGCCCACGCAGCCCCCGCCCCTGCGTACCCTGGCACACCGCCGCACCCTTGGGTGGTACGGCTGCAGCCGTACCACCCGCGCGACGGAGCACGCTGCGCTCAGTCGAACGCAGCGCCACAGGCGGCTACAGTGCCCAGGGCGGTTGCATAGACGATCGTCTTGCTCGTCGGTTCCGGAGCGGTCGCGAGCGCGAGCGTGAGCACGATGCCCGCACCGCACACCATCCCGTCCCAGAACCTACCACCATCGACGTTCTGCATCTGCACTTGGCTCATCGTGTGCATGGCACGCTCTCAGTTGTGGGATCGAGGGAAACGGAGTTCGATGACCAGTATGCATCGGCAGGCGCTGCTGACTCGCGCGCCGAACCGTGCTCCCGGCGTCAGTCGAGGTACTCCATCGCGCAGATAGCCAGTGCCTTGTTGATCGTTACCGCCACACCGATCCCACCGGCGAGGATCCCGGCGCCAATCGTGAGTGCCACCGCGAGCCCGCAATAGGTTCCCCGCTCGTAGCCGCCCTCCACCAGCTCCATCTGCTCGGGCTTCATCTGCTGCATGATGGGCCTCCAGAACCAAGGAAGGAATGACACCAGGATTTCGTTTGCCGTGCGCGGTGTCAGCGACACGGTTCTGTCAGTGCGCGTCCGCACTGCCCTGGCGCGCGTCCGCGTCAGGATCCACGTCTACAACGAAGGTAAGCGTTCAGAGGGGTAGCCGGGCCCAAGAAGTGCGGCAGGGTGGAGACCA
>ERZ1066122.718-NODE-718-length-32833-cov-10.957288_pt1 | contig 32833 bp, 34 predicted proteins | sample MGYA00382769_ERZ1066122 | MGnify/ENA primary metagenome ERZ1066122 (study PRJEB33369, sample SAMEA5778352) | biofilm metagenome | biome: Industrial cooling water; feature: Water cooling tower basin; material: Biofilm | place: United Arab Emirates | collected... | reverse complement strand
GCGCTGCACCTCGATGAGGTTGGGCATCTGCACCACTTCGCCGATCTGGCCGAAGGTCTTGCGGATGCGCCGGCGGTTGTTGAACGGCTTCACGCCCTGGGGCGGCTTCATCTGGGTGGCCATGTGTCTCGGTCGCCTCTCTTGCCAGGGCATGCGCCCGGCGGGAAAAACAGCAAAAACCGCACGTCTTTCCCGCAAGCTGCGGCAAAGGCGCACGGTCACTGGCGATGGAAACCCATTCGCCCTCCTCCGTCGCGGCCCGATCGCTCGACAGGCCGTGTCTCGAAGACGAACAGGCCGGCCGCAGAATCACCCGCAGCCGGTCAACGGCGGCGATATAGGCGCTTTGTTGGACTTGGGGAAGGGGGTGCGGCGTTGGTGTGCGGCGATCAGCGTGGCCGGCCCTCGGTGCCCTGCCCGCACGTGATGAACACAGCGCTCGCCTCGCCCTCGATGTCGGCGGTATGCCAGCAACCGGCCGGATTGATGGCATATTCGCCGGCAGTGATGGTCACGCTGCTGGTGGTGCCGTCGGCAAATTGCTGATGCAGCGTCATTTGCCCGGCCGTGCAGAGCACCACCTCATCGCCATCGGGGTGCATTTCCCAACTGTCCCAACTCCCCGAGAAGGTCCACATGCTGACCAGTCGACCTTCGGCCCCGTCGTTGGCGGTGCGGGCACCATAACCCTGATACCAGTCCATGCCTGTGAACGTCGGCTGCGACACCGCCCGCGCGCCAAGCCCAAGATGGATGAAATTCTGGTCGAGCCGACTTGGCATGGCGCAGATCCCGCAGAGGCTGGCGCAAGTGTGGCCCAGGCGGGGCGCAAAGAAAAGGGGCCGACCCGGCTGGGGTGGCCCCTTTTCCTTTTGGCTTGTGCGGGCCACGGCAAAGCCGCGGCCTGACGTCAGACGGGTTCCGGTTGGCGGCTGAGGCCGCCGCCCGGACCCGCTGGCCGAGCTTGCCGGTGTCGGCCGATAACGCTGCGCGTTATCGGCTCGCCCGGCTGCGCATCACTTCAGTTCAACAGTCGCGCCGGCTTCTTCCAGCTGCTTCTTGAACTTTTCGGCGTCAGCCTTCGACACGCCTTCCTTGACGGCCTTCGGAGCGCCTTCGACCAGCGCCTTCGATTCGGTCAGGCCCAGGCCGGTGATGGCGCGGACTTCCTTGATGACGTTGATCTTGTTGGCGCCGGCGTTGGCCAGAACCACGTCGAACTCGGTCTTCTCTTCGGCGGCCGGAGCAGCGGCGCCACCGGCGGCCGGCGCTGCGGCAACGGCCACGGCGGCGGCGGCGGACACGCCCCACTTTTCTTCCAGCAGCTTGGCCAGTTCGGCGGCTTCCAGCACGGTCAGCGCGGACAGCTGGTCAACGATAGCATTCAGGTCAGCCATGATAATCTCCAGTCTTTCTCAATAGGTCTGCGATTGTTGGTCGGTCGAAGGCTTACGCGGCTTCCCGAGCGCCTTGGCTGGCGCCATAGGCACCAAAGACGCGGGCCAGCTTGGCCGCAGGCGCGGTCGACAGCTGGGCCAGCTTGGTGGCCGGCGCGTTGATGAGGCCCACCAGACGGCCACGCAGTTCATCAAGCGACGGCAGTTCGGCCAGCGCCTTGACGCCGTTCACGTCGAGAACGGTGCCGCCCATGGCGCCGCCCACGATCTCGAACTTGTCATTGCCCTTGGCGAATTCCACCACGATCTTGGCCGCCGCCACCGGATCGGTGGACGTGGCCAGGCCCACCGGGCCGGTCAGCATGTCGCCGATCGGCTGGTAGGGCGTGCCTTCGAGCGCGATGCGCGCGAGGCGATTCTTCGTCACCTTGTAGCTGGCACCAGCGGCGCGCATCTTGTTCCTGAGGTCGCTCGACTGGGCGACGGTCAGGCCATGGTTGCGCGTGACCACGACGACCGACGTTTCGGTCAGCGTCCTGGCCAGGCTGGAGACGGCTTCGGCTTTCTGGGCGCGATCCATGCTCACTCCTTGGGTTCAGCCATCGGGCGCCATGCGGCCTCCCGATGGGCAGGGTTTGACGCGCGCCCGAAGGCACACGCCGGCTCATGAGCCTTGCGCCTGCCAATCACCATCGCTGGGGAGGAACAGGCCCAAGGCCCGTCCGAAGAGGATCGTCACCACGCCAGTCACCCAGCGCAGACCGGAGCAGCTGGGCCGACCCGGAGAAAACTTGCCTCGTCTCATGCAGGCCCAAACGGCTTAAGGCGCGAACGCCACCTGCAATCTCGGACGGTCGCTCCAGCCTTGCGGGCCGGAACGGATGCGGCCCGATAGGGAAGCGGTGCGCCAGAGTCAAGCAAAAGGGCCGGGAAGCGTGGCTTCCCGGCCCTTGGTCATGTTCAGGCAGGATGGATCAGGCGGAGACGCCAGCCGAAGCTGGGTCCACCTTGATGCCGGCGCCCATGGTCGAGCTGACGGCCACCTTGAGCAGATACTTGCCCTTGGCGCCCGACGGCTTGGCCTTGACGACGGCATCGACCAGCGCGTCGAAGTTGGCGCGCAGCGCGTCCTGGTCAAAGCTGGCCTTGCCCAGGATGCCGTGGATGATGCCGGCCTTTTCGACGCGGTATTCGATCTGGCCGCCCTTGGCCGCCTTCACCGCTTCACCGACGTTCATCGTCACGGTGCCCAGCTTCGGGTTCGGCATCAGGCCCTTGGGGCCCAGCACCTTGCCGAGGCGGCCGACCAGGCCCATCATGTCGGGCGTGGCGATGCAGCGATCGAAATCGATGGTGCCGCCCTGCACGATTTCCAGCAGGTCTTCAGCGCCCACCACATCGGCGCCGGCGGCCTTGGCTTCATCAGCCTTGGCGCCGCGCGCGAACACGCCCACGCGCACCGTCTTGCCGGTGCCCTTGGGCAGGGTGACAACGCCGCGCACCATCTGATCGGCATGGCGGGGATCGACACCCAGGTTCAGCGAGACTTCGATGGTCTCGTCGAACTTGGCGGTGGCCAGGCTCTTCACCAGGCCCAGCGCTTCATCGATCGGATAGAGCTTTTCGCGGTTCACCGCGGCGCTGAGGGCCTTGGCCTTCTTGGTCATCGCCATTGGATCAGCCCTCCACCACTTCAAGGCCCATCGCGCGGGCCGAACCTTCGATGGTCTTCATCGCCATCTCGATGCTGTTCGCGTTCAGATCGGGCATCTTCTGTTCCGCGATGGCGCGGATCTGGGACTGCTTGATCTTCGCAACCGGCGCGCCCTTGCCCGGCGTCGTGCCGCCCGACTTCAGGCCAGCGGCCTGCTTGAGCAGATAGGAAGCCGGCGGCAGCTTGGTGATGAAGCTGAACGAACGATCGGCATAGACGGTGATCACCGTGGGGATGGGCGTGCCCTTCTCCAGGCTGTCCGTCTTGGCGTTGAACGCCTTGCAGAATTCCATGATGTTGACGCCGCGCTGGCCCAGGGCCGGACCGATCGGCGGCGAGGGGTTGGCCTGGCCGGCCTTCACCTGCAGCTTGATGTAACCTGTGATCTTCTTGGCCATGTGGCCGCTCCTTCATTTTGCGGTGGTAACGGCCGGGGCAACCGGCCTCCCGCAGTTGGGGTGGAAATTCAGCTTCTTATTTCTGCTTTTCCACCTGTTCGAAGCCCAGTTCGACGGGGGTCGCCCGGCCGAAGATGGACACCGAAACCTTGACGCGGCCATGGTCGTAATCGATTTCCTCGACCAGGCCGTTGAAACTGGCGAACGGGCCATCGAGCACGCGCACGCTGTCGCCGATCTCGAAATTGGCCTTCTTCTTGATCTTGGCAGCCGGCGTCTCTTCCGTCTTGGTGTTCAGCATGCGGGCGGCTTCCGCCTCGCTGATCGGCTGCGGCTTGTTCTGCTGGCCCAGGAAGCCGGTCACCTTGGGCGTGTTGCGCACCAGGTGATACACATCGTCGGTCATCGCCAGCTTGGCCAGCACATAACCGGGCATCGACTTGCGCTCCACCTGACGCTTCTTGCCCTTCACCACCTCGGTGACGGTTTCGGCCGGCACCTCGACCGCTTCGATGAAGGCTTCAAGGCCCATGCGACGCGCTTCGGTGAGGATCGCTTCCTTCACCTTGTTCTCGAAGCCCGAATAGGCGTGGATGATGTACCAGCGTGCCATCTTGTCCCCGGTTCTTTCGTCGTCTCGGCTCAGGCCGCCAGGCCGAGCAGGAATTTCACGGTGCGGCCCAGCACCTGGTCCACCCCCAGGAAGAAGACGGACAAGAGGCTGGTCATGATCAGCACCATGATCGTCATCCGCAGCGTCTCGCCGCTGGTCGGCCAGGCGATCTTGCGCGTCTCGGTCTGCACCTGGCGCACGAACTCGGCCGGGCTGGTGCCCGGTGATTTCGTCTCGTTGGCCTTTGCCTCGCTCACCAGCCTGATCCTGTCTTCACACCGAATTTGCCCGGCGAATCACCGGAGGGACCCGAGGGCCGCCACCTGCAAACGCCAAGAACCGGCACGGGCAACCCTGCCCGCAGCCGGCGTCAAATAATCTTCCCGCACCCCATCAGTGGCGATCAGCCGCAAGGGTTTCAACCACTTGCCCCTGAAATTCGCCGCGTCTGGCAGGAGTGGAGGGACTCGAACCCCCGGCCCTCGGTTTTGGAGACCGATGCTCTACCAACTGAGCTACACTCCTAGGCGCGAGGCAGGGGCTATAGTGACGCCGCCATGCGCGCGCAAGAGGCTGGCGGGTGGGGGCCGCTCGCCCGGCTGCAGACCTGTGCAGGGTCCCACCCCAGGGCAGCCCGTTGAAACCGCGCCGCACCTGCCGTAAGGCAGCAGGAGCGCGGGTATAGCTTAGTGGTAAAGCTCCAGCCTTCCAAGCTGGCTATGCGGGTTCGATTCCCGCTACCCGCTCCATCGCAGCCGGGCGCGTGACCAGCGCGCAGCGCTGGCCACCGACTCCGGCAAGATCGGCCGGCGGGAGCGGGCAAGCCGGCGGCACGGCTTTGCCGGGCCAGAGGCTGGCCCGAGGCCCGTTCGACGTCACATCGCAGCGCCGCGAGCGCGCGTGCCGCGCGCCGATAGGCGCAAGATCGGCCGGGCTGGCTGCCGGGCCCCAGCCCGGCAGAACAGCTTCGACCCCGGCCTGCGCCGGGGCAGGCTATGCCGCGGCTCTGCCGCGGCGCTTTTGCTGATCGAGCGTCCTAAATCCCCCGCCCCCGCCGCCGTTCCCCCCTGCACAGCAGAACAGGAGGGCAATCCATGCAGCACCAGCCGGGGCCATTGCTGCCGCAGGCGGCGGTTCCGATCCCGGCAGACGCGGCGGCGCTGGCGGCGCTGGCCGCCTTCGATCAGGTGCGCGCCCTGCTGCTGGCCACCGGCCTGCCGCCGGAGCCGGCGGTGTATGACGTGCTGTGGCGGCATGTGCGCGGCGAATCGCCCGAGCTTTCGGCGGCGATCACGGCGGCGATGGCGGCAGACGCGCTCACCCTTGCTTCGTTGATGGCCCTGCGCGAGGCGCATCTGGGCGCCCTGGGGGAGGCGCGCGTGAAGCAGCTGATCGCCGAGGCCCAGGGCCAGGCCGAGGCGCTGACGCGGCGCATCGAAAGCGGCCAGAATGACCTCGCCGATTATGGCCGCGCCATCGCCGATGGCGGCCAGCGGCTGGCCCGCCCCATCGATGCGCCGGCGCTGGCCGGGCTGCTGGAACAGCTCGGTTCTGCCACCGCCACCATGCAGGCGGCCAACCGGCGGCTGATAGAGGAACTGGCCGAAGCCGCCGCGGAAAGCCGCGCGCTGGCCGATCAGCTGCACAAGGCCGAGCGCGCCGCGATCACCGATGCGCTGACCGGCGTGCTGAACCGGCGCGGTCTGCTGGTGGCGCTGGCCGCTGCCCAGGCCGAAGCCAGCGCAACCGGTGCACCGCTCTCGGTGGCGGTGGTGGATATCGATCACTTCAAGCGCTTCAACGATCGCTTCGGCCACGCCATGGGGGACGATGTGCTGTGCTTCGTGGCCCGGCATCTTGCCGACCGGCTGGAGCAGGAGGGCGGCAGCGTGGGCCGGCTGGGCGGCGAGGAGTTTGTGGGCCTGATGCCGGGGCTGGGCGTGCAGGCCGCCGCCGCCCGCATTGATCGCATCCGCGCCGAACTGGCCGGGCAGGTGCTGAGAAGCGCGGTGGATGGCAGCAGCATGGGCCGCATCAGCTTTTCCGCCGGTGTGGCCGGGCATCACGCCGGCCAGGGCGCCGAACAGCTGATCGAGCGTGCCGATCACGCGCTCTACACGGCCAAGCGGCTGGGTCGCGACCGGGTGGTGCCCGATCGCGGCTGAAGCTGCAAATGGGCGTTGACAGCCGCGCCGCCGTGACGCATCAGGCCGCCTCCCGAATGGGCCAAGGCCATTGGTCCAGTGTGGAGGGGTGGCCGAGCGGTCAATGGCAGCAGACTGTAAATCTGCCGGGTTTCACCCTACGTTGGTTCAAATCCAACCCCCTCCACCACTCCTTCCGGCCATTGCAGCACTGGAACCTGTGCCATGGGTCGTCGCCCGCATCCCAAGTCCCAGCAGGGCCAGAAGAGCCCCTATCCGCGCCTCTATGGCCGGCATGCGGTGTTTGCCGCGCTCGACAATCCGGAGCGCAGTTTCAGGAAGCTGTGGCTGACTCCGCAGACCGCCAAGACCATCGTCATCCCGCAGGGCCTGCAGGTGCAATATGGCGATGATCATGATCTGGGCCGGCTGTGCCCGGCCGATGCGCCGCACCAGGGCTATGTGCTGGAGGTGGAGCCGCTGGAAAATGTCTGGCTGGGCGACATATTGAAAGACGCCGACGATGGTGACAACCGGCCGATTGTCGTGCTCGACCAGGTGACCGATCCGCACAACGTGGGCGCCATCATGCGATCGGCGCTGGCCTTCAATGCCCGCGCGCTGGTGACGCAGGATCGCCACAGCCCGGCCGAATCGGGCGTGCTGGCCAGGAGCGCCAGCGGTGCGCTGGAAGCGCTGCCCTGGGTGCGGGTGGTCAACCTGGCCCGCGCGCTGGGCGAGATCGGCGAGGCCGGCTTCTGGCGCATCGGGCTGGACGGCGAGGCGACCGACACGCTGGAAACTGCGCTCGGCTCGTGCCAGCCGGCGCTGGTGCTGGGCAGCGAGGGCGAGGGGCTGAGGCACCTCACCATCGAGAATGTCGACCAGATGGCGCGGTTGCCGATTTCCGGCGTCGAGAGCCTCAACGTCTCCAACGCCGGCGCCATTGCGCTTTACGCCTGCGCCCGGCGCGGCCTGTGATGGAAATCGCCGCCCTCGCCGCATCCTACACCGCCGCCTGGAACAGCGGTCGCCCCGAGGCGGTGGCCAGCCATTATGCCCAGACCGGCCAGATCATGATCAACGATGGGTCACCCTGGCAAGGCCGCACCGGTGTCACCGAAATGGCGGCCGGCTTCATGGCCGACATCCCCGACATGGCGCTTGTCTGCGACGGCGTGCGGGCCGCTGGCAGCACTGCCATTTATCTGTGGACCTTCACCGGCACCCACGCCGGCAGCGGCAAGCAGGTTGCCATTTCAGGCTGGGAAGCCTGGACTCTGAGCGAAGATGGCCTGATCGCCAACGCGCGCGGCTGGTTCGACGCCGCGGATTACGCCCGCCAGACCAGCTGAGGCCGGCGGCTACAGCCGCCCGCGCCACAGCAGCAGGCCGGCCGCGCCAGCCCAGAGCGCCTGCGACACCACCACCGCACCAAAGCCGATGACATCGAGCGGGATCAGCCCCAGCCCGCCGGCCAGCGGCACCAGCACGAGGGGGAGCACCGCCACCGCCAACGCGCGCTGGCGTGACCAGACAGCGCCCCCCCACAAGACCAGCGCCAGCGCCCAGACCGCCGTGCCAATCTGTGCCAGGGCCTGGGCATTGCCTGCCAGCGCCCACAGCACCGGCTTGAACTGATCGGGCTGCACATAGCGGGCAGCGACCATCCGTTCGGCAACGAAGGCCACGCCAAAGCCGTTGATGGCCGCGGCACCCAAGAGGGCAAGTCCGCCTGATGCCTGGGCGATGAAGGCAGCCTGCACCACCAGCCGGTTCCAGCCCAGTCGCGTGGCAAGCCCGGCCTGGCCGAGCAGCTGGACCAGCATGAGGGCCAGCAGCAGGCCGTGCACAAGCCTGGCCATCGGGCCGATGCTGGCCAGGCTTTCGAGCAGGGTGCGGCCATGGCCGTGGCCGGTTGGGTGGTGCGCCATGGCCAGCACTGAGAGGGCGGCACTGAACATCAGCAGGGCACCGGCGGCGCGGCTGTGTTCCGGGGTTTCGATGGCAGGGGCAGGCATGGCGCAAGGCTCCGCTGGTGGTTGCGCCCCTGTTCTAAGGGGTGGGGCTTGACCAATCACCGAACATATGTGCCCTTTTGTCTGATAATGGACAATTCTATCACATTGTCTGATATTGATCGTCCGCGCGACCGCCGGCAGCAGCGCACGCATCGCGCCTTGCTGGTCGCCTTTCGCGAGCTGATGTTCGTCGAGCGGTATGACAGGATCGACGTGGCGGCGATCTGCGCGCGCGCCAATGTGGGCCGATCCACCTTCTATGCGCATTTTGCTGGCAAGGACGCGCTGCTCGCCGCATCCATGCAGCCGCTGCTGGCCACGCTGGCCACTGTGGCCGTCGATGGAGACAACCCGGAGCTGCTGGCGCTGCTGGTGCATTTCTGGGAACAGCGCCGCCATGGCCGGGTGGTGTTTGCGCCGCCGCTGCGGGCCGTGCTGGAACGCCAGTTGGTCGAGGCTGTTCACGCCCGGCTCGGGCAGCCCGATCTTCTGGCTGCGCTGCAGATCGCTGCGGCGCAACTGGCCATCCTCGATGCGTGGATGACCGGTGCCGTCTCAGCCTCGCCCGCCGTGATGGCGGCGCGGATTGCCGCCACGTCCCGGCTCGCCAGATTGCCCTGAAATGGCCGGCGCGGCGGCTGCCCGGGGCCACGCCCCAGGCGGCCGCCGCGCGCGACTGGCCTCGACGTGCTGGCTCAGAACTGCACGCGGGCGCCGAAGCGGAACACGCGGCCCAGCGGATTGCCGATGAACGGATCGTAGGACGGTTCCAGACGCGAGGCCGGCGGATCGGCATCGGTGAAATTCTCGATCGAGAATTGCAGCTGGGTGCGCACCCCGGCGATCGGCGGCAGATCATACTGGAAGTGCACGTCGTGCTGGGTGAAGCTGCTCACCTCGCGGCCGAAGTTGACCGGGCCGAAGCTGGTGCTGGTGCAGTTGGTCAGCCCGATGCAGCGATCATCCAGCACCCCATCGATATAGCGCACCTGGTAGCGGGCATTAAGACCGCTGATATTGTAGTTGATCCAGGCATTGGCGCGCAGCGGCGAGATGGTGAGCGGATCGCGGAAATAGTTGGTGAAGCCCTTGGCCTGATAGCCGGCCTGCACCAGCTGGCCGCGGAAGATAAAATCATCGAACGTGTAATCCAGCACGAAGCTGGCCTGTGCGCCGACATTCAGCGTGCCGGTGAACAGATCGGTGGTGAAATCGGCCGCCAGATCGATGCCGCTGATCTTGGTATCCGGGCCATTCACCCATTCGGTACGCACGCGCGCGATGTCGAAGCCGGTGGTGACGCCCTGCACGCAGCCGCCCTGGAAGGTGATCAGATTGGCAAAGATGCTGCTGCAGTTGGCAAAGCGCGTGCCGTTGGCGGCCACCGCGCCGCTCGCCACCGAGGAGGCGAGCGCCTGGGCCGGTGTGGTGGTGATGCGGCCGGAGACATCAAAGTTCCAGTAATCGGCGCTGAGCGTCAGGCCGCCGGTCTTGATCACCGCGCCCACATTGTAGGTGAAGGCGGTTTCGGGCCCCAGATCGTTCGGGTTGCCGAAGATGTCCACCGACTTGAAGTTGTTGGCCGCCGCCTGGATGCCGGCCAGGCTGGTGATCTGGTTGTTGGCCACCTGGTTGGCGATCGGGCCCCGGAAGGTGGTGCCCACCGAACCGCGCAGCACCAGCCAATCCGTCGGCTCCCAGCGCACCGTGCCCTTGGGGTTGAAGGTGGAACCCACCGAGCCGCCATAATCTTCAAAGCGCGCGGCGCCGGTGATTTCCAGCCGGGTGGTGACCGGGATCTTCACTTCGGCGAACAGCGCCTTCACCGTCTGCGTCTGCCGCTCGAAGCGGGTGCCGCCCAGGAAGATGAACGAGCCGACGCCTTCCAGCGGGGTGCCGACGCAGCTGCGATCGCCTTCGCGGAAGCAGGGATTGATGTTGAGATCGGATTCCGGGTTGATCGGCCGGCTCGACCAGTTGTTGCCGCGATACTGGGCACCAAAGGCATAGGCGATCGGGCCGCCGCCCAGATCCCAGCTCGTCTCGCCCGAGAAGATGGCATCGAACACCACCTGCTCTTCCACCTGGAAGGTGCCGTTCTTGACGTGCACCCAGTTGACCAGCTCCGGGGTGTTTTCGGCACCCGGCACATAGTTGGGATTGGTGAGGCCCTGGATCGAGATCGGCTGGCCGGCATTCAGGAACGGGTTGAACCACTGGCAGCCATTCTGGCCGGGCACGCCCAGCGCGCGGTTGCAGCCCGCGCCGCCGAAGCCGTTCAGGGCGTCCTGCAGGCGCGAACCGATCATGTCTGGCACCGCCGTACGCCGTTCGGAGCGCCACCAGGTGGCAGCGAACTGGGCGCGGAAGCTGTCGGAGAAATCATGATCAATGGCCGCCGAGGCGCGATAGGCCTTGTTGTTGGCGCGGCCCTTGCCGCTGCCCCGGTCCGGATCGGCCGGATTGCCCAGCCAGCCAAAGGGCCGCCAGGCTCTCGCGCCAATGCTTGTCACCGGATTGGCAGAGGTGGAGGCGGGCAGCCCGGTCTGCGACAGGAAGGCGGCAACGCCAGGATTTAGCGGGCTGACCGAAAAGGCGAAGGAGGATCCCGAACCGTTGGGGCCCTGCGTCGGCGGGAACGACGGCGAATAGCCCAGCGAGTTCAGATCGGTCTGGGCATACATGAATTCCAGATGCGCCTTGGTGCTGTCAGACAGGTCGATATCGGCCTGCAGATAGCCCTGGTAGCGATCTTCCTCTTCGATGATGTTGTTCCACGGAATGAAGCTGAACCGGCACAGCGCGCCATCGTTCACCCCGCCGACCGCCGAGCAGCCGGTGTTGCCGCCGTCACGGCGCGCCAGCAAGGCGGTGCCGTCCTGGTAACGCACGTCAAACAGGCCGGGCGTCGACAGTGCTGACCAGCCCGAGGGGTTGACGGCATAGGGGGTGCGGCTGAAATCGCGGGCGAAGTTGGGCAGCGTGGAGCGATGCTGCCAGCCGAAGCCGGCCATGATGTTGATGGCGCCGAATGTCTTGCCGGCGAGGATCGAGGCCGTCCAATTGTCCCGCGAGCCCTTGATGGCATCCCAGTCGCCCTGGATGATGACGCCGTTGAAATTGCGCCGCGTGGTGAAGTTGGCAACGCCGGCAATGGCATCGGAACCATAGGTGGCGGCCGCCCCATCCTTCAGCACCTCGATATTCTGCAGGGCGAAGATCGGGATGAGGTTCGTATCGGCAAAGCCGTCACCGGGCGCCAGGATGGTGCGGCGGCCATTGAACAGCACCAGCGTGCGGGTGGGGCCAAGGCCGCGCAGGTTCAGCGAGCCATTGCCCTGGAAACCCTGGGAGGCGGTGGAATATTGGTTGGAATCACCCAGCGTGGCGCCGACGGACGGCAGCTGCTTGATGAATTCCAGCGGCGAGGTGATGCCCTGCTTGCCCAGATCCTCGGCCGTGAACACATCAACCGGCATCGCGGCATCCTCGCGGGTGCCCCGGATGAAGCTGCCGGTGACCACGATTTCGGCATCGACGGCTTCGGTATCGGCAGCTGCCTGCTGTGCCTGTGCTGCCGATCCGAAACCCACCAGCGCCGAAACCAGTGCCAGCGTCGCGCAGCCATTGCGCAGTCCGATGCTCCGCATGTCGTGTCTCCCCAAAGCCATCGTCCTGCCTGTTCCCGGAAATGGGCCGGTCAGGATCGTGGCACGTGGGAAATATTCACCGCGCAAACTTCTCGGTCAAGCGGCAGTCCTGCATCAATACAACAGCCTCGCCAACTGTTGCATAAATGACGATATTGTTGCGTTGCAGCAATTTATGCTGCGCTGCAATCAATAGGATTCAGAGAGATAGACCTGGCCGACATCGCCGCCCCAGGCGCCATTGTAGAGCGCCAGCAGGCGATCGGCGTTGGTCATGCCGCTGGCGACAATCTCGCGCAGCGGATTGAGGAAACCCTGCTCGCTATCGCCGGCGCTGTTCAGCCGGGCGCGGGCGGCCAGGCCGGCATCGGAGATCTTCAGCACCTCGGCGGCCAGTTCCTTCAGCGTGCCGCCATTGGGGCTGGCGGCGCCCAGCGCCAGCGCCGGCACCTCGCGGCGCAGGCGGGCATGGTCTTCAGGGGTCCAGTGCTTCACCAGGTCCCACGCTGCATCCAGCGCCGTCTGGTCATAGAGCAGGCCGACCCACAGCGCCGGCAACGCGCAGATGCGATCCCAGCGCCCGCCATCGGCGCCGCGCATCTCGAGGTAGCCCTTCAGCCGCACTTCCGGAAAAGCGGTGGAGAGGTGATCCTTCCAGTCGCCCAGCCGCGGCTTCTCGCCGGGCAGCACAGCGAGCTTGCCGGCAAGGAAATCGCGGAAGCTCAGGCCGGCGGCATCGATGTAGCGGCCGTCGCGATAGACGAAGTACATTGGCACATCGAGCGCGTAATCGGCATAATGTTCATAGCCGAAGCCGCTTTCGAACACGAAGGGCAGGATGCCGGTGCGGGCCGGATCGGTGTCGGTCCAGATATGGCTGCGGTAGGACTTGAAGCCGTTGGGCCGCCCTTCCGTGAACGGCGAATTGGCAAAGAGCGCGGTGGCCAGCGGCTGCAGCGCCAGGGAGACGCGGAACTTCTGCGCCATGTCCGCCTCGCTGCTGTAATCCAGGTTGGTCTGGATGGTGCAGGTGCGCAGCATCATGTCGAGCCCAAGGCTGCCAACGCGCGGCATGTGCCTGAGCATGATGTCATAGCGGCCCTTGGGCATCACCGGCAGATCGCCCCGCGCCTTGTCTGGCCAGAAACCGAGGCCGAGGAAACCCAGGCCGAGTTCGGCGCCGATTTCGCGACACTGCTTCAGGTGGCGATTGGACTCGGCGCAGGTCTGGTGCAGATTTTCGAGTGGCGCCCCCGAAAGCTCGAACTGGCCGGCCGGTTCCAGGCTGATGTTGCCGTCGCTGCCCTTGAGCGCGATGACATGTTCGCCTTCCAGGATCGGTTCCCAGCCATAGCGGGTCATCGCCATCAACAGGTCGCGGATGCCGCCGGGTTCGGCATAGGCAGGCGCGCGATGATCCGCGGTGCGATACACGAACTTCTCGTGCTCGGTGCCGATCCGCCAGGCCTCCTGCGGCTTGGCGCCGGCGGCAAACACCGAAACCAGCTGGTCGCGCGATTCGATGATCTCGTCATCGCCGGCGGAGGTGACCTTGTTGCTCATGGCCGTGCGCCTTACCCCGGTTGCCGGCGGCAGGCAATGAAGCCGGCATGTTGCAGTCCGGTGACAGGCAGCGGTGCGCTACGCCAATTATTCCCTTGCGAAAATGTCATGCTTGCCCACATTGCCGCGCGATGATCCGCGTATCCCGACTGTTCTCACCCCTGATCCTGCCTGCCCTGCTCCTCACGGCCTGCGGCGTGGAGCAGAGCCAGCCGGCCCCGGTGGTCGATGCCGAGAACTGGGGCCATCTGCCACCCGATCCGGAGCGGCCACAGCAGGCGGACACCGGCGCCACCAGCGCGCCGGAGAGGGCACCGCGCGCCTGACGCAAGCCGCAGGGTTGCAGCGCTGCGCGCTTCTGGCATCCTCCCGGCTTCCCTGGGGAGGGCCTTTTCATGCACGATCTCGTCATTCGCGGCGGCACCATCGTTGATGGCAGCGGCAATCCACGCTTCACCGGCGACATTGCCATCGAACAGGGCCGCATCACCGCGGTGGGCAAGATCGCCGCACTGGGCCGCGAGGAGATCGATGCCAGCGGCCTGATCGTCACCCCCGGCTTTGTCGACATCCACACCCATTATGACGGGCAGGCGACCTGGGATTCGGAAATGGCGCCGTCGTCGTGGCATGGCGTGACGACGGTGGTGATGGGCAATTGCGGGGTGGGCTTTGCGCCGGCCAAGCCCGACCGGCACCAGTGGTTGATCGGCCTGATGGAAGGGGTGGAAGATATCCCCGGCACCGCGTTGGCCGAAGGCATGTCCTGGGACTGGGAAAGCTTCCCCCAATATCTGGATGCGCTGGAAAGGCGGCCGCGCACCATCGATGTCGCCACCCATGTGCCGCACGGCGCCGTGCGCGCCTATGTGATGGGCGAACGCGGCGCCCGCAACGAGAAGCCGACCGCAGATGACATCGCCCGCATGGCGGAGATTGTCGCCGAAGGCGTGAAGGCCGGCGCGCTGGGCTTTTCAACCAGCCGCACCATCCTGCACAAGAGCATCGACGGCGAACTGGTGCCCGGTACCACCGCGGAGAAGGACGAGCTGATCGCCATTGGCCGCGCGATGGGCAAGGTGGGTCATGGCGTGTTCGAGATGGCCAGCGACCTGCGCCGGGAATGGGACGAATTCGGCTGGATGGCTGAAATGAGCCGCGAAACCGGCCTGCCCGTCACCTTCGCCATGCTGCAATCCATCGCGAAGGAACTGCCCTGGGAAGAGCAGATGGCCGAGACCGCCCGCGCCAATGCGGAAGGCGCCAACATCGTCGCCCAGATCGCCATCCGCGGCAACGGCGTGCTGATGGCGTGGCGCGGCACGGTGCACCCGTTCAAGTTCCGCCCCAGCTGGCAGGCCATCGAGGCGCTGCCGTGGGAGGAACAATGGGCGCGCCTGACCGATCCGGCCTTCAAGGCGACGCTGCTGGCTGAAGACAATGTCTGGCCGGAAACCGACGTGCTGCCACTGCTGAGGGCGGTTGCCATGGGCTGGCAACTGCAGTTCGAGATGGACGAGGGCTTCAACTACGAACCGCAGGCGGGCGAGACCATCCAGGCGCGCGCCACCGCCGCCGGAGTCGATCCGGCCGAATATGCCTATGACCTGCTGTGCCGGGGCGACGGCACCGGCTTCATCTATTTCCCGATCCTCAATTACGCTGATGGCAACCTCGATTTCGTGAAAGGCCTGCTGGAGCGCGACGACACGGTGATCTCGCTGTCGGACGGCGGCGCCCACTGCGGCACCATCTGCGACGCCGCCAGCCCGACCTATCTGCTGCAGCACTGGGTGCGCGACCGGGCGCGCGGCACCACCAGCCTGGAGAACGCCATCCGACGCCAGTGCCGCGACACGGCGAAGCTTTATGGCCTGGATGATCGTGGCCTGATCGCGCCCGGTTATCTGGCGGATCTCAACATCATCGACATGGACCGCCTGCAGCTGGGCAAGCCGTGGCTGGCCTTCGATCTGCCGGCCGGCGGCAAGCGCCTGCTGCAAAGGGCCGAGGGCTATGTGGCGACGATCAAGAACGGCGAGGTGACGTTCCGCGATGGCCAGATGACCGGCGCCCTGCCCGGCGGCCTCATTCGCGGGCCTCAAGCGGCCCCTGCCACGGCGGCGCTGGCGGCCGAATGATCCGCGCCAGCATTGCCGCCCTGCTGCTCGGCACGGCGGCCAGCGCCCAGGACATCCCGCCCGGCGCCTTCACCGAAAGCCGCGCCGCGCCCGGCCTCACCGCACCCGGCGAGATCATCATCGATCGGGCGGGCATCCCGCACATCTATGCCGCCAACGCCCATGACGGCTTCTTCCTGCAGGGCTATGCCGTGGCGCGCGACCGGCTGTGGCAGATCGATCTGTGGAGGAAGCGCGGGCTCGGCCGGCTGTCCGCCAGCTTTGGCCCCGACTATGTGAAGCAGGACCGCGCGGCGCGGCTGCTGCTCTATCGGGGGGACATGGCGGCGGAATGGGCCGCCTATCCGGCGCCGGCCAAGGCCTGGACCGAGGCCTTCGTGGCCGGCATCAACGCCTTCATCGCCGACGTGGAGGCCGGGCGCGCGCCGCTGCCGATCGAGTTCAGCGCCACGTCCAGCCGTCCGGAGCGTTGGCAGGCCGATGATGTGGTGCGCATCCGGTCCAACGCGCTGATCCGCAACATCCCCGACGAGGTCGCCCGCGCCCGCGCCCTGTGCGGCGGCGATGTGAAGTACGAACCACTGCGCCGACAGCTGGAGCCCGCCCACAGGGTCAGCATCCCCAAGGGGCTGGACCCGTGCAGCATCCCCGACAATGTGCTGGACGATTTTGCCGCCGGCACCGCCGATGTGCGCTTCGACGGCCAGAAACTGGTCGTCGCAAGCCTCGATCCCGATGCCCAGGAAGGCTCCAACAACTGGGTGATCGCGCCGTCCCGATCGGCCACCGGCCGGGCCATATTGGCCAATGATCCGCACCGCGCCCACGCCGTGCCCAACCTGCGCTATCTGTCCCACATCGACACGCCGGAACTGAAGATCGCCGGATCGGGCGAGCCGGCGCTGCCGGGCGTCAGCTTCGGGCACAACGAGGATGTCGCCTGGGCCATCACCATCTTCGCCATCGACCAGCAGGACCTGGTGGTGAACCCGAAGGCGACCAAACTCATCGAAGTGCGCGAGACCGTCGAGGTGAAGGGCGAGGCGCCGCGCGAAGTGGTGCTGAAGTTCAGCGCCGATGGCCCGATCCTGCACGAAGACCCTGCCTCCGGGCGCAGCTTTGCCCTGCGCGCCACCTGGAGCCAGCCCGGCGCGTCGGCCTATTTCAACGCCAGCTGGGCCTGGACGGCCAGGAGCTGGGACGATTTCCTTTTTGCCCGCGATCACTGGGGGGCGCCGCCGCTCAACCTGCTGTTCGCCAGCCGCAGCGGCGACATCGGCTGGGCGCCCGGCGGCTTCGTGCCGAAGCGCAGCAGCGGCGATGGCCTGCTGCCCGTGCCGGCCGGCACGGCGCATCGCTGGACCGGGTTGCTCGACGCCAGGCTGATGCCGGTGAAGCTCAACCCCGCCGAAGGTTGGATCGCGACGGCCAACGAGATGAACATTCCCGCCGGCTACCCGCATCTGCTCGGGCTGGAATGGGCCGATCGCAGCCGCATCACCCGCATATCCGAAGTGATCGCCGCCAGGCCGACGTTCAGCCTCACCGACGCGATGGCGCTGCAGAATGATGCCACTTCGCCGATGGCTCGCCGCGCCGTGGCGCTGCTGCAAGGGCTTGCTGGCCGCGACGACAATGAACGCGCCGCACTGAAACTGCTGCAAGGCTGGAATGGCCATGAAGGGCCGGATTCGGCGGCGGCGGCGCTCTATGAGATCTGGGCGGCCCGCCACCTGCCGGTAAGCGCGGTGAAGGCCATCGTGCCCGAAGCAGCACGGCGCAGCTTTGGCCGCACCAGCATCGGCAACATCCTGCCCGTGCTGGAAGACGGCACGCTGCTTGGCCCCGACCCCGGGGCGGTGCGGGATGGCATCTTGCTGAGCTCGCTGGGCCCGGCCTTTGCCGAGGTGCAGCGCCTGCTCGGCCCAGATCCCGCGAAATGGCGTTGGGGCGCGCTGCACCGCGCCGATTTCCAGCCGGCGCTGCCCATTGCCGGCCGCGATGCCGAACGCCGGGTTGGGCCGGTGCCGATCGGCGGCAGCGGCTCAACGCCCATGGCCATGGGAACCGGCTCCGATTTTCGCGTCGTCTCCGGCGCCTCGGTGCGGCTGGTGATGGACGTGGGCCAGTGGGACAATTCGATGGCGATCAACACGCCCGGCCAGTCCGGCGATCCCGCCAGCCCGCATTACCGCGATCTGTTCCCGCGCTGGGCGACCGGGCAATATGTGCCCTTCCCATGGAGCCGCAGCCGCGTGCTGCAGGAGGCTGAGCGCATCATCAGGGTGACGCCTTAGCGCCCGCCCCCATCCACGCGGCCACGGCCACCATCTGATCAAGATCAAGCTGATCGGCAATGGCGTGCATCGGTTCAGCCCCCGGATCGTTGCGGGTGCGGTTGCGGAAGGCCAGCAGCTGGCGGACGATGTAGCTGGGTGACCGGCCCGGCCCCCAGCCTGCCATTTCCTGGGTGTGGCAGGCCATGCAGGCCAGTTCCGCGCCGATCTTGCGGCCCTTGGCGATGCTGCCGGGCGCTACATAGGCGGTGCTGCGGCCGCGCGGATTGTGCAGGATCGAATCCTCCGGCTTGTCCATCAGCTCGACAATGCGGCCATTGATCGGTTCCGGCGGGCCGGGCACGCGCGTCCACACCAGGCCGGTGGCGACAACCTTGGGCGCCTGGCGCACCTCGCGCACACGGATCAGGCTGCGATAGGGCAGGCGGCTGTAATAGCGCGCGGTTTCGGCAATCTCGGCATCGCTCGCCTGCCCGGCGACGCGCGTCATGCTGGCGTTGGGGATATAGCCGGGCTGTGCCGCCTTGCGCTGGTTGCTGCGAAACGCGGCGAACTGGGCGATCACATAGGCTTCGGGCAGGCCGGCGATGCTGATGTTCTGCGGATGACCGATCCCGTTCGGCATATGGCAATAACCGCAGGCAAAGCCGCCCGGCGGACTTTTCAGCACCACGGCCGGCGGTGGCGGCTGATCCTGCGGGAACCAGTTGGCAGCGAGCTGGCGGTTGTGGACATCACGTTCGGCCAGCTTCACCCGGCTGCCCGGCACGCTGACCAGCGTGTCAGTGGCCGGCTCGTTCGCGGCGCCCATAGCCTGCGGATAGAGCCAGGCCGGCGGCGCAATCGCGACGGCAGCGGCAATCATCAGGATCTGCATCGGCCGTCCCCCCGGTTGGCTTCACGGCAGAGTGACGGTTTCTTGTCGTGGTTTCAATGGCCGTGCATGGCCTGCCACACTGCCACCGCGGCCAGCGCCGCCGTGTCGGCGCGCAGGATGCGCGGGCCAAGGCTGATCGGCACGGCAGCGGGGTGGGCGCGGATGGCGGCGCGCTCCGGTTCGGTGAAGCCGCCTTCCGGGCCGATCAGGATGGCGGCGGGGGCGGGCGCCCTGGCCTGCGCCAGTGGCGTGCCACCGGTTTCATCGGCGAAGAGCAGCCCGCGTCCCGCCGGCCAGTCGCGCAGCAACCGCTCCAGCGTGACCGGTGCGGGCAATTCCGGCACCGCCGTTCGCCCCGATTGCTCGGCGGCTTCCACCAGATGGGCGCAAAGCCGTTCGAGATTGGGCTTTTCCACCACCGTGCGCTGCGTTGTCACCAGTTGCAGCCGCGCGACGCCCAGTTCACAGGCCTTTTCCACCAGCCAGTCGATGCGCCCTTTCTTCAGCGGCGCGGTGCACAGCCACAGATCGGGCACCCGTTCCTGTGGCGCGCTCTGCCGTTCGGCCACCAGCGTCACCGCCTTCTTCGCCACGCTCGCCACCCGCGCGGCCCATTCACCATCATGGCCATTGAACAGGCGCACCAGGTCGCCCGGCTGCCGGCGCATCACGCCGGCCAGATAGTGCGATTGCGGTTGATCGAGGGTGATCGACGCGCCCGCAGCCAGCGCTGCTGTCACATGCAGGCGCGGCGTGGTTGACAAGCTGCGGTCTGTTTCGCTCATGGAGCCGTGGTTACGCCGCCCGCCCCGCCAAACGCAAACAGCGTTACGCCAGACGCCGTGAAAAGCTGGATCGATCTGCTGCCGGCGGGTGTGCAACGCTTCGCGCGCCTCGCCCGGCTCGACCGGCCGGCCGGCACCTGGCTGCTGTTCTGGCCGTGCATCGCCGGGCTGGCGCTGGCCGGCGGGCTGGCCAGCGCGCCGTGGCTGATCCTGTGGTTCGGCCTGGGCAGCATCGCCATGCGCGGTGCCGGCTGCGTGTGGAACGACATCGTCGATCGCGATCTCGATGCCCAGGTGGAGCGCACAAAGGATCGCCCGGTGGCGTCTGGCCGCATCAGCGTGAAGGCGGCGCTGGCCTTTGCCGTCGCCCTGTCGCTGGTCGGCCTTGTCGTGCTGCTGCAGCTGCGCCCCATCGCGCAAGGCGTGGCGCTGGCCAGCCTGATCCCGGTGGCGGCCTATCCCTTCATGAAGCGCATCACCTGGTGGCCGCAGGCCTGGCTGGGCCTCACCTTCAACTGGGGCGCGCTGGTTGGCTGGGCAGCGGTGGCGGAGCCATCGGCGATCATGTGGCTGCTGTGGGCCGGCGGCATCGCCTGGACGCTGGGCTATGACACCATCTACGCGCTGCAGGATATCGAGGATGATGCGCTGGCCGGCATCAAGTCCTCGGCGCGGGCGCTGGGCAGCCGCGCGCGCGGCGGCGTGGCGCTCTTCTATGTGCTGGCGCTTGTCCTGTGGAGTGTGGCGCTGGTGCAGGTCGCCGGGCAGGCGCTGGCCCTGGCGGCGGTGGTGCCGCTGGCCCTGCATCTCGGCTGGCAGGTCTGGCGCCTGGCAGACACTTCGCCCGCCAATGCCCTGCTGCTGTTCCGCGCCAATCGCACCGCCGGCGCGCTGTGGGCGGCCGCCTGCGCCGCCGTCGGGATAGCCTGAGGCCCTCCGACAAGCTGCGGGGCTTTTTTGTTGAGGCCCTCCGACAAGCTGCGGGCCTGTGCCGAGTTGGACACAGGCCCGCGCGCTCCCCTGTCTGGCCGGCTGGCCCACCCATCGCCGGCCCCATCGCGCTGCCTCCATGCCACACAAGGGGCGCGGCCGATTGCATGAAAGCGACAAAATCGCCGCGGCGCAGCATCGGGCGGCAGATGCGGGCGTGACAGCTGCGGCCTGCCCCCCTACATCTGGGCCATGCTCACCCCTGATGCCGCTCTCGACCGGCTTGATGCCGCCCTTGCCGCCGCCCGCGCCGCCGGGGCCGACGCCGCCGATGCCGTCTATATGGGCGATGGCGCCGGCCATGTTTCGGTGCGGCTGGGCCAGCTGGAGGATATTGGCCGGGCCGAAGGTGAAGAGGTGGGCCTACGCGTGTTCGTGGGCCAGCGTTCGGCCAGCGTGTCCTCATCCGATCTCACGCCGGCCGCGCTGGCCGAAGCGGCGGAGCGCGCCGTCGCCATGGCGCGGCTGGCCCCGGAAGACCCCTTTGCCGGCCTGGCGCCGGAAGACCGGCTGGCAACGGGCGTGCTGCCCGATCCCGATATCGACGATCCCACCGAGGTGCCGGCCGCCCTGCTCAAGGAGCGCGCGCTGGCCTGCGAAGATGCGGCGCGCGGCGTGGCCGGCATCACCAACAGCGAAGGCGCCAGCGCCAGCGCCAGCGTGGTGGTGATGGCGCTGGCCACCTCCACCGGTTTTCGCGGCGCCCGCCGCTCCACCAGCCACAGCCTCTCCGCCTCGGTGGTGGCCGGCACCGGCGGCGACATGCAGCGCGATTATGCCTGGCACAGCGCGCGCTATCTCGCCGATGTCGAATCCGCCGCCGAGATCGGCCTGCGCGCCGGCACAAGGGCGGTGGCGCGCCTCAATCCGGTGAAGCTGGCCTCCGCCACGATGCCGGTGCTGTTCGATCCGCGTGTCTCTGCAACGCTGCTCGGGCACCTGATCGGCGCTGTCACCGGCAGTGCGATTGCGCGCGGCACCAGCTTCCTGAAGGATCGGCTGGGGCAGCGCATCCTGCCGCAAGGCCTCCACGTGATCGATGATCCGCTGCGCCACCGCGGCCTCAGGAGCCGCGCCTTCGACGGCGAGGGGCTGGCCACGCGGCGCACCGCCATCATCGATGATGGCGTGCTCACCACCTGGCTGATGGACGTGGCCAGCGCCCGCCAATTGGGCCTGGCGCCCACCGGCCATGCCAGCCGTGGCACCAGCGGCCCGCCGGGCGCCGGCACCACCAACCTGCACCTGGAAGGCGGCACCATCAGCCGCGCCGGGCTGATCGCCGGGGTGAAGCGCGGCGTGCTGGTGACCGAGCTGATCGGCATGGGCGTCAACGGCCTCACCGGCGATTACAGCCGGGGCGCCAGCGGCTTCCTGATCGAAGATGGCGAGATTGCCGGGCCGGTGGCGGAAATCACCATCGCCGGCAACCTGATCGACATGTTCGCCAGCCTGGTGGCGGCCGACGATCTCGCTTTCCGCCACGCCAGCAATGCCCCCACGCTGCTGATCGAGGGCATGACGGTGGCGGGCAGTTGAGCCGCCATATCACGTCGGAACGCGCCGCCGATCTGGCGCTCGCCGCCGAGATCGCCGGCAATGCCGGGCGCATCGCCATGGGCCATTTCGGCCAGCCGACCACCGCCTGGCACAAGGCCGACGGCAGCCCGGTTTCGGCGGCCGACATGGCGGTGAACGCCTATCTGAAGGGCGTGATCGCTGCGGCGCGGCCGGATGATGGCTGGCTGTCGGAAGAATGTGCCGACAGCGCCGCCCGGCTCGACAAGCGGCGGATCTGGGTGGTCGATCCCATCGATGGCACCCGCGATTTCCTGCGCGGCCGCAGCGGCTGGGCGGTGAGCGTCGCGCTGGTGGAGGATGGTGCCGTCACGGTGGGCGTGCTGGCCGCACCGGCGCAGGGCCGGCTCTATGCCGCCAGCGCCGGGCAGGGGGCGACCTTGAATGGCCGGCGGCTGGCGGTATCCGGGCTCACCTCGCTGGACGGCGTGCGCCTGCCCATCGATGCCGCCAACATGGCCGCCAGCTTCTGGCCCAGCCCATGGCCGGGCACCGCCGTTGCCAAGCCGAACAGCCTGGCGCTGCGCATGGCCATGCTGGCGGCCGATGAAGCCGATGCGTGGGCAGAAGGGCGCAGCATCGCCGAATGGGATGTCGCCGCCGCCAGCCTGATCCTTTCGGAAGCCGGTGGCCTGCTGACAGACCGGCATGGCCAGACGCTGCGCTTCAACCAGCCAACGCCGATCATCCAGGGCCTGGCCGCGGCCACCCCGGCGCTGCATGCGCAAGTGCTGCACCGGCTCGATCATGCGTTGAAGGCCTTTGCCGCGCGGCGCCGCGCCGCCTGACGCCTCCCGCATTTCCGACAGGCTTGCACGCCTCCGGCGCGCGCCGCACAGTGGCCATCGTCCCTGGGGAGGGGGTGAGACTTGCTGCTGAAACGCCGGACGCTGGCGGCCTTTGCCGCGCCCTGCCTGCCGTTGACAGGTGTGGGCCTGCCGCTGGTCGTTTATCTGCCGCCCTATTATGCCGGCACGCTGGGCCTCGATCTGGCGGTGACCGGCATCCTGTTTTCCGCCGTGCGCTGGATCGATCTGCCGCTGGATGTGGCCTTCGGCCACTGGATCGATCGCACCAACACGCGCTGGGGCCGCTTCCGCCCGTGGCTGGCAGTGGCCTCGCTGTTCCTGGTGCTGGGGCTGGCGATGGTGTTCTTTGCCGATCCGGGCCTCACGCCGTTGCGGGCCTTTCTCGGCCTGTTCCTGCTCTATGGCGGCTTTTCGGCAGCGCAGGTGGCGCACACCAGCTGGGGGCAGGCGCTTTCCACCGATTATCACGAGCGCAGCCGCATCTTCGGCTGGTGGCAGGGCTTCAACATGGTGGCGCTGATCAGCCTGCTCGCCGTGCCGCCGCTGGCCAACGCGCTGGGGCCGCGCTTCGGGCTGGAGGCTTCTGCCGGGCTTGGCGTCCATGCCATGGGCTGGGTGCTGATCGCGCTGGTGCCGCCCACCTTCCTGGCCATCCTTGCAAGCGTGCCGGATCGCGCCAGCGTGCACGGCAGCCCGCACGGCTGGGCCGATATCAAGGCGGCGCTGAAACGCCCCTTGCTGCAACGGCTGCTGTTCATCGATCTGTTCGCCAGCCTGCCGCCGGGCTTTGGCGGCGCGCTGTTGATCTTCTTCTTCGAGGCGGCGCGCGGCTTTTCGGTGAGCGAGGCACGCCTGCTGCTGCTCTTCTATTTCGCGGCCGGGCTGCTGGGCGCGCCTTTGTGGGGCTGGGTGGCACGCCGCACCTCCAAGCACATGGCGGTGGCCTGGGCGATCGGCAGCTATGCCGTGCTGCACGCCGCACTGGTGCTGGCGCCCAAGGCGGATTTCTGGGTGGCCGCAATGGGCATGCTGCTGGCCGGGCTGCCGGCGGTGGCGCCGCCCTTCCTGGTGCGCGCCATGCTGGCCGATGTGACCGATGCCGAAACGCTGGCCACCGGGCGCAACAATGCCGGGCTCTATTATGCCGTGCTGGTGGGTGTGCAGAAGCTCGGATATGCCATCCCAGTGGGCCTCGCCTATATCGTGCTCGATGCCATCGGCTTCGATGCGAAGCTGGGCGCTGGCAACACGCCCGACGCCATTGATGGCCTGGTGCTGCTGTTCCTGCTGCCGCCGATCATCGCCGCGCTCATCGCGGCCTGGCTGGCGAAGGGCTGGACCATCGACCGTGACGAACAGCAACGCATCATCAGCGAACTGGAAGGGAAACGCGCCTCATGAAGCTTTACGACAGCATCGGCCCCAACCCGCACGTGGTGCGCATGGCCATGGCCGAAAAGGGCATCAGCATGGCCCTAGAGACCGTGGACATCCGCGCCGGCGTCAACCGCAGCGGCGATTACATAAAGAAGGTGCCGGCTGGCAGCACACCGGCGCTGGAGCTGGACGATGGCGACATCGTCAGCGAAATCACCGTGATCGCCGAATATCTGGAAGAACTGCACCCCACGCCGGCCCTGATCGGCAGCACGGCCGAGGAGCGCGCCGAAACCCGCAAATGGGTGCGGATCATCGATCTTGGCTATTGCGAGCCGATGGCCAACGGCTTTCGCGCCACCCAGGGGCGGCCGATGTTCGCGCCGCGCTTTCCCATCGTGTCGGAAGGCGCCGGCGAGGAGCTGAAGGGAATCGCGGCGAAGAAACTCGTCTGGCTCGATGGCCTGATGAAGGGCGACTTCGTCTGCGGCAACCGCTTCACCATGGCCGACATATTGCTGTTCTGCTTCGTCGAGTTCGGCGCCGCCGTGGGCCAGCCGCTGCCCGCCGGCCTCGCCTGGCTGCCGGGCTGGCGCGACCGGGTGGCGGCGCGGCCTTCCGCCAAGGCCTGAGGCTTCAGATCTCGATCAGGTGATCCGGCAGCTCATTGGGGTTGCCGGCCAGTGGCGGCAGGTGCTGGGCCAGCACGGCGCCGGCGCGTTCGATGGCGGCGATCAGGCCATCGGCGGCGCGGCCGGCCCTGATCCCATCCACCAGCACCGTCACCGTGTCCCCCCAGTCTTCCGGTGTCACCTTCTCATAGACGCCCTTGTCGGCGATCACTTCCACCAGATGCTCCGGCTCGTCGACATAGATGAGGACGCCGGTGCGACCGTGGGTTGCCTCCATCCCGCGGCTGCGGAACTGTGCCGTGGCATCGGCATGGACACGGTCGCGGCGCTGGCCCGAAGGCGTGAGCAGGCGCGCCAGCGATGTGAAGTTCACGCCTGCGAACACCGCCAGGAACAGCAGCAGCTGCACGAAGGCGAAGCCCTGGACGGCATGATCGATACGGCTGGTCACATCCTGCTCGCCCCAGTCGGCCAGCAGCACGCCGGGCTGCCAGCCCAGCAGCACGGCGGCCAGCGGCAGGGTGAAGGCCGCCAGTGCCGCCACGGTGAGCGCGGTGGCCGGATAGCGGCGGCGCCGGGTGGAGACGATCACCACGATCTCGCCGCTGGTCTGTGCTTCCGCCTTGTTGATCGCCGTCGCGATGCGGGTGCGGTCTTCACCTGAAAACAGCATCACCAGCTCCCGCTCGCGCCGCCGCCGCCGAAGCTGCCACCGCCGCCGGAAAAGCCGCCGCCACCGCCCCAGCTGCTGCCGCCGCCACTGCTCCAGCTGCCACCGGTGCCGGGGCCCCACAGGATCACTGGGCCGCGCCGGCGGCCGCGCTTGCCGCCGCTCATCGCGCCGATCACCCAGAGCAGCACGATCACCCAGAAGATCACCTCGATCGCCGAGATCGCCCCCACCTTGGCGGCGCGATCATTGCCGGCGTCCACCGCCGCCACCTGCGCCGCCTGCTGATCGGCCGGCAGGCTGAGCAGCTGGATCAGCGCATCGGTGCCGGCGGTGATGCCAGCCGGCATGTCGCCCGCCTTGAACTGCGGGATGATGGCGCGCCGGATGATCTGGCTCGACATGGCATCGGTGAGCACGCCTTCGAGGCCATAGCCCACCTCGATGCGCACCTTGCGCTCATTGGGCGCCACCAGCAGCACGGCGCCATTGTTGGTGCCCTTCTGGCCGATGCCCCAGGCGCGGGCGAGGCCCACGCCATAATCCTCGATCTCATAGCCATCGAGGCCGGGCACGGTGGCCACCACCAGCTGGGTGCCGGTGGTGTCTTCCAGCGTCTTCAGTCGCGCCTCCAGCGCTGCCACCGTGTCCGGCGGCAGCACGCCGGCGGCATCCGTCACGCGGCCCGACAGCTTGGGATAGGCCGGCTCGGCAAAGGCCGGCGTCGCCAGCTGCAGCACCGCCAGCAGCGTGGCCAGCAGCAGGGCCAGCCACGAAAGGCGGCGCATCAGCGGATCATCGCGCATCGCAAGGGCCTTTCAGGCCGCGATCAGAACGCCACCTCGGGCGCCTTTTCGGCATTGACGCTGGTCGCCTTGAAGGGGGCGATCGGCTGCGCGCCATAGACCACCTTGGCGGTAATCAGCGACGGGAAGGTGCGGATCTCGGTGTTATAGTCCTGCACCGCGATGTTATAGTCGCGGCGGGCCACCGCGATGCGGTTCTCGGTGCCTTCCAGCTGGCTCTGCAGCTGCAGGAAATTCTCGTTCGACTTCAGCTCCGGATATTTCTCCACCGTCACCAGCAGCCGGCCCAGCGACTGCGACAGCGCGCCCTGCGCCTGTTCGAAGGCGGCGATCTGGCCGGGATCAGACAGCTTGGTGGGGTCCACCTGCACCTGCGTGGCGCTGGCACGCGCCTTGGTCACGCTTTCCAGCACATCCTTTTCCTGCGCGGCAAAGCCCTTCACCGTGGCGACCAGGTTGGGGATCAGGTCGGCGCGGCGCTGATACTGGTTCTCCACATCGGCCCACTTGGCCTTCACCGCTTCCTCCTTGGAAGGGATGGTGTTGATGCCGCAGCCCGACAGCAGCAGGGCAGCACCGGCAAGGCCGGCAAGGGCGGCGGTGCGACGGAAGCCATTGGTCATGAAGACATCTCCGATGTGCGCGGCTTGCGCAGGGCCGCAATTGTGGCAGATTGGACGCGCGCGTGTTTCCATCAGATAGTGCGCGTGTGGGGAATTCAAGAGGGAGACGGGCCGTGTTGCAGGAATTCAAGGCGTTCATCGCACGTGGCAACGTGCTCGATCTCGCTGTGGCGGTGATCATCGGCGGCGCCTTCGGCAGCATTGTCACCAGCTTCACCGAGGATATGGTGATGCCCCTGGTCAGCCTGTTCACCGGCGGCATCGATTTCACCGGCCTGTTCGTCGTGCTGGGTGACGTGCCGGCCGACTACAAGGGCAGCCCCACCGATTATGAGGCACTGAAGAAGGCCGGTGTCGCCCTGTTCGGCTATGGCAAGTTCCTCACCGCGCTGATCAACTTCCTGATCATCGCCTTCGTGATCTTCCTGCTGGTGAAGGCCGCCAACAAGGCGATGGCCCCGCCGGCCCCGGCCGAAGCGCCTGGCCCGACGCCCAGCGAGGCGCTGCTGGCCGAAATCCGCGACGAGCTGAAGAAGGGTCGCGGTTGATCGCCGATCTGGCCGCGCTGCTTGATCTGGTGCCGCTGCCGGCCATCCCGGCGGTGATGGTGGCGCTGTTCTTCGTCGCTGCGGAACTGGGTTTTCGCTATCACCGCCGCTTTGGCGGTGCTGGCGGCGCCGATGATGAAAGCCAGGTGCTCTCCACCGCCCTGCTGGTGCTGGCGCTGCTGCTCGGCTTCACCTTCTCGATGGCGCTGAGCCGTTACGACGAGCGGCGGCAGCTGGTGGTGCAGGAAGCCAACGACATCGGCACCGCCTGGCTGCGCGCCGGGCTGGTGCCGGCCCCTCAGGGACCGGCGTTGCAGGCCGCGCTGGTCGATTATGCGCAGGTGCGGGTTTCAAGCCCGCTGCCGCACGAGACCGAAAGGCTGGCGCGGGCGGCGGCCCTTCGGAACCGAGTCTGGAGCCTTGCCGCCAGCGCGCAGGGCCAGCTCGACGGCGCGCGCGCCGCCAGCCTGGTGAGCGCCGTCAACGCCGTGCTCGATACCGGCACCCAGCGCGAGAAAGCAGTGGCGGCGCGCGTGCCGGGCGAAGTCATACTGTTGCTGGTCATCTTCGCCGCCGTGGCCTGTTTCCTGCTCGGCTATGTGCTCGATGCGCATGGCCACCATCACCGGCTTGCCTCGGGCATATTGTTCCTGCTGATGAGCCTGACCATCATGCTGATCCTCGATCTCGATCGGCCGGTCGATGGCGCCATTCTGGTCGATCAATCGGCGATGACCGCGCTGGTGGCAAGTCTTGCGCCGGTGCCCGCCCCCGCGCCATAATCAAGGCATGCGCATTCTCGTTCCCGCTCTCGTCGCCCTTTCCCTGCTCCCGGGCTGCCGGGACCAACGCCAGCAGCTTGGCCAGGCGCTGTCGGGCAAGCCGCCGGTGATCGCCGGGAGCCTGGAAGGCGAATGGGTGCTGGCCGACATGAACGGCGGCGGCAAGCCTGCGGCGAACATCATGCTGCTGTTCGATCCGGGGGACCACAACACCAGCCGGGTTTCAGGCAGCAGCGGCTGCAACCGCTTCTCTGGCGGCTGGCAGCAGAATGGCGCCACCCTGAAGCTGGGCCAGTTCGCCAGCACGATGATGGCCTGCCCGCCGCCCGCCATGGAGATCGAGCAGCGCTTTCTGGCCACGCTCGGCGCGGTGAACAACGTCACCTACACGGCGGCCGGCGAGGCGATCCTGGCTGCACCCGATGGCCGCAAGCTGCTGCTGCGGCGCCCGCCCAAAGCCGCCGAATAAGGGCCGCCGAATAGGGGGTCAGGCCGCTTCGCGGTCGATCGACAGATCGGCCAGCGTGGTGTGATCGAGGATATTGGCGGTCTGCTCGCGCACCACCAGCATCACCTTGCGGATCACGCAGGTCGTTTCTTCGAAACAGTCGACACAGCGCTGATAGGCGGAAACAGACACACAGGGCACCAGCGCGATGGGCCCTTCGATCAGGCGGATGATCTCGCCAAAGCTGATCTGGCTGGCCGGCCGCGCCAGGCGATAGCCGCCCATCTTGCCGCGATAGCTGTTGACCAGCCCGCCGTTCTTGAGATCGAGCAAGATGGCTTCCAGGAACTTGCGCGGCAGCTTCTGATCCTCGGCAATGGCCGAGATGGGCACGGGCGCCACGCCAGCCGATCGGGCGATGAAGATCAGCGCGCGCAGCGCATAACGGGACCGCTGGGTAAGCACGCATCTCCTATGCACCAGCAAGGGATTGATGCCAAGCCGGCAACCGACCGGGAGCCATCCGCAAGCGGATGCCGACATTTGGCACATTTTCCCGCTTATTGGTATCGAATCTCACTTGTGTCATGCTGTTGTAATACGCCAATTCTCCCAAGTATCTGATTTTACGATGATACGTGAAAATCGCACCACTTGGCACGCCCTTTGCTTCTGTTCTGGCATCGGCGCCGGATGATCCGGCATCGACACCAGAAGGAGGACCCCCATGATTGCTTCTGTCACCAATTTCTCCCGCACCCTGGCTGGCGCTGCCGGCACCCTGCTGTTCGCCGGCCTGTGCATCACCGCCGCCACCGCCCCGGCCAACGCCGGCACCCGCTTCGCGCTGAACGGCGCGGGTGAGCGCATCGCCATGATCAACCACGCCGATCTCGATCTCGGCAGCCCGGCTGGCCAGAAGGCCCTGAACGGCCGTGTGCGCGAAGCCGCCCGCACCGTCTGCGCCAGCAGCGGCCAGGATGCGCTGTCGAAGATGGAGGAATATCGCTGCATCCAGCAGGCGGTGAAGTCCGGCAATCTCGCCGTGGCTGCGGCCGCCCAGGCCGCCCGCACCGGCGCCTGACCTGACGACCCGGCGGGCGGAGGCAGGGGCCGCCCCGCCCGCCGCATCGGCAGCCCGGCCCCCAGGGCTGCCCAAAGGCTCCCCAGATCTGTTCGGTGCGCATCCCCCCCTGCCCCCTCGGGACCGCACCATGACGATGCCGCCCGGCGCTCCCTTCCCTCGGCGCCGGGCGGCATTTTCTTTTTGGCCGGCGCGCGGCAGGATGGCGCCATGCGCCTCTGCCTCCTGATCGCCGCCTTGCTGCTTGCCAGCCCTGCCACCGCACAGCGCGCCCGCGAACTGGGCATCGCGCCGGGGCCGCTGCCCACCGGGCCGCTCAACGCCATCACCGATGTGGCCGGCGTGACCGTGGGCCAGGTGACCATCGACCGCGGCGACACCATCCGCACCGGCGTCACCGCCATCCTGCCGCACACGGGCAACATCTTTGCAGAAAAGGTGCCGGCCGCCATCGAGGTGGCCAATGGCTTCGGCAAGCTGATGGGCCTTTCGCAGCTGCGCGAGCTGGGCGAAATCGAAACGCCGATCCTGCTCACCAACACGCTCAGCGTGCCCGAAGCCGCAGCCGCGATCATCGAACATACGCTGGCACAGCCGGGCAACGAAGCCGCGCGCTCGGTCAATGCCGTCGTTGGCGAGACCAATGATGGCGGCCTCAACGATATCCGCGCCCGTGCCGTCAGCATCGCCGATGCGCGCCGTGCCATTGCCGAGGCCCGTTCCGGCCCGGTGGCGGAAGGCGCGGTGGGCGCCGGGCGCGGCACCATTGCCTTTGGCTACAAGGGCGGCATCGGCACCTCCTCCCGCCGCGCCCCCGATGGTCACATGGTCGGCGTGCTGGTGCAGTCCAACTATGGCGGCCGGCTGATCCTGGGCGGCGCGGAGATCCCGCCACCCGAAGCGGCCAGGCCGCCGTCTGCCGATGGCTCGATCATGATCGTGATCGCCACTGATGCGCCGCTCTCCGATCGCAACCTTGAACGGCTGGCCGCGCGCGCCATGGCCGGGCTGGCGCGCACCGGTTCGGCCTTTTCCAATGGCTCGGGCGATTATGCCATCGCCTTTTCGGTGCATGAAGGCGTGCGCCGCACTGCCGCCCGCCGCGCCGGCGAGACCGCCTATCCGGAACTGGGCAACGAGGCGATGAGCCCGCTGTTCGTCGCTGTTGCCGACGCCACTGAAGAGGCCATCGCCAACAGCCTGCTGATGGCCAGAACGGTGGAAAGCCGCGATCCCGCCACCGGCCAGCTGCGCCGCGTGCCGGCGCTCGATGCGGCGCTGGTCAGCCGGCTGGTGCGGCCGGGTCCATCGCGCTGATCCACGCCCGGATCAGCGCCACGCCCTCCCTGTGCGGCATCGAGCGGCCGAACTGCGGCATCATGATGCCCGGCTCGCTCGATTCCATGCGGTGCACCAGGATGGAGGCATCTGGGTTGCCGGGCTGAATCGAGAACTCCCGCCCGCCCGAGCCGCGCCCCGCCGCCACCGGGCGCTTCAGGATGCCGAGATGCGCCGGGGTGGCTTCCTCTGGGCCCAGATAGAGGCCGGAGTTGGAGGCAAAGCCGGCGCGATCATGGCAATGGCCGCAGTTGACCGCCAGATAGGCCCGCGCCCGTGCCGCCAGCGGCTGCTTCGGATCATCCCAGCGCGCCAGCTGCGGCACGCCCGTGGCCGGCAGCCCGTCCAGCCGGCCCGTGGCCTGCCATTGCACCATCTGGCTCTGTCCGGCGCCATTGAGGCCGTGATTGAGATTGCCGGCTGTCGGCCCGATCGGGGTGATCGCCTCCCCGGCCTGGTGGCATTGCTTGCACTGGTTCTGGTTGGGCACGGCATAATCGATGGCGAGCGGCTGGCCATCCTGGCCGATCACGTTCACCGGCACGCGCTTGCCGGCGCGCTTCAGCACCGCCTCCCCGCCCTCCTCGACATAGCTCAGCGCCACCCAGCCAGTGGCGCGATGGATGAGCAGGCGGGTTTCCACGGGCCGCAGATCGCGGGCCGGCTGGCGCAGATCGGCCGGGAAGGCGAAGCGCTTGATCAGCACCGTGCCGACCGGAAAGGCCAGTGCGCCACTGGCGCGATAGCTGGCCCGCGTGCCCGGCGGCAGCCAGACATAGCGGAATTTCTCCGCATGATCCGAAAACAGCGGTGTGCCCAGCGTGTAGGGCGCAACGCCCGGCGCAGGGTTCCCTGAAGCATCGAACAGGCCATAATCCGCCAGCCTGGGCGCATCGCTGGCCAGCAGCAGATCGCCGCGCACCGCCGGTTGCGGCGCGGCCCCGAGCAGCAGCAGCGCCAGCAGCGCCCGCCTCATCGGCTGCGCGCCTCCAGCTCGGCCGGCAGCGTGACGCCAATATCAGCCCCTGGCACCAGCTTGCCAAAGTCGGTCACTGGCAACGGGCTGGGCCGGGCGGCGGTGGCCGGGGTGCCATGCGTGCCAAGGTTGAGCGTGATGCCGGGCACATCGCTGCGCACGCCGCCGCTCGCCATGCGCGCCTCGGCGGTGCCGGGCACGGTGTAGCGGGTGATGCCATCCCACATCACCGGCGGCAGCGTGCCGCCCACCGCCGCCGCAATCTGCTTCCCGCCGGGAAAGGCCGGCGCGCTGCCATTGCCGCGAAAATCATTGCCCCAGACGTCCACCGCCTGTGGCAGCGGGTTGTAGGCCTTGTCGGTGAAGGCCTGGGTATAGGCCACCACCATCACCGCATTGCCGTTGTTGCCGATCACCTGGTTGCCCCACACGCTGACATTGCGGTTGGCCATCACCATGATGCCGGTGCCCGATGGCACGCCGGCGACGATGTTCCCTGGCGCGGCAAAGTTCACATGGTTGTTGCCCACCACCTGGTTGCCCGAAACCTTCACGTTGCGGCCGCCCTGCTG